>Ga0209506_1002864_pt1 | contig 14615 bp, 13 predicted proteins | sample AD_JPNHG2_MetaG_FD_184409 | JGI IMG/M metagenome (GOLD analysis project Ga0209506, IMG submission 184409) | Active sludge microbial communities of municipal wastewater-treating anaerobic digesters from Japan - AD_JPNHG2_MetaG (SPAdes) (version 2) | ecosystem: Engineered > Bioreactor > Anaerobic...
ATCCCATAGATGCAAGGTAATTAAAAAGGGCCTTATCCCCCTGGGTGTCCTCCGGATCCAGGCCCAGCAGCGTAACCTTCCCGCCTGTAATTGCAGCGGCACAGGCAGGGAAGGCGGCAGAAGAAAAGTCCCCCGGTACGGTGCCACCCATGGGTTTATAGGCCGATCCTCCCCAAATCTTAAAATAGGACCGATCTGCCGCTGATTCATAGCGGATCCCCTGGGCGTCTAGATATGCTAGAGTCATCTCCACATAGGGCTGTTCATTAAGAAGAGGGACATCTATTTCGGTTATGACCCCCGCTGGGGCAAGGGGAGCCGCGATCAGCAGGGCCGATAGATACTGGCTTGTGGGACACTCTATCGATACCCGGCCGCCCTTCCAGGGCCCCTGGATGATGATGGGCGCACAACCGTTGTTTCTACTGGACTGGGCCCTCACCCCCAGGCCTTCCAGGGCGCTCAGGAGATTCTGGGCGCTGCGACGGCGGATCTGATGATCCCCGGTAAAGATCGAAATTCCCGAATAAAGCCCCGCGAGCGCAAGGGCGAGATACAGGGTGGTTCCCGAGTTCCCCACATTAAGCACATCCTCGGGGGCTTGCAGGTTTGGTTGGCCTAGGGCGTTTCTCCCTACACCAGTAACCACCCAACGGGCAAGGCGGCTCCCGTCGGCAGCAGGGGCGTTGGGGTTTCCGGAATGGCGGGCTTCTTCAGCGGATTCCCGGATTTCCTCAATATGGGCTCCAAAGGCTCGGCATACCGCCACACAGGAGCGGGCATCTAGAGAATCAAGAGGATAGTCGAGAATGCTGACTCCCTCTGCAAGGGTCGCAAAGAGCAGTCGCCGTATGGTATGGGATTTGGAAGCGGGGATGCGATAGGTTCCAGAAAATTGATGTGGATGAATGATGGCACGCATGACAGTACTGTACCGAAGGTGTGGAACCACCACAAGGGGCGATGGAAAAAATGGGCAATCGACATTTTACGGTAAAAGGAGTACATTAAAGAATAATTAAGGAGCTATCCCATGGAACAGCGACCTGAGGATCTTTCTGGTATGAACATTCAGGATGCAAAGGCCTATATTGCGGCCCACCTTGCATCCTTAAAATTAACCGAAAAAAAACGGACCGAACTGGAAGCGGCCTTGGCGAAATGGACAAACCGGGTCGACCTGGCCCGGAGCAAGGATGCAGAGGACCTGGCCCGGGAAGCCGAAGGAGCCGCGGAGCGTATCCGGGCAGAGCTGGTAAAAATTCAGGCCGAAGAGGCGGAACTCCGCTCCCAGATAGAGGCTATGCGACGGCAGCTTCCATCTTTGGCAGCCCGTGAACGCAGTGTAGATCCGGATTTGCTGGAACAGGAACTCCTTATGGCAACAGGCCGACTCCCCGGTGAAGAAGCTGCTGCTGAAACCGATCGGAACCTGGCGAAGCTGGAAAAGGAATCCAAAGCTGAGGCAGAACTGGCCGCCCTTAAGGCCAAGCTCGCGGGCCAAAATGGCGGGGGTGAACAATGAGCCGCAGTTCGGGACGGGAGGCCCTATTGCCTGAACATCCGCGGCCCCTCCTCTTTGCCCACCGGGGCTGTTCTTCCCTGGCCCCCGAGAACACCATGGAAGCCTTTTCCTTAGCTAAACAATTAGGCGCTCCCGGCTTTGAGCTCGACATCCACCTTTGTAAAAGCGGCGAACTCGTGGTGCTCCATGATGATTCGCTCATGCGGACCACCGGGCTGGACCGCCCCGTAGAGGACTGCACCTGGGATGAGATAAGGGACCTTGATGCGGGCTCCTGGAAGGCTCCTCAATTTTCCCATTGCCGCCTGCCCCTGTTACAGGAGGTTCTCGAAACCTTCCTGCCGGATCTCTATATTGATATCGAACTTAAAACCCGCAGGGCAGGTGCGGATCCCCTGCCTGAAGCCCTGGCTATCATGCTCAAGTCCTTTGGGAAACGGGCGGAAGGCCACATCAGTGTGTCATCATTTAATCCCCTCGCTCTTCGTGCCTTTAAGCGAAGCTCCGAGCGGCTCGGTCTTCACATTCCCACGGCTGTCATCTGGTGTGATGATCCGGAACTTCCTTCTTATCTGCACCATGGTGAAGGCCGCTGGATATCTGGCTGTGACTACCTGAAACCAATCCACAATAAGGTAAACCGGGGCTTTGTTACCCTTCTTGGACAACTGGGCCGGAGGCCCATCGTTCCCTGGACAGTAGATGAAGTCGACCTGGCACGCACTATGCTCCAACTGGGTTGTGAGGGACTCATTACCAATAGGCCCCAGGATATACTTCCGGTTCTCAAGGACGTGTCCCATGGCTGATGATATGAATCGTTCTGCGGCGGAAGTCGAATCACGAGCTGCCGGGGACGGGAATAAAAGAAATGCTTCCGAGGTACTCTTCACCGGGGAGCGCAACGGGGACCCTGATGAGGTCCATGGCGGCGACCGTGTCAAAGCCCCTGATGGTGGACGTGGCGGGGAAAGTGGCGGGGACCCTGATGAGGTCCATGGCGGCGACCGTGTCAAAGCCCCTCGCGTGGACCGGGACGGGGAAAGCAGCGCGGCACCTGAGGGTGGACGTGGCGGGGAAAGTGGCGAAACCCCTGATGGTGGACGTGACGGCAGCGGCAAGGCTTCGAGCCTTGTAAAACAGGGGTCTCTGCTCTCTCTCCTGACCCTTGGTTCCCGTATAGCAGGTCTTGTTCGGGAAATGGTAAAGGCAGCCCTCCTTGGGACCACCCCCTTATCGGACGCCTTTACGGTGGCCTTTATGATCCCTAACCTGTTCCGCCGTCTCTTTGCCGAAGGCTCTATCGCGGTAGCCTTTATTCCTACCTTTAAGGGTTACCTGGTTGAGGGTGATAAACAGAAAATCAGGGAATTTCTATCCTCTTTTATTACACTGCTCAGCTTTCTGGTAACCCTGGCGGTGCTTCTCGGTATCGCCCTTACCCCGCTCATTGTGCCAATTTTCAGCCTAAAAGAGCTTGATGAGACCATCCTGCTCACCCAGATCATGTTCCCCTTTCTGGCTATTATCTCCTTTGCCGCCTTTTTACAGGGGATTTTAAACTCCCATTCTATTTTTGCACCCTCCGGCATGGCTCCCATCGTGTTGAATGTGGTCATTATCATCGCAGCCTATGGGCTCTCTCCACTCCTGCACAACCCAGCACGGGCCATGGCCGTAGGTGTGGTTATTGGCGGCTTACTTCAGGCCCTGATTCAGTGGCCGGCAGTACACCGGCTGGGATACAGGATTACCTTTACGAGCCTTAAAAAGGCCTTTACCAACCCGGGTACCCGGACCGTACTGCGCCTTATCGGGCCGACGATTGTGGGGATGGCTGCCTATCAACTGAATGATCTGGTTTCCACCGCCCTGGCGGGCCGGGCCGGGCCGGGGGTGGTATCCAGTCTGCAGTATTCACTTCGTCTCCAGGAACTCTTTCTTGGCATCTTTGCGGTCTCTATCGGTACGGTGCTGCTTCCCGATCTGGCTGGTTTTGCAAAGAAACACCAGTGGGATGAATATAATCAGCGGCTTATCACCGCCATGGACATCATTGCCCTCATCACTATTCCGGTGACAGTATTCTCGCTCCAGCAGGGGGAACTTATCATCCGTCTCCTTTTCCAGAGTCGGAGTTTTAATGAGGAATCGGTGGTCCTGACAAAGACTGCCTTTACCTATCATATTGTGGGGCTCTTCTTTATCGCCATAAACCGTATCCTGGCCCCCGCGTTTTATGCCCAGAGCGATTCTAAGTCTCCAACCCTGGCGGGTATTTTATCCTTTCTGGTAAATATGCTTTTAGCGGCCCTTCTGGTGGGACCCATGAAGGGAGGCGGGGTAGCCCTGGCACTCACGCTGGCGAGCCTGGTGAATACGGCCTTTTTGCTCCTCTTTTTACGGAAAAACCCAAAGGTAGCCGTAGGCAGGGCAGTTGCTTCTGCTCTGGGATATACCACTAAACTAGCCTTATTTTCTTTTATAGCCATTTTGCCGATTATCTGGCTTAATCCCTTACTGCTCAGGTTGTTCCATGGCCGCGGACGGCTCATCAGTTATGGGATGCCGCTCATCATCAATGGGCTTGTGTTCGGCGCAATCGGTGTAGTTCTGCTCGTTCTGAGCCGGGATAAACAGGCCCTCTATATCGGTAGAAGTCTTAAACGTCGTCTGTAAGCCGCCGCTTGTTGGCCGCCGCTTGTTGGCCGCTGTCTGTAAATCCCTGCCTACTGCGGAAGGTGCTGGTCCAGGAAATCAAACACCCGGCTGAACCAGAGGTCCCGGTTTACCATCACACTCTTGGCATGGCTTGCTTCAGGAACCAGAAGCAGGTCCGTGGGGCCCGCTTGTATCGATCTCCGATGGTCCGCCATCTTCTGGGACATCCAGGTTGGCACATAGGTATCTGCCTCGCCATGAATGAATAGAATGGAAACCGGGCTCTGTAAAACAGCAGTTTTGGGTGATGGATCCGCAAGGTGGTAACCCCGGTACAGGTAAAGGAGAATATCCACAAGTTTATGGACCGGTTTTGCTATAAAACGGGGTATTCCCATATCGGCAAGCCGTGCATCAAGCTCATCAGCAGCGGAAGAATAGGGGCAGTCAGCAATGATAGCCTGGACCTTCCAGGTTGATGGGTCTGTGCCAGGGGCTGCACCAAGTGGCGCATACTGGAGTACCGTACCGGCCCCCATGGATTCTCCCACAAGAATGACCGGCCTGTTGGTGCCAAAACGGTTCCGGACCCAGTCGACCACCCCATCAATATCATGCTTTTCATGGTACCCATAGGCAGGCACCGACCTGTTCCCCCGGGGGCTGTCTCCATGGCCAGGCAGATCCACAGCCACCACATTCCAGCCCCGGTCAATAAAGGGCCCCATGTATTTAAGCATGCCGTAGCGGGTCCAGGTTATGCCGTGCACAAAGACGGCTGTCCCAGCGTTTTCTTTTGATGTCCCCAGTACCATGGCCGCCACCGGCGCATCCCGATAACTGGAATGGATCCGAACCAGTTCCCAGGGAAGATCCAGCATGGCCTGGTCAAATTCATCATGTTCAAGGCCCCAGGTACGGCAATACTCTAGATCCTGAAATTGTGGACTAAACATGAGTACATAGGAACGAATCCCGATACCAATTACTACAAGAAGCCATGCACCAAATAAGGAAAGAATAATCCAGGGCAACATTGAACAACCTCTTTTTTTCTTGCATTCATATATCACTTTTTTATACTATACCTATATGAACCTTTTTGATGCAATTGCCCATCGGCGCAGTGTCCGCTCCTTCCTTGATAAACCCATAGAGCGGGAAAAACTTGTTTCCATATTTTCTGCGGTTCGCCTGGCGCCATCCGCTCGGAATGCCCAGGAATGGCGTTTTATCCTGGTTACCGACCCTGACCTGCGGGAAAAGCTAGCCGCTGCGGGAGGCCAGCCATTTCTCAGGCAATGCCCGGTCATTGTTGCAGCCTGTGCAGAAACGGATAAACGGGTTATGCGCTGTGGTGAACCGGCCTATCCTATCGATGTGGCCATCGCCATCGATCACCTGACCCTGGCTGCAACCGCCATGGGGCTTGGTACCTGCTGGATAGGATCCTTCGACCCTGAGCCGGTAAAGGAAGCTCTGCAAATCCCCAAGGAAGTCCCTGTGGTGGAACTTGTTGCCATGGGCTACCCCGCCGACGCAGAACGGCCTGTGGCAGACAAGCAGCGGTTGCCCCTTTCTGAGATTCTCTGGGAAAACGGCTGGCGGAAGCCCCTTGAAAGATAAAGCATAAGCTTCATCCTGAGTGCCCTATTGGGGCATCAAAGGGGGGGCAGGAGCGATCTTAGCTGGCCTTTGGCTGGGGAGCCCCATCGTTATCATTGTCCCCGTCATTATCTCCGTCATTTTCTCCCTTTGCCGCTTGATCAGCAAAGGCTGCCAGGTCCAGCACATACTGGATTTTAGCTATGGCGACGGGCAGAATCTCCCGCAGGGGATACCGATCGCCTGAACGTTCCGGAAGCAGCATTGCCGCTTCGCCCGCCAGGTCGCCCATAACTGGCGGCAGTAAGCCAAAGAGTTCCTTAAGTTCCCCTTCCGTGAAGGTTTTGCTGCCGCCCTGCATATAGTCGCCCTTCATAAACTTACAGGGTCTGAAACGTACGGAGCCGTCCTTAGCCCGGTCTCCCGAATAGGCAAAAAGCCGGCAGATGAGGGGCCGCCCCTCATAAACAGTGCAATGGTAGGGATTATCCGGGTCCGCAAGAATACAGCCCCGCTGCTCAGCGTGGTAGTTCATCGACGAAAGTCTGTTCCGTTGGTGCATGAGCATCCATGCTGCAAGAAAGTAGGCCTCCACCTCAAGGATGTCCGGTTCAAAGTGTTCACAGCAGGATCCGCAGCCTTCGGGACAGCGGAAGGGTGTGGCTTTAATCCATGGGTTCTGGCTTTGTTCTATTCTGTCATAAATCTCGTAGAGCCTGCGTATAGGCTCATCCAGCGCTGTACCCATCAGGGCTGGAGCGCGATAATAAGAGAGTTCTTTCATAATGATATTCCGGGATAAGGGACTGTATCCCTCAGAAGTATTAGCGTCAAGAGCCGGAGTGGGCTATACTTGAACTATGAAAACCTTAAAAGCCTTCATAGCATTTCTTATCATCAATCTTATATTGATGGCCCTCAGCTGCTCTACGGCAGCTCCGCCTGCGTCTACGGCTCCCGTAGAAAAAAAAGCGGAAGCAGGTGCTTCCCTTTCCTCGGACGCCGTAGTAAATCCGGAACTCATGCCCAGTGAACCGGCGAAGGAGAGCAAAAGTTCACCAAAGATTGGCTTGGCTGACACCGAATCAGAGACCTTTATAAGCGAAGCTGCCCCGACAGTTGGCAAGACAGGAAGCCGCTCAGGATTAGCTGCCCCTTCCGGTGAGCGAAAAAACAGCGAATCGGGTCTTAAGGCCGGTCTTGTGGATGATAATACCCAATATAACTACTTCCTCGACTTCCTCAGCCGTTATAAAGACACCTACGGCATCCGACCCGTCCCTGTGGAAAACCGGATAATGCTCCGTATTGTGGATGAACGGAAACAACCGATCCCCAATGCCAGGGTATTGGTTTATAACGACAAAACGGTTCTTGTAGAGGAATTACAGAGTTACGCCGACGGACAGGTGTTATTAACCCCTCCATCCGATGCAACCGGTTTATGGACCATCGAAGCAAGCACACCGGATATGGGGGCAAAGAAGAGTGGTGTTTCAAACCGGCTCAGCTTTTCGCCCCAGGGCCTCCGGAACCTTGAACTCGTTATACCCGCCAGCCCTGCCCAGGGAACCCGTTGGGTCCCCGCCCCGGTCCCCCTCGATATAGTCTTTATTCTGGATACCACCGGATCCATGGGTGAAGAAATAGAACGGCTAAAGGCTACCATAGAAATCATCCGCGACAATCTGGATCTGGCTACTCCCCGGCCAAAACTGCGGTTCGGCCTTGTGCTGTACCGAGACCGGGGGGATGACTATATAACCCGGTCTTTTCCGCTCACGGAGGACCTCGCACAATTCCAGAAATACCTAGCGGAGGCAAGGGCCGATGGTGGCGGGGACACCCCCGAAGACCTGGAGGCTGCACTAGCATCAGCCCTGGATCCCCACATGGGCTGGAATAAGGATGGTGCACGGCTTTCCTTTGTGATTACCGATGCCCCGGCCCAGACCTACAAAGACGGTATTCCCTACAGCAATTCTGCAGACCGAGCCCGTGCCCAGGCTATTAAGATCCATACCATAGGAACCGGAGGCCTTGATATCGGTGGTGAATACCAACTGCGTCAGATATCCCAGCGTACCAGAGGCAAATACATCTTTTTAACCTACGGCGAAAAAGGTGAGAGTGATGGCGGTGCCCCCGGTGCGGTGAGCCACCACACGGGCTCAAACTGGACCGCAGACCGCCTGGAAGCCATCATTATCCGGCTTGCAAAGGAAGAAATCAGCCTCCTTTCAGGGGAAACGGTGAGTGTTCCCTCGGACGATTATTATGAAGCCAGGGCAATCCCCGATCGGGATAGGGAATCAATCCTGGATGAACTTTTTAACGAAACGATCTCCCGGCTTATAGATTATGCCACCGCACCGATTACCAGGGCTTCCCGGGTTTCCCTGGTGCCCCTTTCACTCTCCGAATCAGCCTCTGCGTCGGAAAAAAAGAATGCCGAACGTTTTGGTGCCAGACTCCTCCAGATGGCGGTCCAGACCAATCGCTTTACCCTGCTTGAGCGGAATGACCTCCAGGCCATACTGCAGGAACTGGAGTTGTCCCTGTCGGCTATTGCGGACCCGGAGAGTGCTGCAAAGGTGGGGAAACTCCTCGGAGCGGAGTACCTTATTCTGCCCACCATGATAACTCTACCGGACTCTAAAACAGATGATAACGCCTGGGAAATCTATCTCAGGCTGATCCGGGTATCTACCGGTGAAATCATCTCCGTTTCGCGGGCACGGATAGGCCGTACCCTGGGCTACCTTGACTAAAGTCGCTGTATATTTATACTCTGCAATGTATAAATATACATCAATGGAGGAAATATGAAATTATTAAAATCTGCCGTACCCCTCGCAGTTGCGGCTGCATTGGTTGCACTATTGGCAGGCATCAGCCTTTCCTGTTCATCAAACCAGAAACAGGATGCTCTTTATAAGATACAGAAGGCTAAAACCCTTATTATCGGCACTTCAGCGGATTATCCGCCCTATGAGTTCCATCTACTTAAGGATGGCAAGGACCTGATTGTCGGCTTTGATATCTCGATTGCCCAGGAAATTGCCAAAGACCTGGGCGTAACGCTGGAAATAAAGGACATGCAGTTTGATGGACTTCTGGCAGCTCTCCAGGCGGGGACCATCGATATGGTCATCTCCGGCATGACCCCCACTGAAGAACGGAAAAAGAGTGTGGATTTCAGTAAAACCTACTACTATGCGGTCCATGGGGTGATCGTGCGGGCCGAGGATAAGGATATATACCAGACCGTTGAGTCCCTTAAGAATGCCCGGCTTTCTGCCCAGAAGGGGACTATTCAGGTGGGGATTGCAAAGACCCAGATATTGGGCCTTTCAGAGGCTGAGGCAGAAAAACCCACCGACAAGGTCAAAGAACTGGGAACCATTAAAAACCTCATTCTGGACCTGAAAAACAAAAAGGTGGACGCCATTGTGGCGGAACTCCCCGTGGCAACCGCCTATGTGAACAATAATCCGGACCTGGCCCTGGCAGCCCCCACCTTTACCGATGACGAGGGTGGCTCTGCCGTGGCGGTGAAGAAGGGAAATCCCCTGTTCCTGGAAGCTATCAACAAGACCCTGGACCGGCTTATGGCCGAAAAGAAGATTGACCAGTTTGTAGCCGAAGCGAATGAACTGGTAGAAAACTAACGGATTATCTGCGTGAATTTTGCTTTTTTAAACAAATACTGGCAGTTTTATCTTGTCGGGGCCAAGAACACCATACTGCTCGCGGCCCTGGCAGTGATTATTGGAACTGCAATTGGACTCTTCCTCTCACTCTTAAAGCTATCCAGCAGGAAACCCCTCAGGTTTATTGCTTCAGCCTACATAGAGTTTATCCGGGGAACCCCGCTCCTGGTCCAGCTTTTTATCATCTATTATGGGCTCCAGGCTGTGGGGATCCGTTTCCCGGATATCCCCTGGATCGGTGCCATACTGGGTATTAACTTCTCGGACTTTATGTCCGGGGTCATTACCCTGGGGCTCAATTCCGGGGCCTATGTGGCTGAAATATTCCGGGCCGGGATTCAAGCCGTGGATAAGGGGCAGATGGAGGCAGCCCGTTCACTGGGAATGCCCCACCGGATGGCCATGCAGCATATCATCATTCCCCAGGCCATACGAAATATACTACCTGCGCTGGGGAATGAATTTGTGGTTGTCATAAAGGAATCTTCCATAGTGTCTATCATTGGGATCGGTGAGCTCATGTACAAGGCGGATACCATACGGGGAAATACATTCCAGCCCTTTGAACCCCTCCTTGTGGCAGCCCTCATCTATTTCCTTATGACCTATCCCCTTTCCAAACTGCTGGCCTATATTGAACGGAGGATGCATTCCGGTGAACGCTCATGAACAATTGATACAAACCATAGACCTTCGTAAACATTTCGGTTCCCTGGAAGTCCTCAGGGGTATCAGTACCAGTTTTGAAAAGGGCGATGTGGCGGTCATTATCGGGCCCTCAGGGTCCGGTAAAAGCACCTTTCTCCGCTGTCTTAATCTTCTGGAAACACCCACCAGCGGGCAGGTGATCTTTGAAGGGGTAGACATAACCCGGGCAGGCCATGATCTGGATCTGCACCGCCGGAAGATGGGCATGGTCTTTCAGCTTTTTAATCTGTTCCCCCATATGACTGTCCTGGATAACATTACCCTGGCTCCCATAAAACTGCGGGGACTGAGCAAAGAAGAGGCTGAAAATCGGGCCATGGAACTGTTGAAACGGGTTGGCCTTACGGACAAGGCCCTGGTGCACCCCGCAAAACTTTCCGGTGGTCAGAAACAGCGGATCGCCATCGTCAGGGCCCTGGCCATGCAGCCCGATGTCATGCTCTTCGATGAACCCACCAGTGCCCTGGATCCAGAAATGGTTGGCGAAGTCCTCGAAGTTATGAGGGATCTGGCTGCGGAGGGCATGACCATGATCGTAGTAACCCACGAAATGCGTTTTGCCCGGGAAGTTGGGAAACGGATCCTCTTTATGGATGGGGGCCTTATCGCCGAAGAGGGCCCCCCGGAAAAGGTCTTCGGCGCTCCAGAAAACCAGCGAACCAGGGAATTCCTCCGTAAAGTCCTGTAACGGCTCTGTTGGAGGGGCTCTAAAATTTAAAAGCCCCCGGCGTTGTACCGGGGGCAAGACTTGTAAAATCTTAGTATATGTATCGGTAAGACTGGACTTTCATGCTGTAGGCCAGCCCTGCGGTGAAAACTGCGGTAAAGCCTTACAGTAAAGCCTGCGCAAAAGGGTACGGTAAAGGCTACGGTAAAGCTGCTGCCAGGTCGTCCCCGATAGTTTTCTGTCCCAGTTGCCTTCGGGCTGCCTCCATAGCTTCCTGTTCGCTGGTGCCCAGTCCGGGAACCTGTTTTACCGAAGAATAGAGAATTCGACCGCTTGCCAGTTCCACCACCTTAACTTCCACAGAGACGGTGACGATCTTCTGACTCTTATCGTCCTTAACAGACACAATCCGGCTCACCCCATAGGCAAAGCGTTCTGCCTTACCCGCCAGGGCTGTCTTGGCGGCACTTAAAATAGCCGTATCATCCTTTCCGGCAATCTGTTCGGGGCTTAGGGCCGCTACTGATACTTTAAACCCATTGGAACTTAAGGTCTGAATCAGGGCTGAACTGGTTGTCCCCACTGAAAGTTTCCCCATCGAGTCGGTGTCCACAATAAGGACCGCCATAGGTATGTTTTTCGCCTGGGAAACAATGGTGTATTCAAAGGTAATCCGCTTATCCGCAATGGCATCTTCAAGGCCCGCCACAAGGGATTGGTATTTGTCCCCTGCCGAATAGAGGGCTTCCATCTCTGCAGAAAGGTCAAGCCTCATGGTAAGGTTAGCCTTGCCAACAAAATCTGGGGAAGGATGATTAAAAGTGATGACCCCATCGGGCCCGGAAAGTACCTTGGCGGTCTTAGTAGTCATCCTGCCGTTGGCAAGTTTGGACTGGTAGCCCACAATAATGGGCGCCTGAGCAATTGGGTTCCCTCCGCTTGAAATAAGGGCCTTAAAGGGCTCCTTAAAGGACCCGCCAGGATTCGCCTGAAGCCGGTCGTTCAATTTTTCCAATTTGATGAGCGCCAGGGCTTCCCGGGCATTATTGATATTCCGCTCAAACTTAATGGAGGCGTTTTCGATGGATGCTCCCGAAGCGGCGGATGCGGCGGCAATAAACTGACGGACTGCGCCGATCAGGTCCCCCGCTGCGAGCAGTTCCTTTCCCTTTGCTTCCGGGACTGCCACTGCATCAATCTTTTCCTGGAACACCGCTGCAATGCGTTTTTTCTCCGCCTCCAGGTCCTTGGTGTTGTATTTGCCAAGTATATATACAGTCACTCCATTAGGTTTCTTCTGTACATACCGTTCTGCAATCTGGAACCCCGTTACCCTGTTGGTAGAACTCTGTTTTACCGTCTGGACCAGATCGGCCTGGAAACTGTCCAGGGTAGACCTGGCGGTGGCTGAAGATTCGGCGGTAATGGTGACGCCGATATACCGCATGATTTCTGCAATCAGGCTCGAAGTGGCGGCCTCCGAAGCCTGTACCTCTCCGTTAGCCGGTCCGTCCGCATATCCTACAAAGTAGGTGAATCCGCCGCTTGGTGCCGGGGTCTCCATGGTCCAGGCCGGCGCTTTGCTGCCGCTGCTCTCAGTCTGGGCCGCAGGGCCGCCTGCACAGCCCGCCAAAAAGAGGGCCGCCACGATAAAAGTAAAACCATTACCCTTTATTTTCATACGACATCCTAAAAAAACAGGCGGCCCCTCCCTCCGGATGGAACCGCCCTTGGGGCTATTTACCTGTAATACACCCGCCTGGAATTAGAATCCTTCATAGAAGGACTGTTTTACCCGGTCTACCGCAGTCTGCTGTTCTTTGGTTAATGGTTTATCGGGCTTTACCCCATTCAGAACATTTTCAATCTGTTTCTTCAGGGTTTCTTTGTCAATGGTTACCAGGACGTAATAGTCATAGACTTCCCGATCCACGGTTTTTCCATCCTCCTTAAAGTACCGCTTAAGTACCCAGAAATCTGCCTCTTTGCGGGCTCCTGAATAGGTTGCATCGGAAGCGGTCTTTACCACATTCTCGAAATACCGGCCATATTCATCATCGGGGCTGCCTGCAGCGGCTCCTGCAAACCGAGCCTGAACACGGGTAGATACAAGCCGGGCCATATCCTGAGCCACGGAGAATCCGGTAGCCCATTGCCGGAGGGCATTAAGGTTCGTCCCGGAATCTTCACCCACAAATACAAACACGTCTTTGTATTTGGGCAGGGCTTCGATGTCCCGCAATCCGCCGCCGTTCATGTAAATTTCCAGCCAATCGGGAATAGCACCACCGAGGGCCATGGTCTTATGATCAATAACGACATAATTTGGTCCCTTTGCTGGAACCTGAGCTTGCGTATTCTGAGCTGGGGGTTTACTTGCACAGCCGGCAACAGAAAGCGCAACCAGGGCAACTGCCATAGCCACATAGATCTTTTTCACTTTCTCCTCCTTACAACCGGTTTTTACCGGTCACAGATCGATTTTAAAGTACCTACCAGGTACTGTAATAACCAGTATCACAACAACAATAATTTATCAGGTCCCTGTATTAAATGTTATGGTTTTACCACGGGTGTACACCCAATAGGCGGACTCCATCCCGGGGGTTTTTTCAAAGGCACTGTAACAGGCGTCTTCCAGGTCTGAAAGGGAACCGAAAAGATAGACATCCATAGTTGTCTGGTCCGCGGCACTGGGTCCCATGACAATTTCACGAACCCGGGCTCTCAAGTTACGTCTAAAGGTTGCAACCGCCCGTGAATCGGGAGTCCTTTGAATAATTACCTGATATCTGATCCCGTTTGCATACCGATTTCTCAGAACATTGGTAGAATCCCTGATAATCCTGGGCATGAGCTGGGCAGTACCAGCGGTGATAGCATTCAGCACCGCATCATCCTGGGATGAGGTGCTAATAGATCGGTCTGTTTTAAAAGTGACCGAACCGAGTAATTCGGCAGTAGAGGGATCATACATATTTGCGGTAAAATTCGCTTCCCCATAATGCCGGTTGTTTTCTGTGGATGAGCGGGGTATGCAGTCTAGTTCAACATACACATCGGCCCCTAACTTCTGGGCAATATACTGGGTAATGCTCATGGAAGCACCCGCTTCTGCCTCATAGGCGGAGCGCTGATCTTCAATATTTTTAAGAAGCTGATCGTACTGAATTACATCATACCCTTGTTTTAGAAGCACTTCGTTACCCTTGGTCAGTATTGAACGTTTCTGGAATTCGTTTACCGATGCACCCTCTTTAACTACCATCATATATTTTAACCGTTTCAGGTAGTTTTCAAAGAACTGTTTCTCCTTCGGACTCAGTTCCGGGGCAGTTTCTTCTGTTTGTGGTTGGGCTGTAGTCAGGGCAGGACTTTCTGCGGTGCCGCTGTTGCCTCCAGCAGGTGCGCTGTTTACCGCTGTTTCGCTTGGTCCTGCAGGCTTTTCGCCGGTTATGAGTTCCTGAGCCTTGTTACGGGCTTCAGATTTTGGAGCTGCTGCAACGGGTTTTTCTTCCTGCTGAGGTGCAGGCTCAGGATTTGACACACAGGATGCTAAGAAAAGGGTAATTATAATAGCCAAGTATGGCCATTTTTTAATCATCTATTCCTCCTTCAACAAATACATTCTTTCTCAAAATATAGTACATGAAGCAGGAAAAATCAAAGTTAAAATTTTACGCCAAATTCATCAATTATCGCGGTGATAGGGAGTATTGTGGTTTGGGGTGCTCTG
>Ga0209506_1002870_pt1 | contig 14600 bp, 15 predicted proteins | sample AD_JPNHG2_MetaG_FD_184409 | JGI IMG/M metagenome (GOLD analysis project Ga0209506, IMG submission 184409) | Active sludge microbial communities of municipal wastewater-treating anaerobic digesters from Japan - AD_JPNHG2_MetaG (SPAdes) (version 2) | ecosystem: Engineered > Bioreactor > Anaerobic...
CCCGGTATCGCCGACGGTGATGCGGAGGGTCCGCTCGTCCTGCAGGGCCAGGCCGACCGAGAGAACCCCGCCCCGTTCCATGGCGGCCAGGGCGTTGAGGAAAAGGTTGAGAAACACCTGGGTCATGCGGTCCGGGTCGACGAGGACGGGCGGCAAGCCCGGGGCGATCTCCGTCCGCACGGCGATCCCCTTCTCGCGCGCCTGCCTCTCGATCGTCTCCGCCGTCCGCCGGACGAGGCCGGCCGCGTCGGTCGCCTTGCGCTTCAGATCCACGGGTCGGGAGAATTCGAGAAGCTCGGTGATGACCCGGTTGAGGCGGTCCACCTCCTGGATCATGATGTCCGCCATCTTCACGTCGTCGGGCACCCCGCCGTATCGCTGCCGGAAGTAGGTGGCAAAGCCCTTGATGGAACTCAGCGGGTTGCGGATCTCGTGGGCCACCCCCGCGGCGAGGCTCCCGACGGCGGCAAGCCGCCGGCTTCGCTCCACCTCGATGCGCAGCCGCTGAAGCTCCGAGAGGTCCCGCAGGAGGGCGATGCGGCCGATCAGGGCCCCCTCCTCATCCTTCAGGACCGCCGCGATCACCTCCAGGGGCACCGTCCGTCCCTCCCGAACCGTGCACGCGAACTCCTTCTCGACGATCGGCCGCTCCCGGTTGAGGCCTCCCAGGACCTCGAGGCACGCGGGGGGAAGGATTTCCTCGGCGGGCCTGCCGATCGCCGCGGCCGACGAGAACCCGAACAGGTTTTCCGCCGTGTCGTTGAACACCGCCACCCTGCCGTCGGGATCGACGGCCACGAGCCCGACGGGCATGTGCGCCACGAGGCTGTCGGAGAGGGCCTTGACCCGGGTGAGCGAGGCCCGGACCGACCGGTACCCCAGGGCAAGGAACAGGGAGACGATGCCGGCCACGCTGATCAGCAGGAGCACCGAGGCCGTGATGATCGTGTTGCGGGTGTCCTGGGCATGGGCCTCCTGCACGGGCGTCCGGTCGAGTCCCACGAAGATCACGTAGGCGGCGCCCTGCCTCTGGTCGCTGAAGCCCGCATACGGCTCTTCCCGGGGCGCAAACCGGCGAAAGACCTCAAAGGTGTCCGCCCCGTCGGCTCCCTCGACGATCCTCCATTGGGGATGGCCCTCGCGGGCAAGGGCTGTGAGATCCAGCCCCGTTTCGTACACCTCGCCGATCACGCCGGGATCGCTGTCCGCGAGGATCCGGCCCTTCGTGTCGGTGATGGTGAAATACGCCACGCCCGGCTGCTGGGCGGTCTCGATGAGGAGTTTCTGCAGCTGGAAGCTTCCCCACCGCATGCCCTCGCCGGCCCTCGCACCCGCCTCGAAGGAGCGGATGATGGCCTCGCCCTTCTCCAGCAGCAGCCTCGTGCTCATGTCCCTGTGACGGGTGACATTCTCCCAGGTGAAGAAAGCGAACAGAGGGACCAGGAGCGCCACGGCGCCGAGAATCACCCACGGCGGTACGAGCAGCCATATTCTTTTTCGTTCAGAGGTTCCCACGGGCAGCCTTACCGCACAGCCAAGCGCATTTGCTCATGATGCCGGGACGTTCGGGGAAACAAGGACTCCCGCCGGACTTGCGCCTTACACCCCGAGCCATTGGCCCGTCACATGGATACTGCGTATCCATGCGTATACACCTTCTGGATACATGTTATCCACATTTTTCTCGCCCCCGAGCCACAAGAAAAGACCTCAATCACAATAAAATAAATGGATTCAATGAGTTATAAATATACTCTCCAGGTGGCACGGTCGTTGCCCTATGGTCTATGCAAGAAAACAACTCCAAAGGAGAGTGAACCCATGAAAAAGATGATGATCGTTCTCACAGCCCTTCTTCTCGTGACGGCCTTCGTGATGCCCGCCGACGCGAAGGGCGGGAAAGGCCGCGGATACGGCTTCTGCAACGGCAACGACCTTTCGGGCGTGCAGGGCCTGAACCTGACGGCGGAGCAGAAAACGAAGATCGCCGACCTGCGGACCGCGCACCTGAAGGACATCAAGCCCCTCGAGGACAAGATGCACAGCAGGAGGGGCGACCTGAGGCTCCTGTGGCTCGAGAAGAGCCCGGACGAGGCGAAGATCCGCGCGACGGAAAAGGAAGTGCGGGCGCTGCGCGACCAGATCGACGACAAGAAGACCGATTACCGCTGGTCCGTCTACAAGGTGCTCACCCCGGAGCAGCAGGAACTGCTGAAGCAGAACCGGACGCTCGGGCGCTGCTTCGGCCCCGGGCCGGGCGCAGGCAAGGGCATGGGCCCGGGCAGAGGCCCCGGAATGGGTCCCGGGATGGGCCCGGGAATGGGCGGAATGCGATAATCTCCTGAGACAAGACCTTCTTCAACTCACCTCGGCAAGGGTCACCCGGTCACAGCCGGGTGACCCTTTTTCCTGTCTTCGTACATTCCTGCCGCCTTCCTTCATTTCATTTGACTTTTGCACGGAAGCAGGTCAGAAGAAACGCCATCCTCTCCTTATCACGGCCGTCATACCCGGCCGAACGGGAAAACGGGACATGAAGAAGGACGAACTGGACCGTCAGCAAAGGCATTGGGACAGGGCCTACACGGCCGAGATGGATTTCTTCGGCGAAGAGCCGAGCGGCGCGGCTCGAAGGGCGGCGGAACGCTACCTGGAAGGGGGCTGCGGCCTCCTGCTGGAGCTGGGCGCCGGGCAGGGACGGGACACCCTGTATTTCGCGAGCATGGGCCTCCGGGTCTATGCCCTGGACTACAGCGAAAGCGGGCTCTGGGGGATCATCGACAAGGGCGTCAAGACGGACCTGGGCGAGATGATCGCCCCCGTCTTTCACGACCTCCGCAGGCCGCTTCCCTTCGAAGACGCCTCGATCGACGGCTGCTTTTCCCACATGCTGTACTGCATGGCCTTCAGCCGTGCGGAGATCGGGTTTCTCAACGGGGAGGTCCGCCGGGTTCTCAAGCCGGGGGGGCTGAACATCTTCACCGTCCGCCACAAGGGGGACGCACACTACGGTCAGGGAACCCATCTCGGCGAGGACCTTTACGAGATGAACGGTTTTGTCGTACACTACTTCGACCGGGCCATGGTGGAGAGCCTGGCCGAAGGGTATGACATCCTCGGCATCGAGGAATTCGAGGAGGGCTCGCTCCCCCGGAAACTCTTCCAGGTCACGTTGCGCAAGAAGTAAGGATGGTACGAATCTTGATAAAAAGCATGGTCATGAAAACTGCCCTGTCGGGAAAAGAAAAGCTCAATATCCTGCTGGCCCTCGCCGGCATCGCGCTGGTGTTCGTCTATGCCTATTGCGGGGACTCCTGCTCGTACCTGCAGGGGTCGCTCTTCGGGATCGACCTCAAGATCATGGGGGTCCTCTACATGGGGACGCTCATCGTGCTCGGCCACTTCGGCCTCGGGGATTACCGGCTCTTCCTGCTGTCGGCCGGCGTGGGGGCGGAGGCCTTTCTCATCGGCTTCCAGGTGCAGAACGACGTCTTCTGCCCCTACTGCCTCACCTTCGGGGCCGTCCTGCTGCTGCTCTTCGCCATCAACCTCGACGGGTCGAAGCGCAGGCTGGTGGGAATCTTCGCCGCCCTGGGGCTGCTCACCTTCGTGGTGTTCTTCGAAGGGTCTGCGACGCCCGCTTACGCGGCGGATCCCGTAAAACCCGTCTTCGGGAACGGCCGGATCCACGTGCGGCTCTACAGCGACTATTTCTGCGGCCCCTGCTCGAGGCTCGACCCGGAGATCGCCCAGCCCGTTGCGGACCTCGTGAAGAAGAACGCCATCCGGGTGACCTTCGTCGACACGCCGGTGCATCAGCACACGACGCTCTATGCCCGTTATTTCCTGTACGCGCTCAACGAGAGGAAGGACATCGACTACGCCAACAAGGCGCGGCATGCCCTTTTCCAGGCCGCAGCGCTCAACATCACCGAGCGCGAGAAGCTGGAGGAGCACTTGAAGAAGGGCGGCATCACGTTCAAGGTCTTCGACCCGACGCCGACCTTCAGCTTCCTGACGGGCTATCTCACCGAGGACAAGGTCCGCTCGACGCCCACCGCCGTGATCCTCGACAGCGGCCGGAAGAAGGTGGTCAAGGGGCCGGCCGATATCGCCAGGGCGATCCGGGAGATCCGGTAGGGTTGCGGAGCCGGCGTCCCCGCCGGGAATCAAACCTCGAGGATGCAGTTCTCTCCCCCGTAGGGATTGCCGCGCCGCTTGGCGCAGGAGGGATCTTGAACCCAGACCCCGTCCACGACCAGGAGGTATTCATACGTGCCGGGGGCCAGGTACTTCACGGCCTTCCATCCTGTTATATGCCTCTTGAAGGGATCCTTTCGAGGATCCCAATTGTTGAACGTGCCGGCGACAAAGACCTCCTTCGCGTCAGGCGAGGAGAAGGAAAACGTCACCCGTTTCCTCGTTTTGCTTCCGATCCCTTTCATCCTCGTCCCCCCGCTGCCCAAATCCTTCGCTAATCGCGGTCACGGACGATCAGGACATCGCAGGCCGCATGACGGATGACCCTGTCCGCCGTGCCGCCCAGGAGATGCTCCTTGATCCCCGTCTTCCCGCGCGGGGCCATGACGATGAGGTCGACGCCACGGTCCGCCGCATCCTGCACGATCTGCTCGTAAGGAACGCCGCTTCGGACGTCGGTTTCCACGGGGATACCCTCGGCCTGCGGGAACTTTCCGACGAACTTCGCAACCTCGTCTCTCGAGGCCCTCTCGATGTCGGACTGCACGCGCCGGATCATCGGTTCCTCGAGCCAGTAGTCCCCGACGCTGACGGGAAGCACCCTCACGACGTGGAGGACAACGAGTTTTGCCGAATAGGCTTTCGAGAGGTCGAGGGCCTTGCGGAAGGCCCTCTCGGAAAAAACGGAGAAATCGGTGGGCACCAGGATGGTTTTCGGTTTGAACATGGTTCACCTCCTCGCTTGTTTCGGGAAAAATGCCCGGACGGATTGTTGAAGCCCCCGGGGCCTTAACGCCACCCGCACAGGCAGGCGTCGTCGTTTCCCGGCCGGTCCTTTCACGCGGCCGACAGCCGAGCGATCATCAGGCGGCGTCTTGCCCGTCGGCGATTGTACGGCTGCGGGTTTCCCGATGCCGGGACGCCTCGGGGATTGGACAATCGCGGCACCGTAACAGGTTGCTTTTGTAGACGTAATCGAAGTAGTCACCCTTCATCAGGTCCGTGAAATCCTCTCTTCTTGCCTGCAACTTGCGCTGTTTGCAGCCCCAGAGGGTGATCCTCAAATTCCCCGGCTGGTAGGGGCACTTGATCATTCTTCTGCGGTTTCTGCGGAGCCATTGTTCAATCTGATATTCTGTCATCCTCATGATCCGAACTCCTTTTCGCTGCCGACAATTCAGAACAGAACAACCTTTCGACCTTGTGCAATGATGTTCGACGGCATCCGGGTTTTTGCACGCAACAACGCGCAGATCACGAAGACACGGAACGGCACAACGGGGCAAAGAACATCGGGCATATGAGGAGCAGAATCCGGGTCGTGGACAAAAAACGCCTTGGATGATGGAGGAATGACTTCTCCCCGCTGAATGCATGAAGACAAGAGTGGTTTTTTTACTTTTTCCGCAGGAGGAAGTAGATCGTCCCCTTGTCGTCGATTCGAATCGGACGGGTCTCGACCGGGCAGGGAAGTTCTATGGTTTGACTGACGGCGTTGTTCCCCGCCGTAATCCTCAACAGGAGGCTGTCCTCCAAGATGGAAATTTGGGTATCTTCGGGATTGCCGTCGGCAAACGACAAGGCGATGACGATGGCCCTGACCCCGTCCCACATGGTGACCCGGGGGTTCTTCCTCTCACTTTGGGTGATGTGGGTCCACGGGGTGCGCTCGAAACGGGTTTCCCGGCGTTCCCTTTCCCCGGACTGTCGCCCGGGCTGTCCGGCGACTTCATGGATAGAGGGTGCCATCGGGTCGTCCTCCTCTATTAGGCCGAACTTTTGACGGATTGAAATGCAAGATATCGCTCGAAGGTCTCCAGCATCGTGATCTCGTCTTTCATCGCACCGCGGGAGGAATCCCCATCCTCACCGAAAAAGCGGTTTATGGATGCCTTAATGGACGATTGCGCGGCGCGGCCATTTTGCCGCACGGACTCCTTCCTCTTCAAGGTGATCGAGATCAGCCCGTTTTCGTTCTGCATACTTACCTCTTCATCATTCACCTCATAGGGCAGATCCAGTGCATAGGTGAACATCGTCGAGGATTGCTTCGCCCGGCGGATTCTCCCCTCCCCTGTCGGCCGGTCCGGGCGGAGCGTCCCGTCAAAGATCAGTCGCGCGCCCTGCACACGGATCCGGAGATCCTCCAGACCGATGTTGCGCAGATCCGCCGAGATGAAAAGACTTTTCGACCCGGCCCACATGTAAATTTCAGGGGACTTGATTCCCCCGGAGCCGTTCGGTCTGTTCAGGGATACCGATTTGGTGCGGATACGGTTCAACCCTCCCGCTCGTGTCAGGGGCACATTCGCCCGATACGCGTGTCGAGGCATGGGAAACTCCTTCCAGGGTTAAGAGGGATTATTTCCTGACGATGAACTTCTGACCCGGGAACTTGAAGATACACGGAAACGGCGGATGCCCGATGGCGCTCGAGAGGCTCCTGATCACCCACCTGTTCTCTCTCTGGTTGAAAAATAAGTGGAATTGCCCGGATTTTCAATAATGAAAAAATAGCGGATGAATAGTGGAAAAAACCACTATTCCATGATTGAGGAGAGATATGTCCTCAGATTGGCTTTTTTACGGGTCAGGCCCAGCTTGCTCCTGAGACGGGCGCGGTGGGTATCGATGGCGAACTTGGACAGATCCATGAACCGGGCGATTTCTTTCGTCGTCTTGCCTTCCTTGATGAGATTGGCGACCTGGATTTCCTTCTGCGTGAGATTCAGAAATTGAAGGGACAGCTTCTGCGCAAAGGGGGACATGATGCCCTGCAGGTTCGATTCCAGGATCTGGAGGCGGGTCAGTTCCTTTTGACCGGTCAGGCATTTTTTCAGCTCCCTGAGGTGCGGGATGACAAGCTCTTTCATGCTGGCCAGGATCCTCTTTTCCAGGTCGATCTTGTCCTCTTCCCTTTGCTTCAGCAGAACGCGCAGCGCCGCATTCATCTCCTCCACGGCATGGGTCTTGGACTTCAACTCCTCGGCAACCGTCCGGAGGGATTCCTCGTTGCGCTTTCTATCGGTGATGTCGAGAAGGGACAGCACCGTTTTCTTCGTACCCGGCATCCTGGAGACCGTCGCGTAGACGTCGCGGATTCTCCCCTTCCTGTCCATGTACCGAAACTCGTAGTTCCGCGGGGCCGCTTCCGGATCCATCTGCCTGAGACGGTAATACTCCATCAAACGTCCCAGATCCTCTTTCAGGATGAATTCCGTCCAGCTTTTCTTGCCCTCTATTTCCTTGGCGTCGTAGCCCGTTTGCACCGCGAATTCCCTGTTGACCATGGATATCGTCGTGTCCTCCTCGACGATCATGGTCGCCGCCGGCGTCGTCTCGAAGATGGTGCGGTACATGTCTTCCGATTTCTTGAGCTCGTCCTCCACACGCTTCATGTCCGTGATGTCAGTCAGGGTGCCTAGCCATTCCCGGATCCCTCCGTCCTCATCCAACAGGGGAACAGCGCGGGCAAGCCAGTGCCGATACACCCCGTCCCGCCTGCGCACCCGGCATTCGAGCTCGTAGGCGCTTTTCGTTGCGAGGGCCTTGCGCCAGGCCTCCAGGGCACGTTCCCGATCGTCCGGGTGAAGCGCATTCGCCCATCCCGCGCCCTTGATTTCCTCTTCGCCCTGGCCCGTGAAAGCCCTCCATGCAGGAAGATCCTCCACCACTTCCCCGGCGGCATTGGCCGTCCACCCCAGTTGCCCGGTCAACTCGATGTAGGACCGGTGGCGCTGCTCGCTCGCACGGAGGGCCTTCGCGGCCCGCTGCCGCTCGGTGATGTCCTCGACCATTTCGATCGCCGCCACGACACGGCCTTCGGCATCCGTGACGGGCGTCGCGATGATGCGGAAATTTCTCACTCCTCCCTTCATCGGCGTGTCGGTCACGGCCTCGTGGACCTGTCCATCCCTCAGCGTGCGGATGGTGGGGCAGTAGGGGCAGACATCCCTTGCCGGCGGGTCATTGAATGATTTGTAACACAGGGGCTTGACAGCCGGGTCGACATCGGGGAACCATTCCCGCATCTGCCGGTTCAAGGTCAGGATCCGCATCTGCGGGTCGATCATGGCAACGCCGACGCCGATGTTTTCGATGATGTTGCGGTATTTCTCCTCGGCCTGCTTCAGCTCGAGCATGAGCCGGTTCATGGCACCGCGGGGCTCGGCGGCGGATGACACCCGCCCACTCTGCGCCTTCGATCCCGCCCGTCTCCGTTCGTCTTTCTTCCGCTGCGGCATAACGTTCACGTCCACGATGGATGCGGGTTCATTGTATCGGGTGCGTCATGGAATGAGCAAGGGACTTCTGCGGGCTATCCTGCTTTCCGGGGGGCCCCCGGCTACAGGTGCTCGATGAGGATCCGGACGCCGATGCCGATGAGGATGAGCCCCCCGGCGATCTCCACTTTGCGGCCCATCCAGGTCCCGACCCTCCCGCCGAACACCATCCCCGCCCAGGTCATGGCGAAGGCCGTGACCCCGATGACGGCGCTCGGGTACAGGATCGCCTCCCCGACCAGGGCGAGGCTCAAGCCCACGGCCAGGGCGTCGATGCTGGTGGCGACGGCCAGCATCAGCAGGGTCCACCCGCGGGTGGGGTCGGCCGCGGGGACCCTCCCCTCCCCGTCCTCCCGGAAGGCCTCGACGATCATCTTGCCGCCCACGAAGAGCAGCAGCGCGAAGGCCACCCAGTGGTCGTAGGCCTCGATGAACTCCGCAACGGCGCGGCCGGCGGACCAGCCGAGCAGGGGCATGGCAAACTGGAAAAGGCCGAAGGAGGCGGACATGCGCCAGACGGCCGCCCGGGGAGGGTTCCCGAGCAGGACCCCCGTGGCGATGGCCACGCTCAGGGCATCGACGCCGAGCCCGATCGCGATCAGCAAAATGGAGAGGAAATCCATGGCGCGCGCCCGCCCTGTTCAGCTCCGGTCCGGGGGGTTGAGATGACGGAGGATCGCCCCGGCCAGCCTCGCGGTGATCCCCGGGACTTTCGCGAGATCCTCGGGCCCCGCCCTCCGCAGCGCATCAACATCGCCGAAGTGCCGCAGGAGGGCCCTTTTCTTCGCCGCCCCCACGCCCGGGACCCCGTCCAGCACGGAGAGCGCGTTTCGCTGCTCCAGCCTCCTGCGGTGATGGGTGATGGCGAAGCGGTGCGCCTCGTCGCGGATGCGCTGCAGGAGCAGCAGCGCCGCCGGGTGCCTGTGGAGATAGACGGGGTCCTTCCGGCCCGCGAGGTAGACGTGATCCTGCTCCTTCACGGAGGGACGGCGACGCACGCCGCCCGCCTCGCCTGCCGGCGGCGACCCCTTGGCCAGGCCGATCACGTCGAGGTTCCCGATCCCGAGATCGCGCAGGACCTTGACGGCCATGCCCACCTGGCCCCTGCCGCCGTCGACCATGAGGAGATCCGGCAGGTCGTCCCGGCCCTCGAAGCGCCGCCGGAGGACCTCCTGCATGCCGGCGTAGTCGTCGGGGCCCTCGACGCCGCGGACGTGGAACAGACGGTAGCCGGACTTGTCGGGCCTGCCGTCCAGAAAGGAGACAAGCGCCCCCACGGGCAGCTCGCCGCCCAGGTTCGAGATGTCGACGCATTCGATCCGCCGGGGCAGCCTGTGCAGGTGCAGCCTGTCCCGCAGCAGGGCCAGGGCCGCTTCCTCGTCCATGCGGACGGCGCGCTCGGCCTTGAACGAATCCTCGGCGTTCTGCCGGGCGATCGCGACGAGGTCCCTCCTCGGCCCCCTGCGGGGGACGATGAGCTCGACCCTCTTGCCCCGCTTCTCCGAGAGCCACTCGGCCAGGACGCCGCCGTCCTCGATCTCCTCGGGGATGACGACCTCCGCGGGGATGAAGAGCTCCCCGTCGTAATATTGCCCGAGCAGCGACGAGAGGACCTCGGCGTCGGCGGCCGCCGTGCGCACGGGCGCGAATTTCTTCGTGCCGAGGGTCTTGCCTTCCCGGATGCGCAGGATGCAGACCTGGACCTGGTCTTCCTCCCGGTAGAGGCCGAAGACATCCTGGTCCTTGAAATCGGCCGAGACCATCCGCTGCTTTTCCACCGTCGTCTCGATGGCGGCGACCTGGTCTCGCAGCCGCGCGGCCTCCTCGAACTCGAGGTTCTCCGCCGCCTCGGCCATCCTGTGCCTGAGCAGGTCGAGCAGCTTCGTCCCGCGGCCCTCGAGGAAGAGAACGGCGTCGTCGATGAACTTCCGGTATTGCTCCCTCCCGACGAGTCCCACGCAGGGGCCGACGCAGTTGCGGATCTCGTACTCGATGCAGGGGCGCCGCCTCGTTTTGAACTCCCGGTCCTTGCAGGTCCTGAGCGGGAAGAGACGGTGGAGGTATTTCAGCGTCTCCTTGGCCGCGAGCCCCGAGGGGTAGGGGCCGAAGTACCGGGCCCCGTCCTTCCTCGTCTTGCGCACGAGCTGGAAGGCGGGGAAGTCCTGCCGCGTGTCGAGACGGAGGCTGAAGTAGGTCTTGTCGTCCCGGAAGATGACGTTGTAGCGGGGCCGGTGCTCCTTGATGAGGGTGTTCTCGAGGAGAAAGGCCTCCTTCTCGGTGTTGGTGACGACGAAGTCCAGGTCGCGGACGCGGGAGACCAGGAACGGCACCATCGCGCGGGTGTCGGTCCCCTGGAAATAGCTGCGGATGCGGCCCCGGAGATTCTTCGCCTTGCCGACGTAGATGACGGTCCCCCTGTCGTCCTTCATGAGGTAGACGCCGGGGCGCGCGGGGGCCGCCTTGATCTTGCGATCGAGTGCCGCCGCCGCGTCCGTCCGGGTTTTGTCTTGCTGTTGCGTATCCACGGCTGCCATCCAGGGGTCTCGGACAACGGGGAAAACAGGACGGCGGCTCTGTCGCCGCGCCTCTTACCTTCTCCCCCTCTTCCCTGCACGTCGCTTGACGCTGGGATGTGCGTCTCTCACCGGCCCGTCGCCGGGCTTTGCTTCATCGTCGGAAGACTCGCCCCCGAAGCCGATCTCCAGCTCCGTGAGCTTGCGGATGCGGTCGCGCAGCTCGGCCGCGCGCTCGAACTCGTAGTCCCGGGCCGCCGCCTTCATCTCCTCCCGCAGCCTCGCGATCAGCTCCGGGACCTCGGCGACGGAGACGTACTCCACCCGCGGCTCCATGACGGGCACCGTGACGTAGTCGGCCTCGTAGACGGAGGCCAGCACGCTGTCGATGGACTTGCGGATCGTCTCCGGGGTGATCCCGTGCGCCTCGTTGAATTTCCGCTGGATCGCCCGGCGCCGCTCCGTCTCGTCGATGCAGGCGCGCATGGCGTCGGTGACGCGGTCGGCATACATGATGACCTGCCCGGCCACGTTGCGCGACGCCCGTCCGCTGGTCTGGATGAGGGAGCGCTCCGAGCGGAGGAACCCCTCCTTGTCGGCATCCAGGATGGCCACGAGCGAAACCTCGGGGATGTCGAGCCCCTCGCGCAGGAGGTTGACGCCGACGAGGACGTCGAACTTCCCCATGCGCAGGTCCCGGATGAGGACGACCCGCTCCAGGGTGTGCACGTCGGAATGCATGTACTTGACCCGCACGCCCAGGCTCCCGTAGTACTCCGTGAGGTTCTCGGCCATGCGCTTCGTGAGGGTCGTCACGAGGACCCGCTCGTTTCGCTCGGCGCGCTTCCGGATCTCGCCCAGCAGATCGTCCACCTGGTAGGTCACGGGGCGGACGACGATCTCCGGGTCCATGAGCCCCGTGGGACGGACGATCTGCTCCACCACGCGCCCGCGGGCCTTCGCGATCTCGTACTCGGCCGGGGTGGCCGATATGTAGAGGCGCTGCTGCGGGAAGCGCTCGAACTCCTCGAACATGAGCGGCCGGTTGTCGAGGGCCGAGGGCAGGCGGAACCCGTATTCCACGAGGGTTTCCTTCCGGGAGCGGTCGCCGCGGAACATGCCGACGAGCTGCGGCACGGTGACGTGGCTCTCGTCGAGGATGACGAGGGCGTCGGCGGGAAGGTACTCCATGAGGGTCGGCGGGGGCTCCCCGGGCTTCCGGCCGGTGAGGTGCCGGGAGTAGTTCTCGATCCCCTGGCAGTAGCCCATCTCCTCGAGCATCTCCAGGTCGAACCGGGTGCGCTGCTCGAGCCGCTGGGCCTCGAGGAGCTTGCCCTGCGCCTGCAGAACCCGGAGCCGCTCGCCCAGCTCCTCCCGGATGGAGGCCAGGGCCGCCTTCACCGTGTCCCGCGTCGTGACGTAGTGGCTCCCGGGGTAGATGTCCGTTCTCCGGAGCCTCCCCAGCCTCTTTCCCCGCAGGGGGTCCACCAGGGAGAGCGACTCGATGCGGTCGCCGAGGAACTCGACGCGGACGGCCTGCTCCTCCTCGTAGGCCGGGAAGATCTCCACCACGTCGCCGCGGACCCGGAAGGCGCCGCGGTGGAAGTCGATGTCGTTGCGCTCGTACTGGATGTCCACGAGGCGCCTCAGCATCGTGTCCCTCGGGATCTCCATGCCCTCCTCGAGGGACAGGGCCATGCCGAGGTAGGTCTCGGGGGCGCCGATGCCGTAGATGCACGAGACGCTGGCCACGACGATCACGTCGCTGCGCGACAGGATCGAGCGCGTGGCCGAGTGGCGCAGCTTGTCGATCTCCTCGTTGATCGCCGAGTCCTTCTCGATGTAGGTGTCCGTCGTCGGGATGTAGGCCTCGGGCTGGTAGTAGTCGTAGTAGCTCACGAAGTACTCGACGGCGTTTTCCGGAAAGAGCGTCTTGAACTCCTGGTAGAGCTGCGCAGCCAGGGTCTTGTTGTGGGCGATGACCAGGGCGGGCCGCTGGACGGCCTGGATGACGTTGGCCACGGTGAAGGTCTTGCCCGAGCCGGTGATCCCGAGGAGGACCTGGTGCGGGTGCCCCCTTTCGACCCCCCGGGCCAGCTTCTCGATGGCCTGGGGCTGGTCGCCCCGGGGCTCGAAGTCGGAGACGAGCCGGAAGGGCCGCCGGTCGATGTAGTCGCCCCCTGCCGGGTGCCGGTTGTTTCGATGGCTCAAATCGGGATTCTCAACTCACCCGTATTGACCGGGGGCCTCGTGCCCCGGCCTCGAAGTGCCTTCACTATATAAGGACCGGGGGGCCCTAGGCAAGCGGCAACTCCCGTCCAATTAACCCTTGACAAACATTCGCGGTAATGGTTTAAAAGCTTCCTTTAGCATATAACCCGACAGGACCCTTACAATATGAAAAAGACACTCACGAACATCACGAATCTCAAGCGCAAGCGGGCCCACGGATTCCGAGCCAGGATGGCCACCAAGGGTGGGCGGCTGGTCCTGAGCAGAAGGCGCGCCAAGGGGAGAAAGAGGCTGACCGTCTGAGCCGGGTCCGGAAAGGGTGGTAGGGTGAGCCCAGCCGCAGCAACCCCCCCAGAGCCCGAGGACAGGTACACGCTCACAAAAGGCGAGAGGATCCGCAGACGAAGCGAGTTCAAGGCCCTTTTCGAATCGGGCAGGCGGATTCACTCGGAGTACCTGACCGTGATTCACTGCAGCAACACATCGGGCGTGCGGCGCCTCGGGCTCGTCGTCGGCAAGCGGGCGGCGAAAACGGCCGTCAGGCGAAACCGGATGAAGCGGCTCCTGAGGGAGTTCTTCCGCTTGAACAAGCACAGGCTTCCGGCCTCGCAGGATATCCTGATCGTCGCAAGGAAAGACTTCTCCTCCATGAAACGGCAGGATCTCTGCAGGGAGCTGGAGAAGGTCCTCGCGGGACGAATGAAAGCCTGAACATGCTGAGGCATTTTTTCCAGACACTGTTCGTCGCCCTCATCCGGGGCTACCAGGTCCTCGTCTCGCCCATCCTGCCGCGCAGCTGCCGCTTTTACCCGACCTGCTCCGAGTACGCCCTCGAGGCGATCCGCATGCACGGACCGCTCCGGGGGGTCCTGCTCGGCATCCGGCGTCTGATGCGCTGTCACCCCTTTCATCCCGGCGGCTACGACCCGGTCCGGCAAGCGAGCCCCAGGAGGCATTCATGAGCACGAACATGCGGACATTCCTGGCGATTTTACTTTCGTTCCTCGTCGTCTTCATCTACCAGTACTTCTTTGCGAAGAACATCGAGACCCAGAAGCAGGAGCAGGCCCAGACCCAAACGGCCCAGACCCCGGCCCCCGCGCCCGGAGGCGTCCCGGCGGCGCCCGCGGCCCCGGCGCCCGCCCCGGCCGCCGCGGTGAAGGCCGCAGCGGCCGCCAGGGACATCCGCGTCGAGACCCCGCTGTACACGGCCGTTTTCAGCACCCGCGGCGGCGCCCTCAGGTCCCTCAAGCTCAAGGAATACAAGGCCACTCTCGACGAGGGAAGCCCGCTGATCGAGATGGTCCAGGTCCAGGAAGGCTCCGAACTGCCCCTGACGACGGCCTTCGCCAATTCGACCGTCTCCCTGCCC
>Ga0209506_1002872_pt1 | contig 14594 bp, 8 predicted proteins | sample AD_JPNHG2_MetaG_FD_184409 | JGI IMG/M metagenome (GOLD analysis project Ga0209506, IMG submission 184409) | Active sludge microbial communities of municipal wastewater-treating anaerobic digesters from Japan - AD_JPNHG2_MetaG (SPAdes) (version 2) | ecosystem: Engineered > Bioreactor > Anaerobic >...
ATCAGCAATTGGTGGGTGCTCTTCCGGCACAATCTTAACGGTGACCATTGAATCAGCTAATAAAAACAAAGAGGTCGTATAGCCGGGAATAGTCAGAGCCACACTACTTAGATTTTCCGGTTTCCCAGAAAAGGTCACTCCCGTAATTAAATCTGAAAGGTAATAGGTTTTCGTAGAATCAAGATTCAACTCCTCAATTGGCAAGGAGATGGTAATATTTTTAGGCTCACTCATCATATTGATAACGCCGAACAAATTCTCATCTCCACTATGACGATGGAACGCGAAAGCATAGTAAGCCGGGACTACCGGGATTTCTTTAAAATAATCACTGCGGAGCGCTGAATACCTTTGCCTAATTTGAATTAAATGGCGATAATGATCGAAAAGTCCATATTTATCCTGACTACGGATTGATTTGCCTCGTTGAAAAATTTGGTAACTACTATAAGGATGTTTATCGTAGCCGATTTCTTGACCATTATAAAGCATCGGTACTCCATTTAAAGCAAAAATCAGGGTCGAAACCATTTTTGTCTGAGCCAAATTGTGATTTTTAATAAAGGGGATCATATCATTATTGCCCATATAACGGAGAATCTTGGCATTGGCGGCATAGCCTTGCCCATAATTAGTCAATGCCTTGCGCAAAAGGTTAACTCTTTCCGATGGATTACTGTAATTAAAAATCGTAAATTGTTTGGTGGCGTCTTCCGAATAATCAACTTCACAATACCACTGCGAAACCCAACCTTCGCCTGGCGCCCAATCAAATGCGACATCAAAACGTCGATCAAAAACCGTTGACCAGGAGGCTTTATCTTCTGCCAGTAGCATTAGCTCCGGCTTGATGCGCTTTAACTCCAATCGTAAGTTTTGGGTAAATTCTGGGCAACGGGCATTTACACCCCACACTGCATCAAAGCGATAACCGTCAATATCAAATTTTTCTACCCAATATTTACAGGCTGTCATCATCCAGTTGCGGACTTCGGGATTATTATAATTCAAGTTGGGCAATTCATCCCAGAAATAATTGATAAATCCCAGATCATAATTATAATATTGAGAATAGGGTGCGTTATCAATTTCCCTTTGATAATAATTGTAATAATGGGAAGCAGTCCCATATTTCAGACTATGTTGAGCATAAGGATGATAAATTGACGTGTGATTGATGACAATATCCAAAAGAACTTTCATTCCCAGCGTGTGGGCGGACTTGATCAAATTCTGCAAGTCACTTTCCGAACCATAATCCGATCGTATGGTAAAATAGTCAATTACGTCGTAGCCTTGCTCATCCCACTGAGTTTTGAAAATCGGCTGAAGCCAGATCGTATTAATCCCCAGTTCTCGTATTTCAGGTAGCCTCTGTTGAATATCTTGAAATGTACCTTCCATAACAAAGGCATAAGGAGTAACCTCGTAGATTACCGCCGAATCTATCCAAGCCGCATGATCGTGGTAAATATCAAACGGTTTAATACTATCAAAACTTACTGTGATAAAGGTGCGAGCACGAGTGGTGTCTCCACTGGTAGTAACCCCGATCAAATCGAAATAATATTCACCGGCGGGAACCTGCTCTGGTACGTTAAAAACCAAAACCGAATCGCGCGTTCCATTCCAGCCGAATATAGCGGAATTTCGCTCATCTTCAGACCAGGTAAATGTAACCGCATTTGAATCGGGATTTTCGATGATTTTACCGTGAAGTGTTACTTCCCGATCAGCGACCGTCGCATAGGCTTCCAGAATTGGTTTTAAGGGCATTTTCATCTGTAAGCGTAATGTGTCAGAATAAATTGGTTCACCTTGATTTTCAATCGTTGCTACAAACCAATTCTCACCCTCATCTAATTTTACTTCGATGTAAAAGCTGGAATCGGAAGGATTAATATCGAATATTTCACTTCCATCTTTCCAATATAAAATCCCAGATGTAGCAGCCAGTGTATCAATTTTTCCCCAAATTACTTGTTCCGGTTGCCATACCTCGATATTATGAGTTTGCCACTGGAGTTCTACTGCTAACGTCGAAGCCAAGCTAAACCCAATCAGTGAAATTATTTTAACTATATTCCGCATTGCAATGCACTTCTGGACTTTTTTTACCGTACTAATATTTTCCATACGTTTTAGCTACTTCCACCATCTTAAATACATTGGCATCTGGGGTATCACGTCCACACTGATCACCGGTTGAAAGAACAAAACCACCGTCATAGCCGACATCATCAATTAGCCGTTTACACTTATCTTCGACCTGTTGCGGTGTCGCCCGCATCATAAATTCGGTTGTATTAATATTGCCTTTAATATTCAATTTTCGTCCATATCTTTTCTTAACCATAGCAATATCCACATTGCCGGTCGGCGGTTCTTCCATTGGTTCCATCGAAGTAACGTCCGTTTCTTCTGCCACTATTTGCACCAACGGCCAGGAACGACCACAAATATGCAAGTGGCAAGGCATGTTTGCCGCTTTACAAATGCTGGAAGCCTGCTGAATAAAAGGTAATTCATATTTCCGGAAAATATCGGGAGAACTTACGCTAAGACTGGCACTGGAGCCACCGAGCATAATCACATCCGGTTTGGCTTCAATCATAGCTCGCAGATAGGCTAAGGCCCAGTTCATCCAGAATTCATGAACTTTTTGCATATAATCAGCTTCCATTAGCAAGTCGGAAAATACGTTCTCAAACCCACCATCCCGATTGCTAAACCACCAATCCTGGAAAACCGGTATCATCCCTAAATAGACGCCCAAATCACCAATCACCTGCTTATCACGAAATTCCTTTTCCCATTGCCAATCGCCCTTTCCCATTACCAGTTGAAATTTCTCAAAATCTTCTTGCAAGTTTTTAATCGGTTTGACACTTCGCCAAGGAGCTTCATCAGAAAAAAATATTTCTTCCTCGGTTACATCACCTTTAGCCGTATGCCAGGTACGTCGGACTAGTTTTCCAGCTGGTACATCTACCGTTTCCGATTCAAAATCCAGCGAACTTGATACTTTAGTCTCTTTCAAGCCGCCATACATATAAAATCCATCCATATCAAAATATTTTACAGCTTTTACGTAAACCTCACCGTGCGTGGCTGAAGTCCAACCATAATGTTCACGGCCGTCTAAATGGATTTCATAAAAGGGGCGTCCGTCCAGTCGGTCCGGCACCATCACCGATATATCCGGACTAACTGGAACGTGATCCGCGATTCCACCTTTTAAAGCAATTAATAAACGTTCTTTGGATGTCATTCTTCTTTTCCTATCTTTTTTGTATTTTGGGGTAAACGATTCCAGCTACTTAGTAACTCTTTCAACCGATAAAACGATTGTTTGGGCTCACAGCTCTCGGTCACAAGCCCACCATTCACAATAAACGGGCGAAAATTGGAAAAATCATACCAGTTGATGGCTTTAATATTGAGCCTACTGTAATAAAGAGTATAAACTTGCTCCAACCAATCAGCCTGTAATTCTTCGTCCCAGGCGCGGTGCCAATCATATGGTCTATTAGAGATGCCCATACTGCGGTCCACAACGGTTTCAAAAGTCGGACCTGAGGTTGTACCAATTTCAGTGATATATATCGGTTTCCCAAATTTCTCAAATCTTTCCAACATCCGCATTATATCCGATAGATCACGACTACCGAAGTAAATTTGAATCCCTAGCGTATCAAATTCCACGCCTGCATCCAGTAAATCGGTGATGAATTGATGAGGAGTACGTAATGGCCGGGTTGCTTCCATCCGCGCCATTCTACCTCTGGCAACGTACTCACCCCAAGGGGCACAATTATTGATCAGGCGATCTACTTTAGGATTAACCTCATGGGTTTTATCACATACTTGTCGCACGATTTCGGTGATTTGATCGGGAGTATGATTAAAGATATTTGCCCAGTCGTGATATTCATTTATAACTTCCCAGTGCAAAACCTGATCGCCATAATGTCCGACAACATCACTGATATGTTTATCTATATAACTTCTCAATTGATCATAATTTTTATTTTTAAGCCATTCCGGAGTTACAGTAGGATGAAACCAAAAGAGTGGACGGCCTTCTATAGTAATATTTTTCTCGGTTAGCCAGCGAACAATGTTATCCTTGATACCCCAGTTATAGACTCCCTCTCGGGGTTCAAATAATTCATACCAGGTGTCCCAGATATAATGAGTTACTGTAGCAAAATTGAATAATTCGACAAAACGCTTGGTGAATTCTTCATTTTTCGCCCAAACATACTGGCGGGATTCACAGCCAAAGTAAACTTCATCATGGCGATTATTTTTAGAAATCATTTGGCGGGCATGTTCCAATTCGATATTCTCTCCCGTCCATAAAGCATAGTAAAGAGCTTTATCCGCTAAAGAGGCACATTTTTCACTTTCGGCGGTATGTTTAGCGGCATCTTCCAGATATTCCTCTGCTAAACCAGATAAACGAATCACTTCCGGTGAAAATTTAGTACCCTGAGCTTGATAGCGTCGCATAACTTGGCGATTTCGCGCTATTCGGCTTCTGGCAAATTCGTGATTCAAGATAAGTTCATTTCGTCCCGTCATTTCCTTTAAAGAATAAAATTCTCCGTCATTATCGGCACTTAAAAAACAGTTTCCAAAGCCTTCGATAAACCACTGGCAATTCACACTGAAGCGTCGGGTTCCTAAATCCTCAGGTACGACAATCCCATCTCTGTTTACCACGATACCAGATTGAAAAGGGTCGCCATTGGTATCAGCCGCATAGACAAAATTTAGCGGTGGCATCCACGGATGAGGAAAAGGTTTAAATAGCAATGGCTTAGTAGTTTTGGCAAAAATATTCGATTTTTCCAGAAAAGATGGGAACATCGCGGCTCCAACTATACCCATTGTACTTTTCCGAATGAACTCGCGTCGTGATAAAGTTTTCTTCAAGGATGGATCACTATTCATTTATTGTAAAATCCTCCATTTCTCTTGTAATTTTTTCAAGCGATCGACTGCCGCTTTCCGTTCACCTTTCGGTGAACGCAATAAGCCACCGTTTTTCAAGAAAGAAAATCCATCAATCAAATCATACCAGTTTGCCGCCTGAATCATTGGCTGACTGTAAGCATAGGTAAAAATAGCTTCCAGCCAGTCGGCTTGAAGTTCTTCGTCCCAGTGACGATGCCATTCATAGGGTAAAGTAGAATAATCACCAGGCTCTTCATCCAGAAACTCTTGCGTGATTCCTCTGGACGGTGCTCCGACTTCCGCCAGATGAATCGCTTTACCGAGCTTTTCATAGCGTTCGATGACGCCGATATAATCGGCTAATGTCTTTGAGGTAAAATAGACCTGCACACCGATTGCATCAAAATCAGTGCCAGCTTCGATGATTTGCTCGGTAAATTGGAATGGCGTTCGCTGAGGGTATCGAGCCGGAAGCTCATGCCACAAGCCTTTCTGGACATATTCACCAAAGGGACTACAATTATTGATTAATATCCTCAAATTGGGGTTGACATCGCGAACAATATCACAGGCAAACTTAGTCAATTCAATCGTCTGTTCATGGTTCAAAAATAGTTCATTCGCCCAGTCATGTAATTCATTGACCACCTCCCATACTTTTATCCTATTTCCATAGTGACCAACAACTGTCCGAATATGCTTTTCCAGATAATTCAGCAATTGAGGAAAAGTCTTATTTTTCAACCAATCCGGTGTCACCCATTTATGTGTCCAAAATAACGGACGGCCTGCAACCTGAATCTTGTACTTTTCTAAATCGGCTAAGAGACGGTCACGTTCGGCAAATTGCCTCTGCCCTTCGACCGGCTCGAAATCAACGAAATCACCAATCAGGTAATGAGTAATTGTCGCATAATTAAATATTTCGGTAAATCGTTCCAGAAATAATTCACTATCCATCTGAAAATAACCACGCCCATCGCAACCAAATAGGAAATCGAGCCGGGCACTATTTTTAGCAATATTCCAGCGCGCTTTCTCCAATTCCAACAGCTCACTTGCCCAAAGGGCATAAAGGAGAGCTTGTTGGGAAAATCGAGCGCAGGTCTCATCATCCTGGACATTTTTGATCGCATCATCTAAATAATTTTCCGCCAGATTAATTATAGCAGACAATTCGCGAGATGCCAACCAACCTTCACGGTTAAAATTTGCTTGCCGACGCCGATTACGATAGATCCGGGTTTTTGCTAATTCAAAATTTAAATTAAGGTGGAGCGAACCGAACTGGGGCAAAGAATAAAATTCACCGCCATTATCCGCGGGCATGAAAAGGTAGCCATAATCTTCAACATTCCAGCGAACATTCAAGGTAAATTTTTTAATTCCATTCGTATTACTGATGGTAACACCTTGATTTTTAACAGCAACATCGGAATGAAAGGTGTCACCATTCATATCCATCAAATAAGCGAACTCGTCAAGATGCGGACCGCGTCCTTTTTGAATGAAATATGGTTTAAATATCAATGTCTTATTCGGCATTTTTCACACGATCTTGGGCACTACTGCAAATTTTTCCACTGTTCTTTGAGCTTCAACAACCGTTGCCAAGCGGCTTTTCTTTCACCATTCGGACTCCGCAACAGTCCGCCCGTTTTGATCCAGGCATAGGGGTCAACAAAATCATACCAGTTGGCGGCTTCAATCCAAGGTTTACTATAGGCTAATGTATATATTCCTTCTAACCAGTCTGCCTGCAATTCTTCATCCCAATGGCGATGCCAGACATAAGGTTCGGTGGGCATTCCTAACTGACCGGTATTGATTGAGTCTTTAGTCGGACCGGAGGACGCCCCAATTTCAGTCAACTGCACCGGTCGTCCGAATTTTTCCAGTCGCTCAATCAGGATAATTGTATCCTGTAGGTCGCGATAGGGAAAATACATTTGTTGACCAGTAATTGTAAAATCTACTCCGGCATCTACTAGGTCCTGCATAAATTGATGAGGCGTGCGCTGAGGATAGATAGCATCCAGTTCACCCCATTTTTTTAACTGAACATACTCAGCAAAAGGACAGCAGTTATTAATCAGTCGATGAACTTTTGGATTAGTGGCTTTGGCAACTTCACAAGCCAGTTTGGTAACATTGACAATCTCTTCAGGTTTTAAGCGTAGTTCGTTCGCCCAGTCATGAGCTTCATTAACTACTTCCCAGGCATACATCCCTTCACCATAATGACTGACCACCTCTTTGGTATGACTTTCGACATATTTCAGTAACTGATCGTAGGATTTATGGCGTAACCAATCTGGAGTCGTGGAATTATAGAACCAGAAAAGCGGACGCCCTTCTACCGTGATCCCGTTTTGGCGTAGCTCTTTAAAAACGGCATCTCGTAAATTGAAATTTTTCTGCCCCTCTATAGGCTCAAAATCCTGATAATAACCGCTGAGCAGATAATGAGTTATCGTGGCATAGTTGAAGACCTCGCTAAATCGCTCCATAAATAGTTCCGGATCCATTTGATAGAAAGCTCGCGAATCGCATCCAATGAAAAAATGCGGCCGGTAACCGATTTTGCGAATTTCAAAATCAGCTTTTTCCAGTTCCATCTTCTCGCCAACCAGCATAGCATAACTCAACGCTCTCTGGGCATAGTCACCGCAGATTGCCGGTGATGCCTGCGATTTTACGGCATCCTCATAGAGACTGTCGGATAGCGCCAGAAGCTCTTTTACTTCTCGTGACGGTTGCCAGCCATCACGTCGGAGTAATTCCAAACGTCGCCGGTTACGCAGAACGCGGCTTTTAGCTAATTCAAAATTGAGATTCAACTCGCGCTGCTTCCCTTTTGGGGGTAATTCATAAAATTCGCCACCGTTATCAGCAGTGATGTAGATGTAGCCGAAACCTTCCACATTCCAGCGAACATCAATGCCGAATTTTTGGATACCCTCAGTATCAGAAATTTTCACCCCTTCATTGGATGCGGTAATGTTAGAATGGAAAGCATCCCAATGTTCATCACTGGCATATGCCCAATCCAGTAAATGGGGGCCTCGCCCTCTTTGGACAATAATCGGTTTGAAAATTAATTCTCCGGCTTCCGTATTAGTTTTCGTGCGTTTGGGCGTTAGAATAAGTGGTGCCGATAAAGCTCGTCCACCAGCTATTCCGCCCAGACCGGCATACGTAGCCATTTTTAAAAACTTCCGTCGGGTTATTCTTGGCATAATTCTATCCTTTATTTTGTTCTTGATGTTTCTAACCAATGGCGCAATTTTAAAAGTCGTTCGTAAGCCACTTTAGGGTGACGACCTCGGCCGCGTAGTAAACCGCCGTTGTCATAATAGGCACCATTATCAATAAAATCGAACCATAGCACCGAATCAATCCAAGACTTACTATAACCAATTAAATATAAAGCCTCCGCCCAGTCCGCTTGCAATTCTTCGTCCCAGGGGCGTCTCCACGAATAAGGTTCAGTCGGCAATCCTAAACTACCGTTCTTGACCGATTCCTCCGAAGGACCACTGGTGGCACCAATCTCTGAAATTTGGACTCTCTTCTTGAAAGATTCATAGCGCTCCATATTAACAATGTAATCTTGTAAATCTCGGTATTGATAATAATATTGCAGTCCGATTATGTCAAAATCCACATTGGCGGCGATAAGGTCACGCACAAATTGCCAGGGTGTGCGTTGGAGATAAAGGGCTTTTTGTCCCGACCAATTTCCCAAGTGAACATATTCTGCAAACGGGCAACAATTATTGATCATTAGCGGGATATTAGGAACCGTATCACGGGCTACTTCACAGGCAAATTTCGTTAATTCGACAACTTGATCTGGATTTAATTGGACTTCATTAGCCCAATCGTGAAATTCATTCACCACTTCCCAAACAGCCATTCGATCCCCATAATGACCGAGCACTTCCCGAGTATGATTCTCGACATACTTCTTTAATTGGTCAAAATTCTTATGCGCCAACCACTCAGGCGTAACCCATTTATGAAACCAAAACAGCAAACGTCCTTCTACTTTTATCCCATTCTGTCGCAGAACATTGCAGAGTATATCGCGATGGGTAAAATTCAGCTGTCCTTCAACCGGTTCAAAAATATCCATTTCCGGATCACCGTTGACGGCATAAGTCACAGCTGCAAAATTAAAAAGACGAGTAAAATATTCCACAAACCGATCTTTGGGCATTTCATAGTATGACCGAGCATCACAACCGAAAAGGAAATTAGCTCGACGCCCTATTCGTTTAATATTCCATTTGGCTTTTTCCAATTCCATCATCTCGCTACCCCATAAGGCATAGTGGAGAGCTTTTTGAGCCAGTTGAGCACAGTCCTCGCTTAAGCGCGATTTTCGGCCGGCATCTTCTAACAATCCTTCCGACAAATCTAAATAGGCAGATGTCTCCTTTGAAGGCTGCCATCCTTCTTTGACAAAATTGTTATGACGCCGGCGGTTTCTTGCCACCCGACTGGCGGCGATCTCGTAATTCAAATTATAGACGGTTTGCTTCCCGAAAATCGGTAACTCGTAAAATTCACCACAATTATCAGCGGTATAATCGTTATACCCAAAACCTTCCCCATTCCAGCGAACATTGATTCCAAAACGCCTGTGGCTTTTGGTATCCGAAATATTTATACCGTTGCTATCAATTGTGATATTCGATTGAAAAGTGTCGCCGTTCTCATCACTGGCAAATACTAAATTTCCAATATGAGGACCAACGCCTTTCTGGACAAAGAATGGTTTAAAAAGCAGTCCACCATTAGGACTGGGTGCTGGCGACTTAGAATTGGTTATGTCGGCTAAAATCCCGCTTGAAACTAAGTTTAGCTTCTTATCCGGTTCACTTTTGCAGTCGCAACTATTTATCTTTTTCTCCGGTTTTATCAGTTTTGCCATTATGTTATGTACCTCTTCGGATTATTACTCGATTCCCATCATAAGTAACCATTTCATCAACCTTGGAGCTGATCTCCTCGCCAATCCCGTGTTCCTCTTTAACCCATATAATCTTAAATATTCTATTTTTCAGAATACCCGGAAATTTCCCTTGCCGTTCGCCAATTATTAATGTTTGATCTTTTTCATTCCACTGAATAGGTATTGTGGCATAAATCCCTTGTTCATAGGCATAGCTGTCCCCTTCATCCTCATACAAAATAAATTCGGCATTAGCTCCAGTATAAATACGCAGTTCGATGGAATTGACCGGTTTTTCCGAAGCATATTGAAGTTTAGGTCCCATCGGAAGGATAGAACCAGCGCGAACATAGATCGGCATAACATCAATCGGTACGGCTTTTTCGATCCATCTACCGCCTCTTATCTTCTGACCAGTCCAGAAGTCGTACCAGTCACAAGACTTCGGTAAATAGACATTGCGCATACCATATTCCAGATCGGGATCGTATCTTTTTGAAATCATCCTCGGTGTTCGCCATGCCAGACGCAATTTAGTCGCTTCCGCCTGACGGGATTGTTCGACTCTAAAGGGATATTTTTCACCTGCTTTCAGATAGATTTTTATACGATGTGTTCGATCCTCGCCTTTATCATTCCAGAAATCAATCATCAAACTATCATCCCACCAGAATCGAACTGCATCATCGCTGGTTAACCATAATTCGTATTCTCCGTCAATTGCCCAGCAATCCGTTGAATCGGCAATTTTCCCTAATAAAACATAATGGCTCAGTGGATCAACACAATCACTTTTCAGGACATACATTCGGTGATTTTCGTTCAATCCATCATCAGCCGCGACGTAGATATACCATTTATTATCAAAGAAATGCAATTCCGGCGCCCATAATTCTTCCGACCAGGGATTGCCTTCCGCCGGTTGCCAGACAAGCGTTGGTTTCGCTAATCCAATTTCGTGTAGATTCTTGGAACAACTAATCCAGATGCGATCTCCCGTTGAAAAACAGTAATAATAAAAATTTTGGTATCTGATTACCCATGGATCGGCACCATCGGCGACAACTGGATTAGTAAAAGTAACCGGTTTTTCTGGTTCTTCTTGGCAATAATCCAGACATACAATAATCAAAATCAGCATTGATTCGAATATGATAATCTTCATCCAATGGCCAAGATTCAAAAGATATTACTCCTGACTATATACAAATTTTAAATGGACGCCTTCCGTCAGACGTTTGTGAGTTACCCCAAATGAGTCTGATTTTTTGCCGTCAATTAATATTTCTTCCAAACGCGCTGGATTGGCTGATACTTTGGATCTTTCTATAATAATCTGCTCCCCCTGATAATATTCCTTATCCAATTCGATTGCAACTTTTGTAAACAAGGGAATTCCCAGTCGGTACTCATCCACTGCCGGACAAGCCGGATAGAATCCCAGCGCCGAGAAAACTAACCAGGCTGAAATCGCTCCAGCATCATCATTGCCCGGTAAACCATCAACTTCAGATAAAAACTCTTTTGTCAAAATACTCTGAATTAGTTCAGCGGTGCGATATTCATACCCCGAGATATAAGAAAACAGATAAGGATAAGCAATATCGGGTTCATTGGTTATGGTAAAGTGTCCCTCAGAAAAACACTGTTCCAATTTAATTCTGAAAGGTTCATATCCACCAAATTGGTCAATAAGTCCTGAAACATCGTGCGTCCCAAACCAAGTATAATTCCAGGCATTACCTTCTACATATCCTGGACCGCCGGAACCTTCCCAATCACCAGAGCCTTCGGTCGCAAGTGGATCGAAAGGTTCCATCCACTCGCCGTTTTTCATTTTGGGACGTATAAATTGGGTTTCCGGATCGAAGAGGTTGCGATAGTATAATGCCCTTTTATAAAACTCTTCCGCAATTTGACTTTTCCCTAATAGATTTGCCATATTTCCAATACAAAAATCGGACAGGCAGTATTCAAGTGTCGTCGAAACCGGTCCCCAAACCCACCAGGCTTGATTCGTATCTTGTTCAAAGGGAATGTAACCATATTTCAGCAATTCGTGGTAACCAGCCCGGATCGGCGGCGCCGATTCTCCAGAATCCAGTAACGTCGGTTTGAGCATTGCCTCCAAGGCTATATTAGAATCAAAATCCCGTATCCCTTTTAGATAACTGTCGGCGATTACGATTGGGGCGGGATCACCGACCATCAGGTAAGTTTCATTCCCCGCGAGTTCCCACTTTGGCAGAAAGCCAGATTCCGAATACATATCAATCATCGTCCGAATAATCGCTGATTGCCGTTCAGGATAAATCAACGTTAAAAGAGGATGCAGAGTGCGATAAGTATCCCATAGCGAAAATACTGTATAGCGTTCCCGATCAGTATATTTACCTATACCGGTATGTCCCATCATAGGATATTCGCCATTCACATCACTAATAATGTTAGGATGAATCAAACAATGGTAAAGTGCTGTATAGAATTTCGTCAAATTTTCTTCACTTCCGCCATATATTTTAATTTTTGATAACTGTTTTCGCCATTCGTGTTCTGCATTCCGCCCAATTTTGTCAAAATTCCAATCGGTAATTTCGGCATCTAGATTTTGCCGGGCATTAGCGATGCTGACATAGGAAATTCCAGTTTTAATATTCACAATTTGCCCGTTCTGGCATGTAAAAGTCATCCAGGCTCCAATACTATTCTCATCCGAAGCTTGTGAAATATCTTCACTGACTTGATCATCTATCCATATACCGAATTTCTGAGGAGCGGCACTTACCCTCGTAACAAAATATACCTGATGCTGATTGTCTTCACCACATAAACCACCTGACAGATTATAACCTTCGATTTCGGTAGGAGAAACAAAACGGACGCTACCTCCCTGCCGTTCAACTAAGCTCCGCCCGGCATCAATTAAAATATTAACATCTCCGTCTTTGCCGATCGTAAATCTGGCAAAACCACAATGCGTTGTTGCCGTTACTTCCGCCTTCACATCCGGTTCGTTCAAATACACCGCATAGTAGCCCGGCTTAGCCTGCTCATTCTGGTACGAACAGCGATATTGGTGCGGCTCGGTCTTAATTTCACCCCGTGTTGCGGTAATAATAATACTTCCTAAATCGGCACAACCGGTTCCACTAAGATGAATCTGCCCAAAACCGTAAAAATAGGGTTCACCGTAAATATAGCCCGACGGTGCCTCTAGATTAGTATGCGGACTAACCGACACCATGCCCCACGGAACCAATGCTCCCGGAAAAGTGTTACCGCCACCACTGGTTCCAATTAGTGGGTCAACATATTGATTGGGATCAGTAATTCTAGATGAACATCCGATTACAAATGGAAATAGAAATAAAAATATTAATCTCGTAAAACGCAAAAGGAATTTCCTGCTTTTCAAATTTTAATGAACCAGCCCTTTTTCCACATACCCCAGGCAATGGCATACATCAGCAACACAAAAGTAATCGCAAAAAGTAAGGAGGCATTTACCGGACTGGCTATCGGTAAAAATACCTTCTCATAAATAGCATCATGAAGCGTGGTGGACGTATTATCAGCTCTATTCCAGGTTATTGCCCATAACAGATTAGCCAGCAATTCTGATAAAGTATAAACTGTAATTGCATTCATACCAAAAATAACAAACGGCTTGGTGCCCCAGGTCTTACCTTTCACATCCACAATCCAATAAATTGTGGCGAAGCAGTTCAATGCCCAACCGTTTATGAATACAACGTAGGAACTAGTCCACAGGTTTTTATTAATCGGTAGCCAGATATTCATTATGATTCCCAGTAATAGACATAAATTACCAGCAACAAACATACCGGCGGTTTTCTCTTCGCGACTGCGTTCACTACGAAGCCAACGACCGGCTTGAACACCTAATAAAGTTGATGCAATTGCTGGAATTGTGCTCAAAATACCCTCTGGATCAAAACCGGGTACCGGTGCAAATGCCCAGGTATGTTTCCCTAGTAAATTTGAATCTATAAACCAAACCAAGTTTCCTTCGGGTTCAAGGATTCCGGCGCCGTAACCGGGAACCGGAATCACTTTGAGAGCAAGCCAGTATATGCCGAGTAAAATACCAATCCAGAGCCACTGTCTCTCGGGTTTTATATTTAAATAAATAAGACTCGTAAAAAAATAACAGATGCCGATCCGTTGCAAAACTCCCAAAATACGCCAGGTAGCAATCGAAAATTGTGAGCCGGGAATCAAGCCAAAAGGAAAACCATTAATAAATAATCCTAACCCGAATAGAATCAACGACCGGTTCAAAGAATGCTTCAAAATTTGCTTGCGTGTGTCGCCGTGTTTCAGTCGGCTCTCAAAGGAAAATACCATTGACATACCAACCATAAATAGAAAAAAGGGGAAGATCCAGTCGGTAAAAGTCCATCCATGCCACTCGGCGTGTAATAATTGGGGATAAACGTAATCATAAGAACCGGCATTATTGACCAGAATCATAGCCGCTATGGTCGCACCGCGAAAGACATCTAGTGAGTAAATACGCTTAGAGTGATCCATCTTCCCTCTTATTCACCTTCTCGTATAAATTTTTCATAACGTCTTCGGTACTCGCTTTTATACTGTTCAACCGTCTGATCATAACTCATATTTTCTATGTTCTTTTTAAAAGACCATT
>Ga0209506_1002874_pt1 | contig 14590 bp, 10 predicted proteins | sample AD_JPNHG2_MetaG_FD_184409 | JGI IMG/M metagenome (GOLD analysis project Ga0209506, IMG submission 184409) | Active sludge microbial communities of municipal wastewater-treating anaerobic digesters from Japan - AD_JPNHG2_MetaG (SPAdes) (version 2) | ecosystem: Engineered > Bioreactor > Anaerobic...
TTATTGATATAGATGTAAACATTGACAGGATATTTTGTAAAGAAACTCTTTATAGCCACTTTAACATTAATTTTTGGGTATAAGTCTATAAAATACAATTTACAATAATCTTTGTAAAACTCAATTGCTTGATTTTTGTTTGTATCTCTTGTATAGCCAACAAAATCAATATCAAAACCTGCAAGCTTTAAACATTTTATATGTGAGTATATTCCTATATTACCACCATCTCCTAAAGGAAATGGAATTTTAGGACCAATATGTAAAATTTTCATTTTTCCCCTTTAATTGTTCTACAGCTTATCTACTTCCTTTATATTTTCTATAATGTAATCCAAATGCCCAAATTAAAGATACAAAATTTAAAAACTTATATTTTTTTCTGAATTTAAACCATCTATGAAAAATATCCCAAAAACCTATTAATCCTTTTTTTACACCAATTGAAATTATATTTCCGGTAAGTAAAATAAATCTTTGCTGTTTTGCTTTATGTAATTCTTGAATAATATACTTATCGTTAGATGATTGTTCTTTTAATTCATTTTCTACAAAGTTAGTTAGCCAATTATTATAACTTTCTAATCCGGCTAGCTTTTTTTCTATTTTACCACTCTTACTTATCGTATGCTGACTTTCTCTGTAATTAAAAAGGAACTTATTAATACAAACTATACCATTAATATTACTTAATTTTATATTTGTGGCATCATCCGAATACCATGCATCAGGGAAATCTATAAACCCACCAATAGTTTTAAGTTCTGATGTTTTGAAAATAAAATCAGAAATATAATGGAAGCGATAATTTCTTAGACGATGCCATATGAAGTCTGCACAAGATTCCCACTCGGGTGCCGATGAACTTAAATACTTTAATTTATCATTTTCATCAATAATTTTTGTTCTAACTCGAAAGATGGGAATGTCAGGATATCTTTTTATAGCTTCTGCTACTTCGGTAAGGAAATTTTTTTCATAAATATCATCATCTGAAAACAAAATGAAATATTCTCTCTTAGCATAATTTAAACAATTATTCCAATCATTAATAATTCCTGTTGATGGAAGATTATTAATGTATTTTATCCTTTTATCTGGAAACCTATTGACAATATCATCAATTTGTTTATCTTGAGAATAATTAATTAAAATTAGCTCATAATCCTGGAAATCTTGTTCTATTACGCTTTTAATTGCTTTTTCCAAAAAAATAGGTTTTATTGCAGGAATTGCTATACTAAACATAAATTAAACCAAATTAAAATGTTAAGGAATTTAAAAACTCTAAAAACTTTAAAACTCTAATATAATAAAAATTATCTAATTATCCATTTAAATTTTCTTGCTTTTTCTACTTTCGGTTTGACAACAAATTGGCAGTAGGGCTGGTTAGGATTTTTTTCAAAATATCTTTGATGATATTCTTCGGCTGAATAAAAATTTTTGAATGGCTCTATTTGTGTAACTATTTTATTGTTAAATATTCTGCGATAGTTCAAATCTTTGATAAATTGTTCAATTACCTGTTTTTGCTTATCGTTGTTATATATGATTATGGAACGATACTGCGGTCCTACATCATTGCCCTGCCTATTTAGAGTTGTTGGGTCGTGAATTGTAAAAAATAATTCTAATATTTTGCCCAAAGGTATAACTTTATAATCGTAAGTAATTTTTACTACTTCCGCATGGCCCGTTGTACCAGTACATACTTGTTCGTAGGTAGGATTTTCAACAAAACCGGCACTGTAACCAGAAATTACATCAATAACACCTGGTATTTCTCTAAAGGCTGCTTCGATACACCAAAAGCATCCACCACCCAATATTATACTATCTTTTGGATTTTGTGTTTCGGGAATGAACTCTATCGAAAGAGAATTTACGCAATATCTCTGGCCTGTTTCTGTTGGTCCATCATCAAATACATGGCCTAAATGTCCACCACAATTTGCACATAAAATTTCGGTTCTTATCATTCCATGTGAGTAATCTTTTTGATATGAAATTTTTCCTTTAGCTATTTCTCTATCAAAACTTGGCCACCCACAGTGTGAAAAGAATTTTGAATCTGCTTTAAAAAGCTCATTTCCACATGCAGCACAAATATAAACACCATCTTCATTACTATATAAATATTTACCAGTAAAAGGATACTCAGTTCCTTTTTCTCTTAAAATTCTGTATTGTTCTGGTGATAATTTCTGTTTCCATTTATCTTCATTATTTGCAAACATATATTTAATTCCTATAAAAAAAACTGTAATAACAAGTGTTGTTAAAACTAAGAAGTTCAATTTAACTTTCATATAAAAAAAACAATGAACATTAAAAAAAAGTTCTAAATAATTTTTGTAATTATTTTAATTTTTAGGGATGCGAAAATAATATAAATATTTATTATTTGCAAGAGATATATATTTTTTCTTTACTATTATTTTTTTTAGTATAAATAGCAGAAATTATTAAAATTATGAAAAACAACAATACAAATACTTCATTTTACATTTTTATTTATTTAACACTCTGTTTTGGCTGCTGGGTATAGAACATTTCTTATTTTATTTGCACATCCTTTTTAAACTTAATAAAATAATAAAATAATACAATAATAATAAATTTGCGGGAGATTTATGGAAAAGATGGTTATAACTTGTGCCATAACCGGCGCAGAAACCACAAGAGAACAACAACCTAATCTTCCAGTTACTCCGGAAGAAATTGCAGATGCAACATATGAAGCTTATTTAGCAGGAGCAGCCATTGTTCATGTTCACGCAAGAAATAACGATGGCACACCTACACAAGATCCACAGGTGTTTAAAAGAATAATCGAACTTATACGAGCAAAATGCGATATTGTTATCGAGTTAACAACTGGCGGCGCTGTTGGAATGACCGCTGAAGAAAGAGTGAAAGTTGTTGCCTTAGAACCAGATATGGCTTCATTAGATTGCGGCACAGTAAATTTTGGTAATGATTATATTGTAAATACACTTCCCGATATGAGACATTTTGCTACTGAAATGGAAAAATACAAGGTGCATCCAACTCTTGAGTGTTTCGATCTTTCTCATATCTATGCATCACACATTTTAATCAAAGAAGGGCTTATTAAACCACCATATCATTATGGATTCGTATTAAATGTTCCTGGTGGTGTAAAATATGAACCTGATGTAGTTACTTTCTTTCTCAGTAAATTGCCAAAAGAAAGTTATTGCACTCTTATGGGAATTGGAAGATCTTGCCTACCAATGCATTATGGTGCAATTGCAAACAATTGTTTTATTAGAGTTGGTTTTGAAGATAACATTTTTATGTCAAAAGGTGTTCTTGCTAAATCTAATGCTGAACTTGTTGAAAGAGCTGTAAAAATATCAAGAGATGCAGGACTGGAAATAGCTAAACCTGCTGATGTAAGAAAATTATTCAATTTAAGAAATATTTAATCACAATTTATAAATGGGGAGATAATTTTATGGCAAAACCAGGAAATCCATTCGGTGCTCACAGAGTAATTGAACCTAAAGGCGTATTACCACAACCAGCTATCAAAGTTGATAATGATATGTCTGAAATTTATGATAACGAAATTTTAGTAGATGTTGATATTTTAAATATCGATTCTGCTAGTTTTACTCAGATAAAACAACAAGCTAATGGCGATGTAGAAGAAATAAAAAAAATTATGTTAGATATTGTTGCAAGATTCGGAAAACACAAAAATCCTGTTACTGGATCTGGTGGAATGTTTATCGGAAGAGTTGCTAAAATTGGCGAAAAATTAGCTCACAGAGATTTAAAAGTTGGCGACAAAATTGCATCTTTGGTTTCTCTTTCACTTACTCCACTTAGAATAGATGAAATTATCGAAGTTAAAAAAGATATAGATCAAGTTAGAATAAAAGGCCAAGCAATATTATTTGAATCTGGCATCTACGCTAAATTACCTACTGATATACCCGAAGAATTATCACTTGCTGTTTTAGATGTTGCTGGAGCCCCTGCTCAAACAGCTAGATTAGTTAAACCTGGCGATACAGTTGTAATTATTGGCGCAACAGGAAAATCTGGAGTATTGTGTGCATATGAAGCCAAAAAACGTGCTGGTATAACTGGTAAAGTTATCGGTATTGGTACAAATCCTAAAAAAATTGAAGATTTAAAATCCCTTAATTTATGCGATGAAATTCTTAAATTAGATTGTACTGATGCTTTATCCTGCTATGATGCAATATTAAAATCTACAAATGGAAAACTTGCAGATCTTGTTATTAATTGTGTTAATATCGAAAATACCGAAATGGCATCTATTTTAATGTGTAGAGATGGCGGAACTGTTTATTTCTTCTCTATGGCAACATCTTTCACAAAAGCCGCTTTAGGTGCAGAAGGCGTTGGCAAAGATGTTACAATGTTAATCGGTAACGGATATGCTAAAGATCACGCTGAAATTACTATTAATTTACTTAGAGAATCGCCAGAATTAAGAAAATTCTACGAAACAAAATATGTAAATAAATAAAATTTTTAAGGAGCTGCAAAAAACTTTTTACAAATTTTAAGTAAAATACTTTTACAGCTCTAACTTTTTACAAAACTTTGATTTTTACTAAATTTTTTATAATTTGATATTCAAAATCAATAAATTGGAAAGGGAATTTAAAAATGAAAAAGGATTTTAAATCCGTCCCATATAACGATATACCATTATTTAAAGATGTAACACCTGAACAATGGAATGACTGGAAGTGGCAGCTTAGAAATTCTATTCGTGATATTCCTACACTTGAAAAAGTTATGGAATTAACACCTGAAGAAAAAGATGCTTTAAGTAAAGTTCTTGGCAGATTCAAAATGGCAATTACACCATACTACGCAGCCTTGATGGATAAAAAAGACCCCAAATGCCCGGTAAGAATGCTTGCTGTCCCTACATTTAGTGAGTTAAATGATGACGAATCCGATCTCGACGATCCACTTCACGAAGATGTTGATTCCCCTGCTCCAGGGCTCACACACAGGTATCCTGATAGAGTTCTTTTTCTTGTTACAAATGTTTGTTCTATGTATTGCCGTCATTGCACCAGAAGAAGAGTTGTCGGGCACGAAGATGCTGATTTTTCTCAAAGAAATATCGATTTATGTCTTGAATATATTAAAAAACACGAAGAAGTAAGAGATGTACTAATCTCTGGAGGTGATCCACTCGTATTAACTGATAATAAATTAGAATATGTTATATCCAAACTACGAGAAATTGACCACGTCGAAATTATCCGCATTGGAACTCGTATGCCTGTGGTTTTACCACAAAGAATTACTGATGATTTGTGTAATATGCTAAAAAAATATCATCCAATTTATGTTAATACACATTTTAATCATCCTAAAGAAATTACCTTAGAAGCAAAAGAAGCTTGCGAAAAACTTGCCAATGCTGGCATTAGTTTAGGCAATCAAACAGTTCTACTTAGAGGTTTAAATGATTGTCCTAATTTAATGAAAAGACTCGTTCACGAATTACTTATGATACGTGTTAAACCTTATTATATCTACCAATGCGATTTATCTAAAGGAATTTCTCACTTTAGAACATCAATTTCTAAAGGGATAGAAATTATAGAGAATTTAAGAGGTCATACTACTGGCTTTGCTGTTCCTACTTTTGTTGTTGATGCTCCTGGCGGCGGTGGTAAAATTCCTGTTATGCCTAACTATCTTATTAGTCAAAGTGATACACGTGCAATTCTTCGTAATTATGAAGGAGTTATCACAACTTATACTTATCCAGCAACTGACCATAATGAAAAATGTCACTGTGAATATTGCAATGATGAACATTTGAAACCTATGGATGGTATTGCTAAACTTCTTAATGGCGAAAAACTTTATCTTCAACCTGAAAACTTAGTTAGAAGAAGAAGATCTCACAATGGTAACCATTGAGGAAATAAAAAAAAAATTAATTTGTAGCACAACATTTATCATTGGAAATGAGAAAAATGCAGGTAAAACTACACTCTTAAATCTTTTACTTAATCATACAAGAGAAGTAGTTGCGCCTGCTTATTTATCAATCGGCATCGATGGTGAAAAAACTGATGCTGTTTATGGTAACTTAAAACCAAGAATTGAAGCAAAAGTAAATGATTTTGTTATCACAACAGATTCTCAAATTACACCAGCAAATTTTGAAATAATTCATATCTTTCCATTTAATAATGTTTTTGGTAAAATAGTTCTTGCAAAAAATAAACGCAATTGTTTTGTAGAATTAATAGGTCCAGAAAGTAATTCACAATTGAAACATATTCTTGAAACACTAAAAAATCAATTTAATATCAATACAATCTTTATTGATGGGGCGGTAAATAGATTGACACAGCTTAATGCGTTGGAAGGCTCTCAGTTTATTGCAGTTTTTAATCTTACACCTAAGAATTATCTTACTTCAATTGACAAGATAAAATTACTATGCTGGGCAAGTACATTAAATAAATGGGATATAAAACAATCAACAGATAAAACTTTTTTTGTTGATGGAGCACTTACAACAAGTAAAATTTCTCAAATTTCTCCTGATACAGAAACAATTGTATTAGAAGATATAACAAAACTTTTTCTTTCTTACAGTGATATTTCTAAAATAAAAAATAAATTTAATTTTTTCTTAAAGCATAAACATAATTTACTTGGCTTTACACTCAACATTAAGGATATAAATATCCAAAAATTACAACAGGATATTGCAGCTTTAGAAAATAATTTTAATTTTATAATAAATCCTTTTATGATGTTAAATTAAGGTGGATTAGTGGATATTTTCCAATTTGCAGAAATAGATAAGTTTTTAATTTACTTTAAACCTTTATCTCAATATGGAAAAACAAATTTCAATAAAAGAAAACTTTATTTTGATTTAAATAAACTAAATGATATTTATAATTTAATTGATATTCTGAAAGATTTCTGCTCTTCCAACCCACAATTAGTTGCCCATATTGAGAACTATTTAAAGAAAATTCAGATAATTGACATTGGTGATGAATATAATTTTTCTGATATCTTTCTTATAAAAAAATTTTTGATAAATTATACAAAAATTCTGGATAAACTTCCAGATGATATTAAAGATATTTTCCAACTAAAATTTAATAGTCACGAATTATTAGATTTATTACTAAAAGATAACTCGCAAAACGAAACATTTTATATATCCGTAGCTTTTTCGGATGAGCTTGCTAATATAAGAAATCAAATTGCAGAAATTGATATACAGATTGCACAACATAAGAATAAAGTAATTGAGGATATTAATCAAAATTACAATTTGAATTTTATATATCAAGATTTTGTTGTAATTCCTACCAGCAAAGTTAAAGATTTAACAACTACACAGTTCCATTTTGAACCATATGATAATGAACATCTTATAGCAAAAATTAATTATCCAAAAGAATTTTTTGATTTACTCCAGACACGCGAAAACTTAACAGAGAAAGAGCAAAACATTGTCAACCAGATAATTAGAGAAATATCAGATAAAATTAAATCTGAAAACGATAATCTAATTCATTACATCAAAGCAATTACAAATTTTGATATTCTTTTGGCAAAAGCTAAATTAGCACTCGAATTTAATTTAATTCGACCAACACTACTTAAAAATAATTCAAAAATTAGTATCAAGAACGGTTATTTTATACCATTAAAAGAAAGATGCAAAAAAAATAATACTGTATACACACATTTAACCGTAGAGTTTAACCATAAGGTTAATATTATAAACGGCTCGAATATGGGCGGGAAAACAATACTTCTTAAAACTATTCTATTCCTGCAAATTCTTGCCCAGTTGGGATTTTTCGTCCCCTGTGATATTTTCGAAACAGTTTTATTTGAACATTTAGGCTACATTGGAGAAACGGAAAACCGAAATTACGAAGGCTTAAGCAGTTTTGGTATAGAAATTACATCTTTTAATGAAAATGAAAAACATTTCAACAAAATCAATTTACTTATTATTGATGAATTTGCCAGAACGACCAACTCTATTGAAGCTAAAGCTATCTTGAATTCAATTATTGAATATCTTACCAATAACCCAAATTGCTATGCTTTTATATCAACTCATTTTATGGATCTTCATCGGTTTGAAAATGTTGGATATTACAGAATGAAGGGACTTAATTACGAAGAATATCAAAAAAGCTATATATCGGAAAATCTTACATTAAACGAAAGAATTAAACTTATAAATGCATTTATGCAATATGAAGTAGTGAAAAATGATGATAAAAAGCCCATTTTAGATGCATTAAAAATTTCATCAATATTAGGTATCAATAAAAAAATATTAGAATTAACAAATAAATATATAGAGAGGGGAGATGAATAAACTTAATCTATCAAAAGAAAAAATTGATTATGCACGTCAATTGGCAAAAAAAATTGTCGATCCTGTGCAAAATTACATCTTAAATCACACAACCGTTACCGTTGAACGAGCTACTTTAAGACTGCTAGGAGCGGATGATGTCAATGTTGATGGCGTACCTGTTCCAAATATCATTGTTGACCAAATTGGGAAAAATCTTCCCTATGGCGCCGCAAAATTTTATATCAATGCGATACTAAAAACTGGTAAAACTCCAGAAGAATTAAACAAAGATATTGCTAACGGATTGGATATCAAAAAATTAGATTTAGTTGATTTTGATCTTATCAAACAAAAAGGTAATGAATTATTAACAAAAATCGGACAAAAAATTAAATCAAATGTTGAATATCGAAATCAAAAATTGGAACAGTACAAAGGAAAAAATAATTCTCCATTAATTTATGTCATAGTTGCAACCGGAAATATTTACGAAGATGTCAAACAAGCACAAGCAGCAGCACAACAAGGAGCAGATGTTATTGCAGTAATAAGAACTACAGCACAAAGTCTGCTTGATTATGTACCCTATGGCGCCACAACAGAAGGTTTCGGAGGAACTTATGCTACTCAGGAAAATTTCAAAATTATGCGTGCTGCATTGGATGAAGTTGGCGAAAAAATAGGCAAATATGTAAGATTAACAAATTATTCATCTGGTCTTTGCATGCCAGAAATTGCAGCTATGGGAGCTATTGAAAGACTCGATATGATGTTAAACGACAGTATGTATGGAATTCTTTTCCGCGATATTAATATGTATAGAACTTTTGTTGATCAATTTTTCTCTCGTATGATACTTACTTATGCAGATATTATAATTAATACAGGTGAGGATAATTATCTTACAACATCAGATGCTTACGAAAAAGCTTATACGGTGTTGGCATCTCAACTAATTAACGAAAACTTTGCTTTAAGAGCAAAAATGCCAACAAGACTTATGGGATTGGGACACGCTTTCGAAATGAATCCAAAAATTAAAAATGGTTTCCTATATGAATTAGCACAAGCTCAAATGGCAAGAGAAATTTTCCAGGATGCACCACTAAAATATATGCCACCAACTAAACATATGACTGGCAATATTTTTATGGGATATGCAATGAATACTTTATTTAATTTCATCGCAAGAGCTGCTGACCAGGGAATTATTTTATTAGGTATGCTTACAGAAGCAATTCATACTCCATTTTTACAGGATAGATATTTAGCCATTGATAATGCAAAATATGTCCTTAACAACATTTATGATTTTGGCAATGATATCGAATTTAAACCAGATGGTATTATGGTAACTCGTGCAAAACAAGTGTTAGATCAAACAATTGAATTTTTAGAAAATGTTGAAAAAATAGGATTATTCGATGCGATTGAACAAAAAATGTTCGCAGAAATTGCAAGACCTAAAAACGGCGGCAAAGGATTAGAAGGAGTTTTTGAAAAAGATAAAGATTATTATAATCCAACAATGGAATTTTTCTATAGAGAATTAAATATTGATTTATAATCTGTAATCTATTAGGGGAGATGAAAAATGATTATTAAACCATATGGTGATACATCTAACGATGGTGCTGTGCAATTATCTTTTACACTGCCAGTACCAGATTGTGCTAAATCTACAGAAGCAGCATTTCAGTTTGTCAAAAAACTTGGTTTTGAAGAAGCACAAATTGTTTATAGTGCACCACTTTCAGAAAACTTTACTTTTTATGTAGCTTATGGACGCACACAAGTTGGCATAGATTACGATAACATTGAAGTTGAAGAAGTTGAACCATCTATGGATTATTATGAAATTAACGATTATATCGAAAAAAATATTGGAAGAAAAATTATTGTAGTTGGAGCTTGCACCGGCACAGATGCACATACTGTTGGAATTGATGCTATTATGAATATGAAAGGTTATGATGGTCACTACGGTCTTGAAAGGTATAAATATTTCGAAGCTTATAATCTAGGTGCCCAAATACCTAATGAAAAACTTATAGAATTTGCTAAAGAAAAAAATGCTGATGCTATTATCATTTCTCAAGTTGTAACTCAAAAAGATGTACATATTCATAATTTAACAAATTTTATCGAACTAATTGAAGCCGAAAACTTAAGAGATAGATTTATCCTGGTAGTTGGAGGGCCACGAATTTCCAATAAATTAGCTCTCGAATTAGGTTTTGATGCCGGTTTTGGACGTGGCACATATGCAGAAAATGTTGGCGAATTTATTGCCAAAAAATTATACGAAAAAATACAAAAACAATCTCTAATCAAATAATGAGGCTTAAAATGAAAGAAGTTTATATTGTTGATGGTATAAGAACTGCCATCGGCTCTTTTAATGGTACTTTAGCAAGTAAAAGTGCTGTTGATCTTGGCGAAGTTGTAACAAAATCACTTTTACAAAGAAATAATTTAGCAACAGATGCTATAGACGAAGTTGTTTTTGGCTGTGTTTTACAAGCTGGAATTGGACAAAATGTTGCAAGACAAATCGCTGTAAAAAGTGGTATACCAGTTGAAAAAACAGCCATGACAGTTAATATGGTTTGCGGCTCTGGAATTAGATCTATTGTTACCGCTACACAAATTATCAAATCAAATGATGCGAATTTAATTATTGCAGGCGGAACGGAAAGTATGTCAAATGCTCCCTACTACTTAAAATCTCTGCGTTGGGGCGCCAAGATGGGAAATCAAGAAGTTGTTGACGGTATGGTTTTCGATGGGCTTACAGATATTTTCAATAATTATCACATGGGAATAACAGCTGAAAATTTAGTTGATAAATATCAATTATCAAGAGAAGAATTAGACGAATTCTCAGCTAAATCTCAACAAAAAGCTGAAGCTGCTATCAAATCTGGTAAATTTATAGATGAAATTGTACCTGTTGAAATTCCACAAAAGAAAAAAGATCCAATTATCTTTGCACAAGATGAATATCCACGCTTTGGAACAACAGTTGAAACATTATCCAAATTACCACCAGCTTTCAAAAAGGATGGAAAAGTTACCGCTGGTAATTCATCCGGTATAAATGATGGTGCTGCTGCTGTTGTTATTGCAGATGAAGAAGCTATTAAAAAATATTCACTTACTCCTAAATTTAGAATTGTTTCCTATGGATATCACGGAACAGATCCTTCTATTATGGGAATTGGTCCTGTTGAAGCAGTTAGATTAGCCCTAAGAAAAGCAAACTGGAAATTAGAAGATGTTGAACTTATTGAAGCTAACGAAGCATTCGCTGCACAATCACTTGCTGTTATAAAAGAACTTGGATTAAATCAAGAAATTACAAATGTAAACGGGGGCGCTATTGCACTTGGACATCCCATCGGGGCAAGCGGAACAAGAATTCTTGTTACTTTAATGTATGAAATGCAAAAAAGAAATGTTAAAAAAGGTCTTGTTACGCTTTGTATTGGTGGCGGAATGGGAATTGCAATTTGTATTGAAAAACTATAATATAATAAAAGCTGCCTAACGGCAGCTTTTATTATATCCTATTTTAACAACATCATCTTCTTTGTTGCCTTGAAATTATCAGCTGAAAGTTCATAAAAATATATTCCTGTCGGCATATCGGATGCATCAAAATATATTGAATATTTACCTTCGTTAAAATAGCCATTAACAATTTCTTTAACTTTTCTTCCTAAAACATCATATATATTAATTACAACATGTGACTTCCTTGCGATATCAAATTTAATATTTGTACCTGGATTAAAAGGATTTGGGAAATTTTGATATAGTGCAAAATTCTTTATAATTTGTTTTTCATTCCCTAATGGCTGCTTATTGAACTTAAAAATTAAAGGTATTACTTTAAGCTTATTATTATCATCATTTGATTGAATTATAACATCAGCAATATAACGGCCATAATCTAATGTGGTATCATCAATTTCAACATAATAGTAAACAGAATTACCGTTGTATAAAATCGCAGAAAGTGTATCAGCCTTATACCAAACAGGAATTTTTCTTATTACTACCGCCAAACTATCTTTTAAATAAGGTGCATTATATACAATTTGTAAACCATCTGTTCCATCAAAATTTTCAATTCCAATAGTACAGTCATTACTTACTCCATCAATTTTCTTATAATATAAATTGATTGTGTTATCTTTATTTAATACAACCTGAAATGTATAAGTACCTTTATTTGTAATTGAATATCTATTCCAATTTTCAAATTGAATAATGCATTTATCGTTCTCAACTTTATAATATACAGCTCCAGAATCTTTACCATCTAATTCATCCCATAATGGAGCTATTATTCCGTTAGGTAAAGTTTTATTTGGGATTGTTAAATTTTTTCCATAACCTTCATCGAAAGGAGAAAAAGCAATTATTCCATTAGTACTAACATAAATTTGATTTCTCAAACTATTATAAAAATTAAAATTAAAACCTAAATCAATAGGTCCATAAAAACCTTCATTTTGATTACCTAAAACATTACTATAACCATCCCAAAAATCTATTTTGTCACCATCATTCTTGATATCATTCCATACAAATTTTACATTTTTAGAAAAATCATTATCAATCCAGATGTAGCCATATTTATCTGACCCACCGGCACCATAAATTGCACTACCTCTTTCAAGAACTGATTGATTTGGTACCAATTTAGCCATAATATTATCATATTCAACTGATTTATTCTTAATATTTATTTTGAATTCTAATGTTGATTTTGTTGTTTGATTATTTTTTATTAACAACGAATCTTTTATCTTTTCAAAATTCCCTGCTGCACTCAAATACATAGTATCTTTATCTATATACAATATTGGTTTATCCAAAGTAGTAAACATCAAATTATCAGAAATTTTTGAATAATTTTTTACGTTATCCATTGCTTTAATAGCAACATAATACTTTGTTTTAGACATTAAGTTTTTTATTGTCAAAGTATTTAATTTTACTGTATCAGGTTCGCCTATATACTGAATTTTTTGAGCCAAATGGAAATTTAATGTATCGATAGGATTTTCTGAAATTCTAATATCGAAATTTGTTACTCCTTTATTATCTTTTGGAGTTTTCCATTGTATTTTAGCACCATTTGAAAAAGTATCTACAACACTTAGTATAGTAACCTTCTCGGGCGGGATTTTGTCATTATATTGCTCAAGATAGTTATAAGCTGCTTCAATATCAATCAATCCTTTACCATAGTCATTATCTTCACCAACTTGCCCTAAATCAATTGCAGTGTGATATAAAGCTTCTTTAATGATATAACCTGGCAAATCTGGATAGGCTTCTTTTAACAACGCAACTGCTCCTGCAACATGTGGAGAAGCCATAGAGGTTCCATTCCAATTTGTTTGAGCATATCCACCACCTGGTACAGTAGATTTTATATTAACTCCGGGAGCAGCTACCTCTGGTTTTATCAACAATGAACCAGTGCCCCCACATTTAGAAGGACCTCTACTAGAAAAACTTACTATTGGATTATTATTACCTTGTATGTAATATGTATGATTTATAGCACCAACACAAAATGAATTAACAACTGTTTTATTTATATTTTTAGGTTTAGTTATTGTTGAAGCATAAGGCCCAGAATTTCCTGCTGAAAACACAACAGCAATTCCAACAGTTTCTAACGCAGTTAATGTTTGCACATAAACTCCGTTACATTCATCACTAACATCCGGGTCATACCAGCTGCAATTTATAGCATCGGGCATATCACTTGTAGTATTTGGATTATTATCAGGATCCATAGCCCATTGAAAAGCTGAGAGAATTGTGCTAGTAATTATTCCGTCATTACACGTTACTTTTGCAGCTATCCACTCAGCATCTATAGCAACACCAACTGTATCTCCTGTCATTTTTCCTAAGCCTACCATTGTCCCCATAGTATGAGTTCCATGTTCTTCACAATCAGATGGAAAATTTGAATTATTTGGATCAAACCACGCCTGATTTAAAGGTACTGTTTTACCTCTCCATTTGTAATTTAATGCAGGATGATTTCCATCTACACCGCTATCTAGCCCTAATACTAATCTACCTTTGCCTGTTATTCCTTTTTGCCATAGTTTATGTGCTTTGACAACTTTCAAATTATCTATTGCTACAGATATCGAATAACCTTCAGCT
>Ga0209506_1002880_pt1 | contig 14554 bp, 9 predicted proteins | sample AD_JPNHG2_MetaG_FD_184409 | JGI IMG/M metagenome (GOLD analysis project Ga0209506, IMG submission 184409) | Active sludge microbial communities of municipal wastewater-treating anaerobic digesters from Japan - AD_JPNHG2_MetaG (SPAdes) (version 2) | ecosystem: Engineered > Bioreactor > Anaerobic >...
TCAACCGGCATTTCTTTTTCCAGGCTGGAGCTGTCTATGCTGTCGAGAAAAGCTCTCGATTTAGCCCTTTCCATAAAGTTAAAAGCTTGAGCCAGGTAAGCTGGCTCGCCCTTCTCCTTATTTAAATTAACCAATAAGTCTATCAGGTTATGATAGGCATTAAGTCTTTTGTCTGAGCCCAGAAAACTGGCTTTATCCTCTTCCATGGTCAGTTTTGATCTCAGGGTCTCTATGATGTTAATTGAATTAAGATAGTAGAATTGAGCTTCAGCCAGTTTCCCCTGTTTTTTGAGCAAATTGCCCTTTTCCAGATAGCTCTCCCACAGGGTCTGGTTTTCATTTTCGCTCAGGGCAAGATTTATGGCTTTATCATAATAGAGAGACGAGTTCTGATAATCACCCTGTCGGGCATAGATAATGCCAATATTCGTATAGATAGATACCAGATAATTATTGAGTTTAATCTTTTCAGCCAGATTTCGGGCTTTGTTAAGATAATAAAGGGCATCTAAATTTTCTTCCAGATGGGCCTTGAGTGATCCTATATTATTAAGCACGGCCACTTCAAAGGCTTCATTTCCCGCTTGTTCGGCGGCCGCTAAGGCCTGATTAAAATATTCCAGAGCGCGGTCATAATCTTCGCTATCCCCGCCAGTCAGAGCCCTTTTTACGTATGCATAACCAAGGTTTATGAGACAGGCCGTATAATTTTGGTCAGATTTATCAGCTGAGATTAATCCCATGGCAGTGTTAAGATACTCAATAGCCTTATCATATTGACCGATATCTATTCTCATTACCCCCACATTATAATAGGAAACAAATATAACGTCTGGCGGAAGATCTTCCCTATTTGAAAGAAGAACAGCATTATCGAAATTTTCTATAGCGAGATTAATATTGTCGATAAGTGAATAATAATGTCCTATGTTATTAAAGGTTATCACAATTTCGGCCACATTATTGAGCTTTTTCGCAATTTCATTAGCTTTCATGTTGTTTTCTAAAAATTCATTCAACTTATTAAGGGTAAGGTAAGCATAACTCTGCTGTCTTAATGCCTTGCATTTAAGAATATCGTTTTTGACTTCATCACAATAAGAAATTGTCTTATTAAAGATATCTATCGCTTCTTCAGAGTGATTTTCCTGTCTTAGCTTTTTGGCTTCATTATATAAATTAATAATTTCCATAGATTTCTGGCAGAAATCAGCTAACCTTTTATCTCCGGTCTCCAGGGCTAATTTTAAGCTTTGATTAAAATAATCATAGGCTCTCGATAGATTGCCCAAATTTGCTTCAACTTCTGCCAGGTTAAAGGCGGCGGTCATCCTTTCTTGAGGTGTTCTGGCCAGCTTATAGACTTGAGTCAGGCTATTTTGAGCCTGCTCGTAGAGACCTTCTCTAATATAATTCTGACTTTCTATTAAAAGTTGATCAAAATTAGCCTGAATTTTAGCTTTGCCCAGATTATTCTGAGCAAAAACCGGGCAGACTAATAGGCTCGCCAAGAAAAAAGCTGACACTACCCGAATAGAGCTTTTCACTATAGAAATCATCTCGATAATAGAAATTAGCCTTATCTTTGTTCTTGTCAATCATTTAATGAGGGGAGAATAGGGGTGAGAAAAAAACTTTTCTCTCACCCCTAAGGGTGGGAATAAATAAAAAAAATTTAGATTTTGATTCTTAATTAGTCTCTATCACTGCCGGGTATCGTGCCAATACGAATCTCAGCAGTCGGCTTCAAGCTCTTTTTGCTGGTTACATTACCACTGCTGATAGCCTTGCTGCTGTTACCCATGGCGCTTCCCAGGAAAGGAAACAGAGAAACCAACAGACTCATTGGCTTCTGCAAAAGCAATCTGTCGTCCTTAGAAACTTTTTTTTCGGCTGCATACATAGCTGGAACCAGACTGATAGTGAAAACCAGACAAACCAGAATGGCGATAGCTTTGGTTAAAGATTTACGCATGGTGAAATCCTCCATCCATTAAAATTAGCCCTGTGGGATGACAGACAGAGAGGGCAGGAAAGAGTCCAATACCCCCTGCTTTTCATTCTCCTCCAAGGCGCAGAAAAAACATAAAATTTTTTTTGGCGTTTGTCAAGTAAAATTTTTTGCCCGGGAGGCAAATAAATTTTTTATTATCTGCTAGTTAAAAAAGAATTTAATCTCAGCTTCGGCTGTTTGAGGGCTGTCCGACCCATGAACCGCATTCCTCTCTATGGAAAAACCAAATTCTCTCCGCAGAGTACCCGGCCTGGCTTCGGCTGGGTTAGTGGCCCCCATCACCTCCCGCCAGTGCTTGACAGCCTGTTCCCCCTCCAGTAGTATAACCACGATCGGGCCAGAAGACATAAATTCGGTTAGACTGTCATAAAATGGCTTATCTTTATGGACGGCATAAAAATTTTTTGCTTCTTCCTGACTTAGTTTGACCATCTTAAGGCCGATAATATTAAATCCTTCATCCTCTATCCGCTGAATGATTCGGCCGATGACTCTTTTTTTAACTGCGTCCGGCTTGATTATAGCTAAAGTTCTCTCCTTCATTTTTGCTTCTCCCTGGTCTATTTTTCTTGACTGGCGATAAACTGTCTTCTCCCTTAGATTGAATTTATACTTTAAAAGTCTCCAGCGGTCAACAGCCAGCGTAATTCGAACCTTTTGACATTCTGTTCATCTCGCCCTACAATTTTTACCTATGAGCACTGCTACCAAGAAGGACAATTCTGCTGAAAATTATGAACTTCTGAGGAAGTTGTCACTTGAAGTCCTCGGATTAAATCTATTTGGTGTGGCTGACATTTTGCCTGTCAGGGATAGCTTTCTTTTACCCTCTTCTCTTGCCAAGCACTATCCGGTCGCTATTTCCCTTGGGAAGGAAGTTTTGCTTTCTGTTCTGGAGGAAGTAGAGGGGGCTCCAACGCCCCTTTATTTTCATCATTATCGCCAACTTAATAACTTCCTTGATCGAGCTGCTCTGCAGCTGGCGGCAGAAATTACTGCCCGGGGGTTTATGGCCCTGCCGATAGCAGCCTCGCAGATCATAGACTGGAATGAGCAGAAAGCTCATGTTTCTCATAAAAAGATTGGTCAATTAGCCGGTTTGGGTTGGCTGGGAAGAAATAATCTGCTGGTCAATCCTGTCTTTGGTGCTCGCATCAGGCTGGTGACAGTTCTGACCAATTTTCCTCTTAAAACTGACCAACCTCTTACTTTTGGCTGCGGACCATGTCGCCGCTGTCAGCTAGCCTGTCCGGCCAGAGCGATAAAAGAAACTCCGGAACAATTTGACCATCTTGGTTGTTATGCTCAGTTAAAGGAATTCCGCCGCTCCGGTCTGGTCAGTCAATTCATCTGCGGTGTTTGCGTTAAAGCCTGTTACGGGCAAAAGCGGTTGAAAGATTATAACCTTGAGGAATGAGCAGGCTGAAGTCGGATGCCAGGGTCATGCTCTCTGTAGTTTCTGTGTTTCACCCTTTTTTACAGGGAAGCCAGATTTCTGTTTTCAGACGATCAGGTGAAGTTGAAGACGGATCAGCATCTAGATAACGCTCCAGAATCGGTCCATTCTGAATATAGCCGTTATCTTCCAGCCACTGTCGCATCTTCAGAATAGTCTCTCCAGTCTTTTCATAAGGCCCTTCATGAAGGCTGACAGCTACATTGGTAAAGGTCCATTGTTTTTTTTGCAGTGGGGCTTGAACCAGCGCCTGATCATTAATCGGGAAACCAACTTCCCACTGAATTTTTTCCGGGTCTGATAAGGTCGGATCGCCGTGATAGATACCAATCATTGAACCCATGGGAAAGACGTTTTGAATCTGCATCTGTTGCAGCAATTCTCCCACGGCAGCCTCGATGTCAGAAAAAGATCCGGTTCGGCTCAAAGAGCAATAAACAAAAGGCTCTACCTCTTTGATTTCAACCTTAATGTCCGTCACCTGACCCAGGGCTGCTGTTATGGGAAAAGCAGCAACCGGCCGGAAAATCATGAGTGAAACCGAAAGCGAAACAAAAATTGAAGTCTTAAGCCAGTTCTTTTTCACACTACCTCCTTGGTTCTTTCCATCTCTATCCTATCACTACTCTGATGCCCAGGGAAAGACCCCGGTCATCGGTGTACAAAAAATGTGCAGTTTATCAGAACCCGTTTATTTTCAAAGCAATAAACCTGCCCTGGCCCCAGATTTCCACAGGGATTTTCACAGGAATTGTGGAAAAAGTTTTCATCACCAATGCCTGTCATCTTTTCTTCACATACCGGTCAAACCAGTCAATCATTTCGGCCAGAACATGAAGCACAGATTCCCTGGCCGAGTAACCATGGCTTTCATTGAACAGCATGACCAGTCTGGCTGTTCCTCCCAGTCCCTTGATAGCGGCAAACATTCTCTCGGATTGGATGGGAAAAGTGCCCGAATTATTATCAGCTTCGCCATGGATGAGGAGAAGAGGTTCGTTTATCTTATGGGCATACATAAAAGGCGAAACTTTCCAGTAAAGCTCAGGGGCTTCCCACAGGGTTCTTCTCTCATTCTGAAATCCGAAGGGAGTCAGGGTCCGGTTATAGGCACCACTTCTGGCTACGCCGGCGGCAAAAAGGTCAGAGTGAGCCAGCAGATTGGCCGTCATAAAGGCACCATAACTATGACCGCCAACACCGACTCTTTTCCTGTCGATAAGACCCATCTGATCAAGAGTATCTATGGCTGCTTGAGCATTGGCTACAATCTGCGGGATGAAAGTATCATTCATGGTTTTGGGATCGCCCACTACCGGCATCTGAGCATTGTCCAGAACAGCGTAGCCCTGGGTTAAGTAGAAAAGCTGGCTGGCCCCACGGTAAAAAGTAAATCGGTAGGGAGATCCTCTAACCTGGCCAGCGGTGGCTGGATCGTTATACTCCATAGGATAAGCCCAGACAACAAGGGGCAATTTCTGCCCTTCCTTATAGTCGGGTGGAAGGTATAGAAAGCCTGAAAGTTCCACGCCGTCGTTTCTCTTATATTTGATAAGCTGCCGCTTGGCTGCCGTCAGTCGGGGGGCGGGGTCAGGAAAGGAGGTTAGGGCGGTTCTCTTTTTTGTTTTGAGATTGACCAGATAATAATTGGGAGGAGTGGTGGGTGACTCGAAAGAGGTAATTATTTCTGTTTTGCTCCTGTCATAAAATGAAATAAAGGTCTCATAAACACCACGCTCGCACTGGAAAAGCCTTTGCACCCGGCCGTTTTTAAGATTGAATCGATCAATAAACGGACGGTCGCCCTCAGGTGATGATCCTTCTCCCCTTAGATAGATATAATCGCCATCCTGAACAGCCACTCTGTCTCCAGACGGAGTTGAAGTCATTACCGGTCTGCCCGGGTCGTTGTATTGATCCTGAGTGCTCAGGTCAAATATCTTTTGTAGCGCCCCTGGCTGATCTGTTGAGAAAAGGTAAGTTGTCCGCCAGCGCTTTTTCCATTCGTACTGAGAGACGAGACCCTGACCTGGTTTCCCCAACCAGACGATTCCCTGATATCTTTCTGGCAGCCTTAAGATTTCTGCCGCCTCCTGGCTAAAAGGTGCTTCAAGTAACATCAGCTTTTCTCGGGCCGGAACGCTCTTCTCCGGATCGCCGTCATCAAGAGCCTCCACCCAGATCAAAGTTGCCGGTTTTAGCGGTTGCCAGCTTATGGCTCGTGGGCCCACCGGAACCCCATTTCTCGGAACCTCTTCGGCCACCGGCAGGTCGGCAATTACTTTAATCAGATTACCCTGGCTGTCCCAAACTTCTACAGTATGGCCGAATAACCGGAAAGGTACACTATAAGAAAACGGGCGTTTTATTTTATCAATTAGAATAAATTCACCAGAGGGAGAAGGAGAGGCTCCTTCATACATTCCAGGCTGACCAAGATTGGTGAGCTCCCCTGAACGAATATCAAGTCTGGCCAGCTGAACAGTAGAGAAATATTCGAATATTTGCTCATCAAATGGAGTTCGCAGCAAATCCTGATAAGTAGCCACGGCTACCTTCTTGCCCGCTGTTTCCTGAATATTTGGCCCTACGGGCACGCGAGGTGGTTGTGGTTCCGGGCCGCGATTGGCTGGATTTATTGTGATTAAAAGACTGCGGCTGTCTGGCCACCAGACATATCCATCGGTCAAAACAGCGTTGAGGGATGGGCCAAAAAGCTTTCTGGCGCGGCCGGTTGAAGCCTCTATCAGCCACAGCTCAAGGCCGTTATCCAGGTATTTCTTTAAAGCCAGGTATCGGCCATCAGGAGACCAATCAGGCAGGCTATAAACTGCTTCTTCTGGCAGGTCGACTGAAATTTCCTGGCCGGTCTTGATATCTTTTAGAACAAATTTAGTAAAGAAGCGTAGCACCTGGCGACTGTTATTATGAGGTGTTATTCTCAGACCCGCCACCCGGTGAAAGGGCTGGCTGACCTGAGCAATAGAAGGCATCGATTGATAATAGCTGAGAAGCATTATCTTATTCTGCGGATCGAGGCTGATCATAGGGAGAGGCGGGGCATCAAGTATATCAACAATTTCTTTCGGCGGTAACCTGTATGGCTCCTGCGCGATGAGCAGGTTGACAGATAAAATTAGAAACAAAAAACAAATCAAAATGCTAAAATTTTTTCTGGCCGAGCTGGTGGGCATAGCCTTGCCTCCTTATTAAATAATTATGGAGGAGAAATTCCTCATAGAATCTTATAAATTAGAGTAAAACTTAATTCAACAAAAATGTTTAGTGTTTTTGAGACTATTCATCAATCGCTCTGGCTGATTTTAAGTCGCCCGGTAATAGCTATGGTTATAAGATAGAGACCGCGATCATTGCTGACTTTTATTGAGGCTAAATTGGAAACTGTTCCCTGAGGATAAAAAATTGGCTCATTGTTGGCGGTTATTTCTACACCTTCTAAAAATCGCCTTGATCTTATCACCCAGAATGATTTCTGACTGTCGAACTCAGACAGTTCGCAGAAATTTTCGTGGAAGCTGACTTTCACCGGTACCTGCTGACGAATAGCTCTGAACCTGGCCAGAGACAAACTGGAGTAAATCTGATTAACTGCTGTCTGTAGCTGGTGTTTTCTGGCATCAGGTCTTAATGATGAACCGATAAAGACTATGGCCAGAACTATTGACATAGAAATAACGGCTTCAAGCAGAGAATAGCCCGATGCTCTTAATTTAAGCTCGTTCTTTATTGTTCTGCTCATTTTTGTGACCTCCATTCAACAATTTTGAACTCGCTAAGATGAACGAGTGCCTTATTGGATAAAACATGAAACGCATCCGGGTTTTCATGGCCGCTTTGGTCTCGCAGGCCAGTAAAAACTGTGAGTTCGTTTTTCCCGGTTTCCAGTCTGGTCGTGACTAAACCACCGACAATTTGCACTTCTCCTTTGGCGGGGTTATTAACTCTTAGCCCTTCGCTGCCTGCTATCAGGTTTCCAGCTATGATCAGCGGACTGTTTTCTCTGGAGAAAATATTAATTCCGCCATCAACCAGCTCTTCTGTTTGAAAATCTTTGCCTGTAGACCAGATCATCAACGGCGAGTCTTTCTGACGGAGATAGGGAATACCTTCTTTCCACTCCAGCCCCTGGGCCTTAAGATTGGTTGTGATATTGATTTTGGAAGAAGAGACGATGGCGAGTTGACAACCCGCCAGGATACTTATAGTGTCTTCTTCAGCTGCCGGGCTTAGAAGGCCATCAAAGCCGGGCTGGCCACAGGCCAGATTGTCTACCCGACCATTGATCATCACCAATGGAATTAACAGCCAGTTGAAATTTTCCAGTCCGCCTGGAGAGATGAAGATTGTTTCCCGAGTAGCAGGGCTAAATTTTACCTGCCAGATTTTTTCTTCCTGCTTAAACTGGATAATTTGCCACTCAGCCTGAATTCCCAGTAACAACTCGTCCAGGCTGCCTTGCACAAAAATGCCGCCCGGCCCAAGGTCGTCTTTTATAAGGTAGACTCCGTCCGGAACAGGATCAGGACCAGAAGGCAGGCCAAGAGCCTGACGCAGTAACCAATTGGGCAACCCATCTGGCTTAAAAAGTCTAAGTCCCCTGGAGATAAGTGGCAGAGCATCATCGGGAATCGTACCCTTACTTAAAGTCAAAGGAAGGTCACTGCCAATAACGACTTCTTTTGATGAGACCAGTTTAATCTTTTCTTTGCTCTCTTCTGAAATTCCCTCCTCTTCTATGGCAGCGGACAACCGGTCAAGGGGCAGGTGACCGGTATAAAAGGTTAAAAGAGCAACAACTTCCTCTGACCTTTGCCCGGTAAAACCCTGCACCCGACCAGTTGCATCTATAATTAACCTGCAGGTTGATCTAAGATACTGCTCAAAATCTTCCAGCCCGGCATTCTCTATTGAGGTAGAAACCTGCCAGGTCATTTGAGAAAAATCATCGTAACTTTCTTTCGCCTCTATTATTTTATCCAGATCAGAACCGGCCAGCAGAGTTTCGTCTGATAGAAGGCGGTCTCTGAGGCGCTGGAAGGCGTCTTCATCTATTTCCTGCCCGGAACAGGATTGCTGAAGATGTTCGTTTATCAACTCCAGCGAGACCTTAAGGCCATTTTCAGCTGCCAGGAGAGTCAGTCTGTTTAATTTCCGACTGCCTTCGACCTGAAGAAAGATTTGTGAGCTGGTTAGCCAGCCCAGACCAAGAGAAGTGAATATGGCCATGACCAGCAGACAAACCACCAGAGCCGAACCAGAGTCATGATTTTTTAAAGGCATTTTTAGGATAGAAAAAAAGCTCATGAGTTTTCTCCTTTTTCGAACCGGTTTGGAGTTTTATCCAGGCCAGGTTCATCTCAGGGGCATAAGTGGGTTGAAAACCGTAGACCTCTTCCAATAGGGGCTGTCCCGAAGTTTTGTTAACTTTCCTTCTCAGAGTGGATTGCTTTAAGTCGAGATAAATCTCGACCTCTTCTAGAAGGTAGGCGATTGACTCTGCTCGTCGAAATGAGCTGGAAAAAGCCGGGGAAAGTGTCACCAGGTTATTTGAAACGTTAACTATCTCTACCAGGTCGGTCTGGCCCTGGCTGGTAATCAGTATTATCCGTCCGGATCTGAGCTTTGAACCAGATCCAGCCCAGGGTACGATCAAGGCCCAATTCTGTCCAGCCTCGACATCGCTGGCCAGCTTGATCTCGAGTTCCCCCGAAAGCAAAGTAAGCTGTGAATTTTCGACTTTTATTGGCCACCGATCGACAGACGGCCGGCACCCATTGACACCTGTTCCGGCCTTCTCCAGATCTTCCCTGATTTTCTCCAGAGCAATACTGGCTGCGAGAGAGGCTTCCTGCTGGGCCTGCAGTCGGTTATAAACCTTTTTGACCTGAGTGATAACTTCCAGAGCAGAGACTAAAATAAATAAGCTCAGAGTGAGGCTGAGCAGGTTTTCGAGCAGTGAAAAACCTTCAAAATGAGAGCTGATCCGGGCAGTCCGCTGCTGGCAGTGTGCGCCAGGTAGGGGAAAATAGTTTCTGCATTGCCGAATGAAAGCCATGATCATCCTGCGTCCCTTCAATGACAGAAGTCTACGAGCGCTATAAAACCTTAGATTTTAAAAATTTAAATGGTGTGAAAAGTACAGCGTAGCTCTAACCTCAGGCAGCCTCTGGCTAACGTCGGCCGGAGAGAGGCTCAAGTAGATTTTTTTTAAATTTTTACTGATCTCAATTACTTCCCAGGTCAGCAAAAACCTTCGGCCTGAATTTGGTTCTTCAACTGGCTTCTGGTGAAATCCGCGCGAAAGCTCAGGAGTGTCAAGGCCAGCGCCTTTTAGCTGCTCAAGTTCATTAGAGATAATATCAGCGGCCAGGCGATGGTAATCAGCTTTTTGCTTGATAAGAAGAGAAGAGGCCAGCATTTGAGCCAGGCCGGTCAGCAAGAAAAAAACAAGACCCATAGCTATGGTCACTTCCAGCAGGCTCGAACCTTCAAGGATTGACAGTAGAGACCTCAGTCTTAGCTTCTTTTTCCTGCCTTTTCTTACGATCATCTGGCATGCCTAAAATTGACCTATAGCAATCAAGCCGATTTAAGATTTGCAATCGGCATGCCAGTCAAAGCCTGAATTCCCTAACCTGTTTTTTTGCCTCAAGTCGATTTTGGAGGTAAACAAATGTTGACCAGATAATTGAAAAATAATAAGATAAGGACAACAAAATTTAACCCTGTAAATGGTAAGAAATATTTTTTATGGGGGCACTTGACAAACAGGCGTTTTGGTTTTATATTAGTTTTGCCTTTTGGCGGTCGATAGACATAACGTCATTGATTACAAAAAATAAAAAAGCCTAAAAGGAATTTCTTTCTCGGGATAGAAAGAAAACAGTTCTTTGAAAGAAAAAGCGGAGCAACCAGCGATCGACCTATTTGACTAAACTCAAAAGTAAAGAACTCGCAAGAGTTCAAAATAACTGGAGAGTTTGATCCTGGCTCAGAGTGAACGCTGGCGGCGTGCCTAACACATGCAAGTCGAACGGGCTAGTGCTTCGCACTAGTCTCTTTCTGGGGTTGTTACTCTAAGGCTACCTGCTAAAGTTATTGCTTTAAAGCAGGGGTTTTAGGAGACTTTCCCCGAAAGGGGCCAGTGCGGAGCACTGGCCAGTGGCGAACGGGTGAGTAACACGTGGGTAATCTACCCTCGAGTGGGGAATAAGCTTCCGAAAGGGGGTCTAATGCCGCATAACGTTTCATAACGATGGTTATGAAACCAAAGCCCAAAAGGCGCTCGAGGAGGAGCCTGCGTCCTATCAGCTTGTTGGCAGGGTAATGGCCTACCAAGGCTATGACGGGTAGCCGGCCTGAGAGGGTGTCCGGCCACACTGGAACTGAGACACGGTCCAGACTCCTACGGGAGGCAGCAGTGGGGAATTTTGCGCAATGGGGGAAACCCTGACGCAGCGACGCCGCGTGGAGGATGACGGCCTTCGGGTTGTAAACTCCTGTCAGAAGGGACGAAATCCCGCAAGGGACTGACGGTACCTTCAGAGGAAGCCCCGGCTAACTACGTGCCAGCAGCCGCGGTAATACGTAGGGGGCAAGCGTTGCTCGGAATTACTGGGCGTAAAGGGTGAGTAGGCGGTCGGGCAAGTCAAGGATGAAATCCCGAGGCTCAACTTCGGAATTGTTCTTGAAACTGCTCGGCTTGAGGGTAGTTGAGGAGAGTGGAATTCCCGGTGGAGCGGTGAAATGCGTAGATATCGGGAGGAACACCTGAGGCGAAGGCGGCTCTCTAAGCTACTCCTGACGCTGAATCACGAAAGCTAGGGGAGCAAACGGGATTAGATACCCCGGTAGTCCTAGCCGTAAACGATGGACACTGGATATTCCGGCATTTCTGCTGGAGTGTCGTAGCTAACGCGTTAAGTGTCCCGCCTGGGGAGTACGATCGCAAGGTTGAAACTCAAAGGAATTGACGGGGGCCCGCACAAGCGGTGGAGCATGTGGTTTAATTCGACGCTACGCGAAGAACCTTACCTGGGCTTGAACTGCTGGTGGTAGAAGCCCGAAAGGGTAACGACCCGGAGCAATCCGGGAGCCAGTAGAGGTGCTGCATGGCTGTCGTCAGCTCGTGTCGTGAGATGTTGGGTTAAGTCCCGCAACGAGCGCAACCCTTACCCTTAGTTGCCAGCGGGTAATGCCGGGCACTCTAAGGGGACCGCCCCGGATAACGGGGAGGAAGGCGGGGATGACGTCAAGTCAGCATGGCCTTTATGTCCAGGGCTACACACGTGCTACAATGGGCGATACAGAGGGAAGCAAGGCCGCAAGGTAGAGCTAATCCCTAAAGTCGTCCTCAGTTCGGATTGCAGGCTGCAACTCGCCTGCATGAAGTCGGAATCGCTAGTAATCGCGGATCAGCTACGCCGCGGTGAATACGTTCTCGGGCCTTGTACACACCGCCCGTCACATCACGAAAGCTGGTCTCGCCCGAAGTCGCTGAGCTAACCCGCAAGGGAGGCAGGCGCCGAAGGCGAGGTCGGTGATTGGGGTGAAGTCGTAACAAGGTAGCCGTACGGGAACGTGCGGCTGGATCACCTCCTTTCAAGAGATCAACAAATCAGGGAGGTCCTGGAAGCTCCGCTTTTCTTATATATCTATATCAGCGAAAGCTCTCTGGCCATTAAGTTGGCTCTAGAATAGATTGGGCCTATAGCTCAGGGGTTAGAGCGCCCGCCTGATAAGCGTGAGGTCAGTGGTTCGAATCCACTTAGGCCCACCATTATCAAAGGAATGAGTGAAGAAGGCCCGGGCTCAGCGGCGAGAAGCTTTTCCGCGGGCTCATTCAAAAATTTTTCGGCAGAAAAATTTTTGGGGCTGTAGCTCAGCTGGGAGAGCGCCGGTTTTGCAAGCCGGAGGTCGCCGGTTCGATCCCGGTCAGCTCCACCAAAGCCAATAACGTGTAATTGGTTCCCTCTGGTTAGAGGGAAGCGATAGATTAGATCTTTGAAAATTTAACAAAGCGGCAGTTTTGCCTTGACCAAACTTTATGGTCAAGTTACTAAGAGCACACAGGGGATGCCCTGGCGCAGGTAGGCGATGAAGGACGTGGCAAGCTGCGATAAGCTCCGGGGAGCCGCTAAGCGGGCTTCGATCCGGAGATGTCCGAATGGGGAAACCCACCGCGGTGAAGCCGCGGTATCCTCATCTGAATACATAGGGTGAGGAAGCGAACCCGGGGAAGGGAACCATCTCAGTACCCGGAGGAAGTGAAAGCAACCGCGATTCCCTGAGTAGCGGCGAGCGAAACGGGAACAGCCCAAACCGTTTGCATGTTAAAGCCCTGGCGCGTTGTGCAAGCGGGGTCGAGGGACCTGACCTGGCTCCTGCCCGGAGGAGCCAGAGAGTCAAAAAGGGCAATCTTAGCTGAATACCATGGAAAGGGTAACCATAGAAGGTGATAGTCCTGTAAGCGAAAAGATTGTCTCTCTCGGTCAGGCACCCAAGTACCACGGGACACGTGGAATCCTGTGGGAATTCGGGAGGACCATCTTCCAAGGCTAAATACTAACCTGCGACCGATAGTGCACAAGTACCGTGAGGGAAAGGTGAAAAGAACCCCTGTTAGGGGAGTGAAACAGAACCTGAAACTGTGTGCTTACAAGCAGTCGGAGCCTCCGCAAGGAGGTGACGGCGTGCCTTTTGCTTAATGAGCCGGCTAGTTACTCTAAGCGGCGAGGTTAATCTCTTAAAAGAGAGGAGCCGTAGCGAAAGCGAGTCCGAATAGGGCGATTAGTCGTTTGGAGTAGACGCGAAGCCGAGGTGATCTACCCTTGGCCAGGATGAACTGCGGGTAACACCGCAGGGAGGTCCGAACCGGTGTTGGTTGAAAACAGCTCGGATGAGCTGAGGGTAGGGGTGAAAGGCTAATCAAACTCGGAGATAGCTCGTTCTCCCCGAAATAGCTTTAGGGCTAGCCTCGCGTGAATGGTATAGGAGGTAGAGCACTGGATGGCCTAGGGGGCCGAAAGGCCTTCCGAATCCAACCAAACTTCGAATTCCTATAACCACTGCGCGGGAGTAAGACTGCGAGCACTAAGGTCCGTAGTCAAAAGGGAAACAGCCCAGACCGCCAGCTAAGGTCCCAGAATGCAAGCTAAGTGGGCAAGGATGTGGAAACGCTTAGACAACCAGGAGGTTGGCTTAGAAGCAGCCATCCTTTAAAGAAAGCGTAACAGCTCACTGGTCAAGTATTTCCGCGCCGACAATGTAACGGGGCTAAGCTTGCTACCGAAGCTGCGGACTCCCGATTCGTCGGGATTGGTAGGGGAGCATTCCGTGGGCATTGAAGTGGGATCGTGAGGTCTCATGGAGCGCACGGAAGAGACTCTGCCGGCACGAGTAGCGATAACTGCTGTAGAAACCAGCAGCGCCGAAAATCTAAGGTTTCCTGGGGAAGGTCAGTCCGCCCAGGGTTAGTCGGTCCCTAAGCTGAGGCCGAAAGGCGTAAGCGATGGATAGCAGGTCAACATTCCTGCACCACCTGGAGAACGTTTGTACGATGGGGGGACGCAGAAGGATAGGCGTACGTGCGGTTGGAAATGCACGGCCGTTAAGTAGGAGGAGCTCCTAGGCAAATCCGGGAGCTCGTTAACTCCGAATACAACGGGGAAGCAGGGCTTCGGTCTTGTCAACTCGCTGATTCCACGCTGCCAAGAAAATCCTCTAAGGAGTTGTCCAGGTGACCGTACCGCAAACCGACACAGGTAGATGAGGAGAGAATCCTAAGGCGCACGTGTGAGCCCTCTCTAAGGAACTAGGCAAGTTGACCCCGTAACTTCGGGAGAAGGGGTGCCTCAGTAGGGTGTAGTTGTATAAACAAAGCCCGAGGAGGCCGCAGAAAAATGGCTCTTGCGACTGTTTAATAAAAACACAGGACTCTGCAAAGACATAAAATCGATGTATAGGGTCTGACGCCTGCCCGGTGCCGGAAGGTTAAGGGGAGGGGTCATCCTGCTTCGGCAGGAGAAGCTCTGAACCGAAGCCCCGGTAAACGGCGGCCGTAA
>Ga0209506_1002881_pt1 | contig 14548 bp, 8 predicted proteins | sample AD_JPNHG2_MetaG_FD_184409 | JGI IMG/M metagenome (GOLD analysis project Ga0209506, IMG submission 184409) | Active sludge microbial communities of municipal wastewater-treating anaerobic digesters from Japan - AD_JPNHG2_MetaG (SPAdes) (version 2) | ecosystem: Engineered > Bioreactor > Anaerobic >...
GACAAACCGACGCCTGCCGGAGCCCGGCCGGATGGCCAAGCTTTGCCCTTTAGACCGCCCCGCCCTCCCCCCTCGCGCTTCCCAGCATCTCGACCCCCTTGATTTGGAACCGCCGCCTTCTTCTTTGTGAAGTTGACGAATTGCCGTGGTTAACGCAAAATTAGCGTTTACGGGTGAATAATGCAAAGCGACAGCCATACTACAATCCGGGGACTGGCCAGTGCCGTCCTGTTCGGGTTCATTCAAACTGCCAGCGCATGGATCGTCGAACCGACAGACACCGGTGCCGCGCTGTTGAATCCCGGCATGGGATGGGTTTGCCATTTTTATGATAACTCGCCGCTCAAATACGGCGAGCGGCTGGCGCCCTCCGACGCGCTAGACTGGTTTCCTGGTTGTACGACGGTCTATCTGCGCATCCCGTGGTCCGCGATTGAGCCTGAAGAGGGCATCTTCAACTGGGCGCTGCTCGACACGCCCGCACAGCGATGGATCGCGCGCGGCGGGAAAGTCGCCTTCCGTATCACTTGTTCAGAGCATCAGGATCAGCGAGCCACGCCCGAGTGGGTCGAAAAGACCGGCGCCAAAGGGGTGCGATGGAACCTGCTCAAGGGCCCGGCTCCCGACGGACGCTACTGGGATCCAGACTACCTCGACCCGATCTTTCTCGAAAAACTGGACAACTTTTTGCTGGCCTTCGCGGCGCGGTATGACGGCAACCCGGATGTCGCCTTCGTCGACATCGGCTCGTTCGGTCTTTACGGTGAAGGGCACACGCGGTTCAGCAGCAAGCTGCCGCGCGAGCGGGAAGTCGAATGCCTCAAGCGCCACATCGACTTGCACGTTAAACACTTCAAACGTACGTTGCTCGCCCTCAGCGATGACACCGACGGCGGCGACAACGTCAGCGGCGACTGGCCGGTCATGCGGTATGCGCTTGAACGGGGCGTGACCTTCCGCGATGACAGCATCTTTGTCCGAGCCGCGCCGAAGGCTTGGTTTCACGACGACATGGCCGCCTTGTTCTCACCAACGCGCCCGATCATCCTCGAAACGCAGCACTATCACATGGCCACGAAGATCAAGGCGTGGGATATGGCGCTGCTGCTGAAGGCGGTTGAGGACTTTCGCGCCAGTTATCTTTCAATCCACGGCTGGCCTGATGTGATCTACACGAACCACGCCGCAGACATCGCGGCGATCAACCGCCGGCTCGGTTACCGGCTTGTCCCGCAGGCCGTTGTCTTCCCAGACGAAGTGCGTATCGGCGAGCCGTTCGAAGCCAGTGTCACCTGGGCCAACACCGGCGTCGCGCCGTGCTATGGCGGTGGCTTCGGCACATTCACGCTCAAAGACGAACGCGATGGTATTGTCTCCGTGCTGTCGGATGAGTCTTTCGATCTGCGCGATTTGAAACCTACGGCAGGCGGCGAACGGCCGAGCGTCACACGCACGGCCACCTTCCGCATCGGATTCATCGCGCCGGTCACACGCCCCGGCGTGTATGACGTGTATCTCTCAGTCGGCCGGCGCGACGGCACGCCGCAGATCGCATTGCCGCTCGCCGGCGATGACGGTCAGCGCCGCTACAAGATGGGGCGTGTCACACTGAAACCTGCCGACTGACGCCGGCTCTGAAAGGGAATGGGGACATGTTAAAAAAGGAACGGTGGTACGGGGCCTGTTTCGGCGCATTTCTTCTCTTGAGTCTGCAACTCAGAGCCGGCCCCATTCAGCGTGTCGGAGAGCGCCCCTTCGGGCGCACGCCTGCGGGTGAGGAGGTCACGCTCTACACGCTGCGCAATGCGCACGGCATGGTGGCGAGCGTCATGGGTTACGGCGCGACCATCACCGAACTGCGTGTGCCGGATCGTGACGGCAAGTTTACTAACGTCGTTTTGGGCGCGGATTCACTTGAGGCCTATACGAAGGGATTCAGTGGTGCGGCCTCAGTCATAGGGCGTTTCGCAAACCGTATCGCGAACGCCCGTTTCACGCTGGACGGCCAGGAGTTCCGGGTGACCGCCAACGCCGGGCAGCACCAGATCCACGGCGGCCGCAACGGCTTCGCGCGCAAGGTGTGGCAAGGTGAGATCCTGATGTCCATCCCGAGCGCGGCTGCCGTGTGTTTCCGTCTGCGCAGCCCGGACGGCGACGAGGGGTTCCCCGGCACGCTCGACGTCACCGTGACCTATACGTTGAACGATAACAACGAACTGCGGATCGACTATATGGCAACCACGGACAAGCCCACGCCGGTCAACTTCACCAACCACGCCTACTTTAATCTGGCGGGCGACGGGGACGTGTGGGACCACCAGGTCTGGATCGATGCCGACCGCATCACGACCGTCGATGCCGAGTTGATCCCCACGGGCGAATACACGCCTGTCGCGGGCACCCCGCTGGATTTCACCGAGCCAACCGCGATCGGTGCGCGCATCGAATCGCTGATCCCGTCAACCAAGGGCTATGACCATAACTACGTTGTGCGCAACGGTGGCCAGCGTTTCGCGCTTGCGGCGTGGTGCTACGAACCTCGCAGCGGCCGTCTGATGCACGTGTACACCGACCAGCCCGGCATGCAGCTCTATACCGGCAAGCGCTACTTCCGCGACGGCAAGCCGGTGGCGGCGACACCCGAGCAAAAGCACAACACCGTCTGCTTTGAGACGCAGCATTTCCCGAACGCTGTCAACCATCCGCATTTCCCGTCCACCATCCTGCGTCCCGGCAAACCCTTCCGCAGTGCGACGGCGTTCCGGTTCTCGACGGCAACGTCTTGCCCTACTGTACGCTGAAGGAGAGCGTCACCGGCCCCATCAGTCCCGAGGGTTGGAGTGTATCTTCTGAAGAGAAGCCCGCGAACTGGCGTAGCACGTATTCGCCGCCTTGCCGCGGACCGTGACGCAAGGCCATGTTGCTTTGTGTCACGCGCTTCTCAGGCGGCAAAGCCGCATCACCGACCAACCGGTTGGCCCACGTGTTGGTGACCTCGATCTCCAGTTCGTTGGTGCCGGCCTTTAACGCACCGGTCACCTCGGCCTGCCACGGCGCGGTCCAGACCACGCCGAGATCTTTGCCGTTCAGCCGTACCTGAGCGATCGCCGCCACCGTCCCCAAATTCAACACGACCGCGCGTCCGGCCTGCTCGGCAGTGACCTCAAATGTCTTGCGATAAGTGGCGGTTCCCGAGAAGTGCCTGATGCCTGGATCGCTGTGTGTGCTCCAGTCGATCAGCTTGGCGAACACCACCTTTTCGGGAGTGCCGCGGCCGGGTTGGAAGGCCACATCCCAAGAGCCGGAAAGGGGGATGGCTTCTGGTTTCTGGCGCCTGGCTTCTGGTTTGAGCGTTGAGCGTTGAGCGTTTTTCCTGAACACCACGAAGGTCGAGCCGTGTTCCGGCAGATCGAGCGTCAGGCGCGTGCGGCCATCAGATGTGGTCTCGAAGGGGACGGCCTTGATCGTGCCGCTCACCGCATCCCACAACTCGGGCTGACGGCCGCTGACGCGGAACGTGCAGGCGGCTTGGCCGCTGCCCAGCAGGAAGTAGATGTCGGTATCGGCATCGGCATCACGCCGATGCGTGTACTCAAACGGGCCTTCGAAGTCGGGTGTCAGTTTTAGCGCCTTCAGCGCATCGGCCACGCTTGTTGATGTCGGCGTGGGGATCTCCCCCCACAACGCGGCGACCAGACGTTTGACCTCGTCATCGCTGCCTTTTTGGCCTGCCACGCGAGTGGGGCGGCGAGCGCCCAAGAGAACTGTCGCGCCCGCCTGTCGCAACTCGACGATCTTACGCAGCACGGACGGATCAGCACGCTCGTCTTCGAAATCAACCGCGAGCAGCCGGTAGCTCATACCGTCAGGCAATGTGATCCGCCCGTCCTTGACCGACACGCGCGTGAGCAACACTTCGTTGTTGAGGATATCGTATCCGTAGCCAGTCGGCAGAGTGAGCGTGGCTTTGGCATTCCAGTTGGTGGTGAAGCGTCCCCAGTGCTGATACGGCAGATCACCCACATACGCCGCGACATCTGCCACAAAGAGGCCGCGTTGCAACAGATGCTGGCAGCGTCCGAGATAAGTGATAAAAGGGGCCGCCTGCTCAAACCAGGTCACGTTGGGATTGATATGCGTGCCGGCGAAGTATTCGATACCTGGCTTACCGAAGGGCTGGGGAGAACAGGTGAAGGTGTGCCAGATCAGGTGGTTAACGCCGTCAATAAAGCACTCGTCGCCACTACGCTTGAGAAGTGCCGGATAAGGTGTCCAGTGGCGCACCATGTGGGTAAAGGCTTCGGCCGCAGCGAGTCGGCGTCCGTAGATATGCGCGGTGATGGCCTGCGGGCGGCTGAGTTGCCGACCGCGCCGGTCGCTCGCACCGGTATACCAGAACTCGCCCTGCGGCATATCGTTGATACCGAGAAAAGCGAGTTGATCGGCCTCTCCAAAAACATTCGGCGCACGATGCCACGGACCGCCCGATTCGGAGTGCCATTGAATACCGTGCTGATGCGAGAGACGCACCATCGTGCCATAGAAATTGTGGAGGAAGCACTCGTTACGCGTGCGACGATAATCAGTCACGAAACGTGTCGTCTGTTCGTCGCTCTGCACGCGAAAGCCCGCCAGAACCGGCAGCCAAGGGCGCACGGCATAGCCGCGTAGTCTCTGGAAGTCCGCCTCGAAGGAGGGCGTCCAGGAAGGCACAGCCCCCTCCCAACTCACGTTGTAGAAATGGGTGAGCGTTTTCCCGGCCAGCGCCCCGACGTCATCCAGGAGCGTTTTGCCCATACGGTTGAAGTGCCCCTCGACAGCCCGTGCATCGAGGATGTCCACGTCGTACTCGTGACCGTCGATCACCGCATAGCCGAAGCGCAGCAATGCAGCGTGACAATCCTCAGGAATTGCCAGGGCCGGGGCGTTCTCGCCCATGACTTCCTGGACGCTGACCGCCTCGCGTACGGACGCGCCTGCGGAATCGCCCAGCTTCTTGCCGGACCAGCCGTCAATGGGACCATCGCCCGCGTTCTTCCAGCCATCCGTCGCGGGCAGCGCCGCGCCTTTATAGACGACGATGAAGGAGGCGATATCTTGGAAATGTTTCAGGCCGGGCACGTCACGAGCAGGGATTTTCATGGTATCCGAGAGCGGCAGAAGCTGGTAAACCAGTCGCTTGGGTGCATCCGCCCCCACGGCCCAAGGACCTTTGAGTGCGCCGGCGCAACTGCTGAGGTTCACGCTGACGGTAAGGCCCAGCCGCGCGGCCTCGCGCACCGTATGCTTAACCATGTCGCGCCAGGTATCACTCATGAACGCCATTTTCGGCTTGGGGTAGATGAGGTGGTTGACATCCTCATGATACCCACGCGCATCGAAGAGCAGAATACCGCCGAAACCGATACGACGCATCGCCTCCAGATCGCGCGTGATGGTCTCTGTATCCACGTTGCCGTTGACCCACCAGTAATAACACCAGGGCCGTTCCGGCATCGGTACTTCGCGGAACCCGTTTTCCAGCGAGTCCGCGCATGCGCTCAACGCTGCAGCCAACAACCCCAACAACACGATCTTTTTCATCTTGCGCCTCCCCGTTTTCGATTGCAGTCGAATGCTGTCGATGGCAATCATTTGCATTCGACCCTTCGCTCACTTCGACACTTCCATTGTTCCCCGACAAGCCGGATAGCCTGAACAGCCCCAGCAATCCCCATTACGTCCGGTGCGCAGGCGCATCGGTTGCCCACCAAGCGACAGGCCGGCGCGGCCGCCTCAAATCCGCCAACCTGAGAACCGGTGGCGGAAGAGAGGACAGCCAGCATGCACACGCCGGCGAGTAATCGGACAGTCTGTTTTATTAGCCTTGTTGCTTGCACTTTACTACCCAGTAATCAAACTGGCCCGTGCCGATACGACACTCATCAGTGAATGAATATGGCCGTGCCTTTGGGAGTGACAAACATGGAACCGACACCGGTCACGAACGACGGATAGCGTGCGGCCGAGATGACGCCCTGACACTCTTGCCCGCCGTAACGCACACGTTTAACATCGATAACCCCCTGATAATCGAGATGCAGACGGGCGCCAGATGCGACTTCGATCTCGATTTTTTCCGGCAGCGGCGGCTGGTCCACCACCGTGTAGACACGCGTCAGGCGTACGGCATCGACAGCCGTTCCACGTTCTGTTCCGCCCAGTGTGTTGATCCCCACAAAACTGAGACGATGCGTGCCGGCATTCAGCAGCGGCAACCGTACGGCATACTGGCGGAAGATCTCGTCACGCGTCTGCACGTGCAGAACAGGCTGGCCGTCGACGCAGACGCGGAAATCAAAATCATGGCCGTGCCTTGCCGTGGCAGTGGTGCGTCGCGGGTCGAGAGCACTGGCGTAGAGAAAGCGGCCAGCCGCGTAAAATGAGAGGCGGAAGACGCCATCGTCAGGGATGACGATGTCCTGGAACATCTGCCCCTGAGCGAGGATAAGACCGGCACGCGCATTTGAGGTCGGTCCGTCGGGCAGGTTACTAAGCGGAACGTAATTGTTGCCTGATGCCGTGGTGATAGCGCCATTGTTGATCCACTGCCAGCCTACGGTCTGGGTGTCCTCGAAACTGTAATTCGGAATGGCAACGGTTTCGACTCTCCGTAGGCGCACACAGTCAATCAGCGTCATGCGCGAATGATTGTAAGCCGCGTCAGAGATGAAATATTGCAGACCGGACTCGTTGAGCCCCGAAAATCCGATGATGCCCGCGCCGACGGTTTCCACGTCACAGATAACCTCGTGTCTGATAAAGCGGCGCGTCATGCTTCTGGCATAACCGCAAGCCCGTCCGTTGACGAAGACACGATAATCGTGTCCCGGCCAGCAGCCCTCCTTGTCGCCTCGGTCACCATTGGCATGGCGGCTCGCGGCAAGAAAAGAGACGGCATAGGAACCGGTTTCGTTGAGAACGACGTTGGTCGCGGCGAAGTTGCCGCTATTACGCAGCCAGGCAGTTCGGACACCTTCGGGTGCCCCCCTGATGGCGAGAACAGACGGCAGAATAATCGCAGCGGCGGTTCCAGAATCCGAGGGGAAGCTCCAGGGACTGTATGGGGGCGCGGTGATTGTTCCCGATGCCCAAGGGCCAGACTCAAACCCCGGATCATTGATTGCAGCGTTGCCGACGGCAGAGACAGTCCTGACGATGCGGATACCATCCAGAACAGAAGCGCGATAAGTTTCCTCCGGTGCGAGCGTGTTGGTGCCCGAGAAACGCAATTCTAGGGCTCCGGCCGTCAGGTTCGTCAATGCGACCTGATAGTAACGGAAATAACTGGAGGTGCCGGTGACAATCGAGGTGACGACATGACCGTTCACGCAGACATCGAAGACATGATTGACGCAGATGGCGGTATTGCGCGCGGATGCCCAGAAATTCAATTCATAATCACCATCAGTCGGGATCGCGATGATCCGTCGAATTTCGCCCTTGCCCTGCAGCAACAATGCCTGGCTGCCGTGTCCAGTGCCTCCGTATGTCACCATGCCACTGTTATAACCATCCTCACAGAGAATGATCGCCGGATTACGCGGTGTACTGATGGTCGGATCATTGACCTTGCAGCACCAATCAAGTCCCGGCCATAAGGTCCAGTCATCACCGTAGGCTCCGGGACTGAAGCGTATGCCGGTGTTTTGCCCGGAATAAGTCAATTTGGAAAACGGGTACTCAAATGACTCTTCGAAGATCACGGACCATGAGGCCTCTTCCGCAGCAGTGACCTGTTCGCGTGGCGCCAGACGCAATGTACCGTCCGCTACGCGCAGGGACTGTATGCCGGACAGAGCGGTCACCAACAACTCACCGGTGCCGTTCTTTTCCACGACGCCCGGCGTAGACGGCGTAGAAGCGCTGACAGACTCCGGCGTTGCCGTGATGGCCAGCGGCGAGGTGATACTGAAGGGCAACGCTTGACGGGCGGGCGCCGCGCTAAAGTCAATTTGACCGTCCTCGAGGCGGATCTGTCCCGGGAAGTCACTATCGAGGTTCTCGATCGACCAGACTCCGGGCCCTTGTTTGACGATCGTCCCAGAGCCCAGGAGGGTTCGCGACGACAATGTGTCATCAACCGCGGTATGGATTCCGATTTCAGTATCGGGAGCGACTTCAAGGTCACCGGCCATGTCGCGCCCGAACCATTTCTCGTCCAAATATTGCGAAATCAGGATGCGTTCGTCTTCGTTCAGAACGCGATCATAAATCAGAACTTCATAAAGACGGAACCCTCCCGTCTCCTCGTCACGGTCACGCCCGAAATTCGCGGCGCAGACCATTGGCAATGTGGTTTCGTTCTTGCTGCGCATGACAAAAGTCAGGATCTGGCATCCGGATTTTGGACAGGACTTGAGCGGATCGACTAGTTCTCCGTCCACATACGCATCACCCTGAATGAGGGAAGGCGATGATACGCCGTGTTGCAGCAGATACCGACCGCCGGTTGCCGCTGCCAGCCCGCGCGCGAAGTCAGATGACTGCAGGTCGCCCAGAAAACTGCCGCCGCCATTTTCACACGCGACCGCCATAACGACGGTGTATACGTTCGTGCATTGCCAAACATCCGCATCCTGTGCAGTCCACTGCAGCCAGGCGCCACCCGTACCGGCAACACGCACACCGAAATCCACGCAAGGTTTACCCGTGGCATCCGTCGCCGCGAGGGGCGCATTGGCCCCGGTTTCTCGTCTGGCCCAGGGGTAATTGGTGACACCGCTCTCCCCCACGGGTGGCGCCGGCAGATCACGGACATCAAACCAGTGTGAAACGGCACCGTCCTGTTGGATGACATTCTTTGAGGCATCCAGCCATAAAGCCAATTGATTGGTTAAGGCTGGCGTTGTGTTGACAGGCAATGGCTGGGTGGTTGCAGCGCCCCCTGTTCGTATACTGACGCTCCCTTCCTCCACCTGTAGTGCACCCCTGAACATGGACGCACGCTGAATGACGAGCGTGCCGGGGCCGCGCTTGATCAACGTCCCCTCGCCACTGAGCGAGGCGTTGGTGGCGGACTCATAGACATAGCGCAAACGCCGTTCGGGGGCGTTCAGTCGTTCAGCCGCTCCCAGTGCAGACAGGGTCAGCAGGCTCATAACGATGACCACATGGCGTGATGAGAATGTGCGACTGTCTCTCATGGCTGCCTCCTGTTTTTATGACATGGCTGATGCAGATTGTCAGCTTGTTCTGTATGCTATGAGTTTTTCATAACGTTTTCAACGGACGTCGGGACTATGTCTGCGGTGTCACCACCACCGCCTCGACACCAAGTACCTTGGCGAGTTTGACGAGGCTGTCGGCGTGGTGGCCCACACCCAGCGCAAAATGATGGGTTGGGCCCTCGGCCACCCACCGCAAAAGGAAGGTCCGCACATCCGGCAAAAACTTTCCGTGCGTGTTGGTGTTGCCGGTCGGCGGGATAGGGCCGGCCATCGACTCGCCCTCGGCGATGATGAACTTCATCTTGCCGTCTGCCTTCACGCCGATCGAGAGCATCGTGATCGGCCCTTCCTTGATGTTGAACTCGACACCCGCGCCCTTGCCGGGCTTGCCGTGGTAGATCTTGAGCGAGCGCAGCACCGGCTTGCGCGAGGCGATGTTGAGATGATGCGGCCCGTCGTGGCCGACGAGCACCGTGTCGCGCTCAAAATCAATCGGATGAAACTCGGCGAAGCTGCCGCCGATGTCCAGCCGATCCATGATCATCATCGCGACACAGTTTTTCAGGTCGTATTCGCCGCACATCGGGAAGCCCGCCCCCGTCAACAGCGAGTTGCCCACGATCAGATTGGTGACCAGCTCGCGCAGCGGGGTGTCGGGCAGCGCTTCGTAATAGTAGGCGAGCCCGTCGAGTTTCCGCTCGGCAATGAAGGCCTCCAGCGCCACAGCGGCGCGGGCGGCGACATCGAGGTCACGCTCGGTCAGCTTGGTCGTGATCGGATCAGAGACCGGATCAGGCGTATCGAAAAAATCGAGGATGCGGCGTTTCATGGCCTCGACCGCGGGCGGGTTGTCGGTCAAATAGTGCTTAAGAATCTCGTCCGGCTCGCACAAGGCAATGTGACAGCCGAAGGCCGCAGTCACGGCGGTCGGGTCGACATGCATGTCGTACATCGATTCCAGCACGTGCCCCATCAGGCCGATACGCGCACGCCGTAAATCATGCAGAACCTTGGCGATCTGGCACCAGCGCGCGAGCGCGGCGTCGGCAATCGGATCACCCTCGCGCATGCCGAGGACCACATCCGCAACGGGGCGCCCCATACGGATGGCCACGCCAGTGAACTCAGGCACCGAGCAGAAATCGTCGTTGCAAAGCTGCGTGTAGGTCATGGCGGTCGCGTAGGGCATCGCCCGCAGCGGCTGAAGGGCAACCAGCACGATCGGCACGTTCAGTTCCCGCACGATAACGCCAAAAGTGGAGGAGGTGGCATAGGTGACCATGTCGACAAAAAGCAGATCGAGGTCGGCGGCCTTCATCGCGGGCAGCGCGGCGTAGGCGGTTTCCGCGTTGTCGAGCAGGCCGAAGCAGACGGTCTCAACACCGTTCGCTTTCACCTTGGCATCGAACACCGCGAGTTTGCGGTGCATCTCGTCGAACAGGCCCTCGAATTGCGTCCAATAGGTGTGGTGCCCCACACCGACAATGCCGATTTTTGCGGTCAACGGTTTTCTACGTTCAATTTTCACGAATGGGATTCCTTGTACAAGGGGATCGATCTATGACTCGCAGCCTCTGATGCAGGAGCCCAAAAAAAGCGCGCGCTGCTGGGATGCGGAAGGTGGCGGAAACCAGTTGCTCGTCAGCCAGCCGACCAGCAGGGTCGGGAAAAAGGCGAAGGCCCCGCTCCACCAGTGCGGGATGGAAGGATGGAGATAGACCAGTGCGATACCGGCCGCACCGGCGATCAGGCCGATCGCGGTGCCACCGGTGTTGGCGCGGCGCGAAGACATGCCGAGCACATAGACACCCAGAAGCAATCCGAGGAAGGTGCTGGCGACCGCCGTGATCTGATCGATGAAGTTCTTGCCGATGTAGGGTGCCAGCAACGCGGCCCCGATGACACCCACGCCGATCGCCGCAGTCATGAACCGGTTGGCGCGTACCGAAGTATCGCTCCGGCGCAGCACATCAAAGGTCAGCACCGAAGCAATGCTGTTGATGCCGCCCTCCAATGTACTCAGGGCCGCCGCGAGCAAACCCGCGCACATCAGTCCGGCGATGCCCGGCGCATTCAGATCGCGGACGATGAAATACGGCAGGATCTGATCCTGGCTCGCTAACGTGGGCAGAGCGCCTGCACGCTGCAGATAATAGGCAAAAATCACGGTGCCGGTGAGAATGAAAAGAAAGTATACGGCGGTCGCGACCACCGCATTGAGCAGCAGAGCGCGATGCAGGTCTTTCGGGCCGGACATGCTGAGGTAACGTTGTACGGTCACTTGAGAAGTCGTGTAACCGGGCAGATAGACAAAGAGGGCGAGTGCCAGTACCCACCAGACGCTGGTCTGACCGGTGAGTCCGGCCGAGAGATCCGCGAGCTGGAATTTTGCGTGGGCACGACCGGTCTCGATGACCGTCGCCAAGCCGCCGTCCACATTTCCGAAGGCCAGCATCAGGATCACGACGACACAGCCCCCCAGCGTGATCGCCTGAAGCACGTCCAGCCAGATGATACCCTTCAGGCCGCCGGAGCAGGCATAGATGATCGCCACGAGACCGATGCTGACCAAGGTCAACGTGAAGGCGGTCGGAGTCAGCCCGACCATGGCATCGATGATGACGACCAGCGTGTACAGCATACTGCCCAGCCAGCCGAAGGCGTAACCGAAAAAAAGCAGGGCGCCGAGGCGGCGCAGGCGCGGGTGGAACCGGATTTCCAGATACTCGTACACGCTGTTCAGGCCCAACCGCATGTAGAGCGGCACAAAGACGTGCCAGAGCAGCGGCGTGATGAGCAGCGGGATCAAGAGCAACACCGAAAGGATGCTCCAGTTGCGATAGGCCCCCTCACGCGGCAGCATCACGAAAGCGGCGGCACTGAAGGCAGCCGCAAAGATCGAGAGACCAACCGCAAAGCCATTCATGCTCTTCCCGCCGGTGAAATAGTCGTCGGCATTCTTCTGCCGCCGCGCCGCCAGCCAGGCCAGCACGGCGGTCAACGCCGCATAGATCACCACGACTACGCCGTCAACACATGTGAGTCCTTTCATCGCAAAGGCAAAGTAACGAAAATAGTGATGGCTGTCGATAGATGTTTTACGTATTATTTTTCGATATTTTGCGCATACCCCCTGGCACTTGAAAGTTGAACATGGAGCGTTGAACGTTGAGCGCTCTCCCCCTCCGTTTCTTCCTTCTCCTCCAATTCCTAAATCCTCATTTCCAACGCGGGCGAAGCCCGTAACCCAATTCAATCTCACACAAAGGCACAAAGGCCACAAAGGCTTCTTTTAAAACGGCATCCACCTTCGTGCCCTTCGTGGCTTCGTGTGAGAAACAACTTGTTTTTTATTGCTGGTGTTGGTTCGTAAGGCACTAATTCCCCCCTCCCCCCCTCTCCCCCGCTCGCGAAAACTTCGCAAACCCTTCGCAAAAAACGGCGCTTGGGGGGTTGACGGCATGCCGCGGTTCTGGCATACTGGCTCCCACTTTTGCACCCGTGGTGGAATTGGCAGACACGTAAGATTCAGGTTCTTATGTCGCGAGACGTGGGGGTTCAAATCCCTCCGGGTGCACCATAGGCTTTGCTTTCAGGCACTGCCCCCTTCGTCTATCGGCTAGGACATCAGGTTCTCATCCTGGAAAGAGGGGTTCGACTCCCCTAGGGGGTGCCAAGTGAAAGTTCCCCTTTCATGCCAGCGGGTCTCAACGACCGCTGGTTTTCTTTTCTAATGTTAGCTTCAACCGTGTCGAGCCAGAGCACGCCCTCATCGGTTTCGGTTGCGTAACGCCGGTCGAGCCGGCCGTCGACTCCACGGGGCAACAACGCCGCAATCAGCGGACTGTCGTCAACCAGCCCCGGCAGGAATGTGGTCTTGCCCCGACCGACCATTCGCTGCAGCGGCGCCAGCGCTTCGTCGTCCAGAACAAAGCGCAAGCGCACCGTCTGCGACACCGTCTGCTCGACACCCGCACGGATCACCTCAACCTGCCGTACCGATATGCCCAAATCCCGGTTGTCGCCGCTGCCGGGAGACACCTCCTGCGGCCGCCACGTCGCGACCGCCCATTCCAGCCGCGCCACCCGCTGTGTACCCAAAATCTCGGCGGGCACCTCGAACACGCACTCCTGCTTCCCCACTTTCATAATTGTCCCGACCGGATGCCCGTTCACCGTCACCGCAACACCCTGCGATTTCAACACGTGACCAGGTACGGAAAGGCTCGTCCGTATCGTATGCGCAGGGCCCGGACTGACAGGCTATAGCACCGCCGGGCGCGCGCCACTCCATCGCATGGTGGCTTCCGGGATCTCCGGCCACTCGTGCCCTTTTTCGCGGTGGTTCCAGTCCCCGGTCACCCATCCTTCGTCCTGTGTACTGCCGACGCGAAGAACCCAATGCGCCGGCACGTCGCCGTCGATCTCTGGGCGCATCATTCGCATCCGGTTCCAGTGCCCATGTCTCGCGCGACAGATACAGCGCCGTATTGACGCGCGGGCGTCGCGGCACCAGCCAATGAGCATGGGTCCGGAAGTTTAGAAGCGGTGTGGCGTAGGCCGGGCCGGCAATCAGAAACGGCACCCATTTGAGACCAGCCTCTTGCAGAACCGCAACCTGTTTGTCCCAGCGGCTCCAATCCCAAGAGTCCCTTTCCGGCTCCACGCCAGCCCAGTCGACATAGCTTTCCACACTGGTTACCGACAACGCTTTGAACAAAGCGGCATCAGAAGGATTGGCGTCATTCCCGAAGGTGACCTCCATGCCGGGTGCACGTGTGACGGTGACTAGACGCAGCGCCGCGGCATCAAGCCTATCCGTCGCGTCAAATCCTTCCGGTTTTTGCGTCGTCACCCGGATAGCCCGAAAAGCCACACCTTGGGCCGTAAAACGAAAATCCGCCTTGTGGTTCTGTCCATGCCCCAAACGGACGGACGGCAAGAAAAAATGCAGCGTTCGCCAACGTCTCAGACCGAGCAGCAGATACGTGGCATCCGCCGACGTGTAGATGGTGGCCAACGAGGGGTGAGCGGCCATCTGTACCCATGAATAAACACGCCGCTACGCCAACGATCCAATGTTTCATCATCGGGCACCTTCTTCCGTGGATTTGAACGGCCCCATCATAATGTTTTCAGGAGAAAGAGCAACCGTTAGGAACCGTACCCGATTGGGTTCCAGCACCCTACGCGCCGGACACTTGGGCAACGACAGCGGTTCCAAATCAAGAATTCTTCGAGTTGCGAGGCTGCTGGATAGCGCGATTAGGAGCGGGCGGGGCGGCGATCCTCAGTTTTTCAAGCAAAAAATTTCTTCGGATCTCTTTTTTTATTGACCA
>Ga0209506_1002886_pt1 | contig 14526 bp, 15 predicted proteins | sample AD_JPNHG2_MetaG_FD_184409 | JGI IMG/M metagenome (GOLD analysis project Ga0209506, IMG submission 184409) | Active sludge microbial communities of municipal wastewater-treating anaerobic digesters from Japan - AD_JPNHG2_MetaG (SPAdes) (version 2) | ecosystem: Engineered > Bioreactor > Anaerobic...
TTTCCGCCTGCATACATGGTTCCGAGGCTCGTCTGCGCGTCGGTGTCGCCCTGCTCGGCTGCCATCCGGAACCACCTCAACGCCTCCCGATAATCCTGCGGAACCCCCCTGCCTCTCATGTAGAGTTTCCCCAAGCTGCACTGGGCAGGAGCATGCCCCTGTTCGGCCGCCATCCGGTACCAGGACGCGGACTTCGCGAAGTCCTGGGAAACTCTCCGGCCCTGGGCGTACATGCACCCGAGGGTATAGCGGGCTTCGACATCGCCCTGCTCGGCTAGCAGGACCAACCGGCTGTCTGGGCTCGGGCCTTCCGGAACACTCACCGCCTTCTTGCCCGCACAGGACGGGATGCAGAGCAGAAGGGCCGTCAGAAACGGGAGAAATCGCCTGCAGCCACCCATAGGATGATCCTCTGTGAAGAAAACCTACAGCAAACGCCTGGAAATGTCATCATGCAAGACACCTCGATACCAGCGGATGACGGGAACTGCGCAGAGCATAGGCCGCCGTGAACGGTCGATCAGAATCGGAAGAACACCCCGAAGTTGAACACGAACTGTGCGAATATGTCCGATGACACGACGACCGACAGGCCGCCTGGATCACTGAAGATAACAGAATCTCCTCCGTCGTCGTCGATCAGGGTGGCGAACCCCCTCCCCTCGAGACGGACCCCGAAACGCTCGGTGATGTACGCCTTGGCTCCTCCGCCGAGCCCGAGGGAAAATCGTGTCCGGGAGCTGAGCCCGGAGGGCTCGGGATCGAAGTGGGTCACGCCCAGGGTGCCGACGATGAAGGGCCGGAGCTCCCCTTCATCGCGCCAGGTATACGTACCCCCGATCTGGATATAGTGGACATCGATGTCAAACAGCACCTCATCGGTCGGGATGCCGCCGCCCGCCTCGAGCTCGGTGGCCTGACGGCTGTAGTAGAACTCCACCTGTCTGCCCTGATCCAGGGGGAAATCTATGGCCGCGCCCAGGCTGATGCCCTCCTCCAGGTCCAGATCGGTACCCGTGTAGCCTTCCTCGAACGATCCCCCGAAGGTGTAGCCCACCAGGGGCGTGACCTCCAGTTCCACCGCTCGGCAGAGCCGGCAGGGAACCGCTGTGAGGACGAGCATCAGAAAGACCGTCACCCCGTGTTTCATGATCGCGCCTCCCCATCGCCACTGTAATTCTTATTGTCCTATATTCGGGCAAGAATCAAGTGCCCGGCTCGCGCCGGGAGGTAAGAACACACCGGGCGCACTGACCCTGGCGCAGGGGAGGAAGCCGTGCTCTTCCCTGCGTCTGATGCGCACGTCCGCCTCGGGACCGCTCCCCCGATCAGTCGACCCTGATGGATGAGAGAATATCGCCGAACTCCTTATCGCAGCGGTACTCGCCTTCCACCGGACCCGACATGACCACGAAGAACATGGAGCTGTCTGTGAAGATGGCATAGCATCGAGAGAGACAGTCCATCTCCCGGCCGTCCTGGTCGTTCACGGTATGCGTCGACTTTATGATGTTCGCAGGCTTCTTCGATATGAGGCCGTCCGATGTCGCTTCCACCAGGCAGTAATCCTTCAGCACGACCTGGAGCTGGAAGAGCTGCATGCCGAGAATGGTCGATCTGTCCAGGGCGCTCGTGCCGTTGGCCGTACGGTACATGACCTGAACCGTGGGGACCGCCATGTTGTAGATCCCGTGATCGTAGTGGAAGTAAACAAAGGGAAGCCGGGCATACAGTACCCGGTCGTCGAGCTCTCTGTGAAATGGATCGGCCTTGTCTTTCATGTTCAGCACCCAGGATAAGGGCATGAACACCCATTCTTCCGGTTTTTCGATCGAAAAGCCCAGTTCCATGTTTCTGTAGATATTTTTGTCTTTCACTGTTCATCCAGCAGCTCAAGGGGACTGATGATCAGTTTCCCTGCAATACACCCTCTCCGGCCTTGTTTTACGCGGGCCGCAAGGATTCCTCGAGCCGTTGATTCTGAACTCGGGGTGCATATTTAAAGTATAGTACAGGAAGACGGACAAACCAAATCCCCGCTGGACGCGCGGGTCTGCCGGCGGAGATTCGAACTTTTCGAGAAAACAGGAGCTTGAACGGGTTCGATCCCTCTTTTTGCTCTCCCAAAGGGCAGTCCTTATGACAGGCTGCCGGCATTCATGTGCCTGACCGGTAAAGATGAAAGAAGCAAAAATCAGGGATGCGGACTATAGACAAGAAGAGGAGAGCCATATGGCTACAGGCAGAAAAGCACGAGTCGCGATAAACGGTTATGGAGTGATCGGCAAACGGGTGGCGGACGCGGTTGCCCTTCAGGATGACATGGAGCTGGTGGGGGTGGCGGATGTATCTACCGACTACCGCATCCGGGTCGCCGTCGAGAGAGGGTATCCGGTCTATGCTTCCGTCCCCGAGAAACGCCCCGGAATGGAAGACGCGAACATCCCGGTTCAAGGGGATATCGACGACCTTCTCAAGGATGCGGAAATCGTCGTAGACTGCACGCCCAAAGGGATCGGCGCGAAGAACAGGGACAAGTATAAGGAGGCCGGAGTCAAGGCCATTTTCCAGGGCGGAGAAAAACACAACCTCGCCGGGTATTCCTTCGTGGCGCAGGTGAACTACGAGGGAGCATTCAAGAGGGACTTCACCCGGGTGGTCTCCTGTAATACCACCGCCCTGTGCAGGATCTGTCATGCACTGCTGAGAAAGGGATGGGTCGACCGTGTCCGGGCGGTGCTTCTGCGCCGGAGCACTGATCCCTGGGAGTCACACGACACCGGTATGATCAACACCGCGATCCCTGAGACAAAAGTGCCGAGCCACCAGGGACCCGACGCAAAGACCGTGATCCCTGACCTCGATATCACCACCATGGCGGGCGCGGGGCCGTACAATCTCAGCCATCTCCACTATGCCATGGTGGAAACCACCAGAAGGGTCGGCATGGACGAGCTCCTGTACGCCCTCTGGGAAGAGCCGAGAATCGCTTTTGTCAATGCGGGCAACGGCCTGGTGGCCCTGAACTCGGTCATCGAGCTCATGCGGGACTTGAAGAGACCGCGCAGCGACATGTGGGAGGTGGCGGTATGGGAAGACGCCCTGTCCACGGATGAGCGCGAGGTGTATATGACCTTCCAAGTTCACAATGAGGCCATCGTGGTACCGGAGAGCGTGGATGCAGTGAGGTCGCTCACCGGGCTCGAAAAAGACTGGAGGGTTTCTGTCGAGAAGACGAACGAGTCCCTGGGCATACTCAAGAGCTTCCTGCCCAAAACGATCCCGGAGGAAGCAGTGTACACGGAGAGAGGCAAGAGGCTCAGCAGATCGGAACGGGAGCACCAGCGGGAGGGCTTCAAGGGCGCCGAGGAGCCGACCGGGTCGGTGTTCTCCAAAGAGCAGAGAGACTACTGGCTCGGGAAATAAGCCATGTCGTCTTTCCCGCCCGCCGAGCCGTCCCGGGAGAGACGGCTCGGCGCTGCTGTCCTGCCTGCGATCGCACGCGCCGTTTCCTCTCCATCATGCGTGTGCTGCTGATAGCCTCAAACACGGAGTCGTTTCCCGAGCCGGTGTTTCCCATCGGGGCGGTCTATGTAGCCGGCGCCCTCCAGAGACAGAGCGCCCGGGTCATGATCACGGACCTGGGGACACTCCGGTCCGTCCGGCAGTTGAAAAAGGACATCGAGGCGTTTCGTCCCGACTGCATCGGCGTCTCCTTGAGGAATATCGACAATGCCGCATATCCTGCAGTACGCTATTACGTACCTTCCTATGTCCGCCTGATCAAGTCCATACGTTCCTTTTGCAGTGTACCGGTCATTCTTGGGGGGCCCGCGTTCTCACTCTTTCCCGAAGAAATCGCCGCCTGTCTGGGGGCGGATGCAGGGGTAAAGGGCGAGAGCGAAAAGGCGGTGCAGGCATTCCGGGAGCCCGGGATGGGAAAGATCGTGGCAGGCGGGCTCTCGGGTCTTGAGGACACGGCCTTTCCTGAAAATATCCATGAGGTCTTCCCGGCGTTCAGAAGGTACCGGACTATCGGGGTTCAGACCGCAAGAGGGTGCACGGGGGGCTGTATCTACTGCACATATCCCCGCCTTGAAGGAAATCGGATAAGATCAAGGGATCCGGAGATCGTGGCCTCAGAGATTCAGCGGCTTTTCCGGGACTTCGGCAAGCGTGATTTCTTTATCGTGGACTCGCTCTTCAATGCGGATGAGAATCACATGGTGAGGGTTCTGGAAAGCATCGCAGCGCTGAACCTTCCCATACGCTTTTCCTGCTATCTCAGGCCCAAGGTATCAGACCCCGGCATCTTCGCACTCATGAAGAGCTCCGGGTGCGTGGCCGTTGATTTCGGGACGGACACAGGCTCGCCTTCCATGCTCGCATCCCTCCGTAAGCCTTTTTCCCGGGATGACATTAGGGCGGCGTCCCTGGCGTGCAGAGAGGCCGGCATGGATTTCTGCCACTCGCTCATCCTCGGAGGGCCTTTGGAGACGTCTGAGACCCTCAAAGAAACGGTCAGGCTCATGGACGAGATCTCCCCCTCGGCGGTTGTTGCCATGACAGGCATCCGCATCTATCCAGGCACAGGGATAGAGCGCATGGCAAGGGATGAGGGCATCCTCGCCCAAGGAGACACCCTCCTCGACCCGAGGTTCTATTTCCCGCCTATGGGACCTCATGCCCTGCTGAAATGCGCATACGAGGCAGTCGGTAGTAGGAGGAGCTGGTTTTTCCCTGGAAAGAGAGACTGGGGCTCCGCTTTAGGATTCAGAATCGTCCGCTTCCTGTACCGCAGAAGGCCGCTCTGGAGGGTTCTCGGAGAGTAAGGCCCGTCTTCATGCGTGGCCGACTTCTGGTACGTGCGCCGGCTCACCTGCGATCAGAGCTGCCTTCCCCCACAAGGTCTGGGAAACGAATTTCAGGTCATTACTTATATTCACAAGCAGTCTTCGATAGAGAGGAGAAATGGAATGATCGAGGTGAAGCGGGTGGCGGACAGCGGCATGATGAAGGAATTCATCATGCTGCCCTGGAAAGCGAAGATCTACGAGCACGATCCCGCATGGGTCCCCCCTCTGATCTCTGTCCAGAAGGAGATGTTCGACAGGAGGAAAGGCTATTTCTTCGAGATCGGCGAGGCGGAATTCTTTCTCGCATACAGAGAGGGCGTCCCCGTGGGGCGCATCACGGCCCATGTCAACCGGCTTTATGAAGAAAAATACGACCGCGAAACCGGGTTCTTCGGATTCTTCGAATCGATCAACGACGACGGCGTGGCGCAATCTCTCTTCCATGCGGCCTCTTCATGGCTGGAGCAGAGAGGGAAAAAGATCATGAACGGCCCCCAGAGCTTCTCCATCTACGACTCCGTCGGCTTCGAGGTGGAAGGTGCCGATAAGATGCCGACCGTGGGACTCTATCACTTCGCCCCGTATTACAAAGATCTGGCGGAAACGTGCGGCTTCATCAAATGCATCGACTGGCACTGTTTCCTGGTGGAGAGGATACATTATGACAGACATGCGCCCTACCTCAACGAGGTGAAAAACTCCCTTCTGAACAGCACGGATGTACAGTTCAAGACCCTCGAAATGAAGGACATCATGAAGAGAGCCAGGGAGGTGCAGTATATCTTCAATACCGCCTGGGAAGGGAACTGGGGCCATCTTCCCCTGACGGACAAGCAGATGGAGATGATCTTCCGGCAGCTCAGGGCGCTCGTCATCCCTGATTTCGCCATCTTTGCAGAGAAGGGGGGAAAGACCGTGGGGTTCATCATCTCGGTTCCGGATGTAAACCCCTGCCTGAGGATTCTCAACGGAAGGCGGTATCCCTGGCGAATGCTTCGCTTCCTGCGCGCGATGAAGAACACGAAACGGGTCAGGTCCATCATTATGGGTGTGCTCCCTGAGTACCGCGGCCAACACATCGATGACATCTTCTATCTGAAATCCATCGAGGCAGGCCTTCGGCTCGACATCTGGGAGTCCGACTGCTCCATGATTGCAGAGACCAACCTTAGGATGTTGAGGGCACTGAAGCCTCTCACCCCGGATCCGTACAAGACCTACCGGATCTTCCAAAGGCCGATCGGAGCCGCCTGAACCGGTATCCGTCTACCCGGCCGGAGTATCCCGGCGCTTAACGGCGTCATGAATTCCCCTTCAGGATAAGCCGCGCTGCAATACCCGGAGCGAATCGGTACACCAGGCAGCCGAGGGCCGCCCCTGCCATGAGATCCACGACATAGTGATACCGCAGGTAGACCGAGGAGAAAACGATGGTCGCGGACCAGATGCAGGCAGCGGGAAAGAAGCGCGGTGCATATCTGCCGGCAAGTAGCGCGCTCAGAAGCGAGATCGCGGTATGCCCGCTCGGGCAGCAGTCTCTCATCAGCCCCTCCACCTGATCGAGCGTGCTGCGGAGAACATCGAACAGGAACACCCCGCTTAAAGGGACTGTCTGCACGTGATCCAGAGTGAAGCGCGGCCCGATTGCCGGAGTAAGGTAGTACCCGAGGTAGGAGAGATAGAAGCCTGCGAGAATGCTCGAAGCTGCGATGTGAAACTCGGTCCGGTCGCCTTGTTTGAAATACATGATCACACACAGAACCAAGGGAAGGAAGTAGAAGCTTGTATACACGAGCTGCAGGAATTCCGAGAGAGCCGGGCAGGTGATTCTTTCCATGAGCAGAGTAGGGTCCCTGCCCAGAAAGAGCAGGCGGTCGATGCCGATGAGCAGTGTATCCAGATCAAGTGGATTGATGAGAGGCACGAGCCTGCGGTTTTCCAGAAAGATGACGATGAGGAAGATCGGCACATACCAATCTCTGAAGAACTGCATCCATGTACGGTCGACATGCCGGTGAAAGATCGCGACCCCGAAGATGACCAAGATGATGAGAATGTTCAGGCCGAAGATATCCCAGGCGAGCCCGATCTTCAGAGATGCCAGAACGAGAAGGTTGAGCGCTGCAGCGGATGCGATGGTGATGCGCTCCTCGAGGATCAGAGTGGAGCACAGGCGTTGAATGAATCGTCCCGGTTTCAATCTGAGATATTTCATGACTCGCATCCCATCCATAATCGGCACGCACGGTGCCGGCCAGAGCCGCGCTGCACAGAGGTCCGTATGGGTTCACGGCGTCATCCCTGATCATGCCGGAGGGGTCGGGTCGTGATGCGGGAATCCGGGAGCAGGGGACCGATCTCTGCCGAATCTTTTAAGATGAGAAGCTTACTTTTCGCTTTTTCTCGTCGGGTTGCCGTCGATAGAGTATGGCGACATTTCCGATGAGGCCGACGGCCTCGCTCGATGTGCGTTCGGCGATTTCTTCTGTGAGCTCTTTCTTTTCTTCCTTGAAATCCACAAACTTGACCTTGATGAGCTCGTGATGTTCCAATGCTTCGTCCACAGCCCTGAGAAGCTCCGGTGTTATGCCGTTTTTGCCCGCCTGGACAACGGGGCGAAGGCTGTGGGCCAGTCCCCGCAAGTACTTCCTCTGCGCTCCTGTGAGAGATTTCGCCATGTATGCGCTCCTTTTCTCTTACCCGTTCAAGTCGGGCCGGCGGACCGGCCAGTTTCAGCTCTGCGATACGGATCAGAGTTTGTAGGACTCGACGATCCGGCGCTCCATCTCCCCCTCGATCCTGGCTACGACCTCTACGTAATTGGCTATGGAAGAGTTCTGGAGTTTGTGACGCAGGAGCTCGTCGACCTGGTAGATGCCCGCCGAGTTGCCGAGCGTGATCACGATCCTGACCGGCCGCTCGTCCCCCTGCTCGATGTCGACCTTTTCCACGGCCTGGGCGGAAATGGAATGAATGTTGACAGCACCCGCCTCGAACGGGATGCGCGATCTGCCCTGAGACATGTCCAGGGCATCGGCCACCTTGAGGACCCCGGCCTCGATGGTCAGGCACGTTTCCTTGGCATTGTGGGCCACGACGGCATGCATGGTCTCGGCCGCAAGCACGGTCAGCGCGGGCTCTTTGTAGATGCCGCTCAGGAGCTGCCGGGCTTTCGGATATGCGAGCAGAACACTGTAGCGCTCGTGGTCGTGCCGGTGGACGGCGATCCCGATGTCATGGAGGCAGGCCGCAAGGACTACGATGACCTCCGCGTCGTCGTTTTGGAGGCCGTAGTTCTTCACCACGCTCGGCTCGACGCCGCCCTGCACCAGCAGGCGCAGGATCCTCAACGCGGCGTTGGACGCGATCCGGATGTGGATCTCGCCATGGTCGTTGATACCGCTTCGGTCCACGGCATTTATATTGGCGCACTTCCAGAGCTGGACCAGCTCTGCATCTTCCTGAATGCGGCCGATCAAATCCCTGAGCCTGACATTGTTCTTCGCGGGGATATGAAAGCCCATAGCCCTCCGGCCAATTGCACTGTTTTTTCTTAAAGCAAGTCAATACACCATTGCGGGAATTATTACCAGAGAGCTTATTCGGTTCTTTCTCCGGGAAAGGCGACTGCATGCCGCCGTATGACAGGCCGGCCGGAGACGATGCATTCCCTCGGCATTTTCCAGCGTACCGACCCTGAGGAGCAGGATCGGATGCGCGAGCAATGTCTACAGATCGGATATCAGGCGGATGCGAATCAATACCGGTTAATCGGGAATCACGGCTGCGGCTGGAGCCAGATCGACAAAACCGGCGCCGTCACCATTGTCGGTGTAGACGCGAACCATGAAGTCGTACTCGTCATCGCCGTTCAGCGTTCCCAGCGCGGCAATGGTGTAGAGCGTCCCTGTCTCGAGCGCAACGTCATCGAATGCCGCCAGAGGATCGGTGTTTCCGGCCGCCGTGACCACGAAGACATAATCGCCCGGGTCCAGCGCGGTATAGTCAGTGACGCCCGGAAAGGAGACTCCCTGGAAGATCTGCGTGCCGTCTGCGGAATCGATTCTGAGATCGACCGCCGGGGCGTCGGGTGAAGCGTGCACGAAACGGACCCTCGCCCGGTCGTCCAGAAGATATCTGGAGTCTTCGGTGATGAGCGGACGCAAGTCCGCCCGGGCGCCGACGGCGAAGACGGTGATTACTTCCAGGGGCATGAGAACGAGGTTTTCAATGGATACGAGCTCAGTTGTCTCGTCATCTGCAGGAGTGATCTCCATATCATACACATCCGAGAGTACGAGCGCGTATCCTGAACTTTCTCCGAACTCCAGTGAATCGACGACCAGCGCGCCGTTCAGAAATACCGCCGCGGGCGGGGCGTCGTAGCCGGCATGAATAACCCTCAGCCCTGTGTAATAATCGTTCACGAAGGTGACGTCATCATCGTCGTCGCATCCGGACAGCCCGCAGGCCATGAGCAACAAGCATATCGGAACCAACAGCGCCCTCTTCATCGTGCCCTCCTCGTAATTGAATATGAAAAACCGGCCTGTATATCAGAATAACCCGGCAGAACGGATTCTCAATATCGGAGATTTCCGGCACGATTTCACTCACCCTGCCTCCCACGTTCGTGATACACTTCCACCCGACACGCAGGAAGATGTATTTCATCATTTCAAGAACCGGGGAGGTGCGCATGCAGGTATCCATTGATTATCAGAAACGATTGAAAAGGATCCGCGAGGAAATGGCCAGAGCAGGCATCGATGTCTTCATCGGTACCCGGACGGTCAGTGTCACCTATGTGGCCGATGCCTTCATCCCCTGGCGCAGCGCCGTGGTCATCTCCCGGGACGGCTATGCGGGACTCGTCACCATGCTCATCGACAACGCCCGCATGCACAGTGAGTCCTGGCTGGACAACATCACTCCGTACGCCCCCATTCCCGGGCTCGACCTTCTGGACATCGTGGTGAGTCAGGTCCGCCAGAACCGCTGGGACAAGGCCGTGATCGGCATCGAGCTCGGCCATTCCCCCCGGGGCAACACCGGATATCTCTTTGCGACCGAGTATGAATTTCTGCTCAAGTCGCTGCCCGAGGCGAAGTTCGTGAACTCGCTTTCGGTCATGGACAGAGCCACCTACATCAAGGAACCGGGCGAGATTCTGCTTCTCAGGCAGGCGTCGGCCATGACGGATGCCGCCATGGAGCGGGTGAAAGAATCCCTGTATGTGGGCATCAGCGAGACCGAGATCGCCGGAATCGGGGAAATGGAGCTCCGGAGGCTCGGCAGCGAGTATCACTGGGCGGTCACGGGATCTTCCGAGGTGGCCTCGGGATACCGCGCCACCTATCCGCAGAACGGTACCACGCCTCCAAGCCGAAAGCTCGTTCAGAAGGGCGAGAATCTCATAGTGGACTTGCATTCCTGCTACCGGCAGTACCTGGGAGATCTCGCCCACAACTTCATCCTGGGCGACCCCACTTCCGAGCAGCAGAAGCTCGCCGACGCCTATGTGCAGATCGTCGAAACCATCGTCTCATCGTTCAGGGCCGGCAATACCGTGGGCAAGGCCCACAAGGACATCACCGCAAAGATCGACTCCCTGGGTTACTCCGGATTCGTCATTCCCTCCTTCGGCCACGGCCTGGGCGTCATGGGACACGAGTGGTACCCGGCCATTATCGATAACGACGAGTTCAGGGATGTGGTGCTCGAGGAGGATGCCGTGGAAGTGGCATTCCTCGCCATGAGCGTTCCCGGAGTCGCGGGCATGCGGCTCGAGTGCCCCATCCGTATCACCGCACACGGCGGAGAGCCCTTGTGCTCAACACCGTTCGCACTGACGGTGATCGACGTGTGACTCCATGGTACAACCTTTTCGGCCCGGAGGCGTCGGAGGCCGCGCAGAGGGACCGCCGCCGGCAACTGTCCGTGGCAAGCCGTGGAAGAATGTTGTACAAAAGACTCATGGATGAAGAACGACTCATTCTCGAAGCGCTGAAGTGGATAGTGCTTGTCTTTGCCGCGGGTTTCGTCGGATATTTCGGCAAGTTTCTCGGGATACAGCTCATATCCTGGATGAAGAAGAGGCGGGAAGAGCAGACCCGCAGGCACTCTCCGGACAGATCTGCGGAATTCGGAACCCATGGCCGCCGTCCTCCGGATGTGCCCGTGAGGGAGCTCGAGGCACCTTCGCCTCCGCAGCCCGGGAATGATACGGCTCGGGAGCCGTCGCCGGTTCGCAGCGGCAGGGAGCCGGAAAATCTCGTGAAAAAAGCTCAGAAAGAACATCTCAAACAGCGCAAAAAGCATGAAAAGGCTGTGCTCAAGCAACGGAAAAAGGAGTCGGACCAGGCCGGAAAGGACTGATTGCACGCGAGCGACGTTTTTTGTTCGCCGCTGCCGACAGGGAAGAAGGCCGGGGTAAATCCGAAAACGCGTTCAGACGAAACATGTTAAGCCCCGCAGCGATAACTCCGACAACTCCCCATATGGAGACGGGAGTGAAACCCAAGGCCTCGAAATTCACGGTGAGATATATGTTCTGGACCTTGCCCTTTTTCTCGGCCGTACTTCTACTTGCAGGCGTCTATCTGCCCGCAGGCGGACCTTGTGCCGAGCCTGTCACCTACCGCATCGGCTCGGTCGACGAGAGGTTCGGAGTGAGCCCCTCCGAGGTTGCTCAGGCGGCCGAGCGGGCCGCATCCGTATGGGAAGAGGCCTCGGGAATGGACCTGCTCCGGCAGGACGATCAGGGTGCGATCGCGATCAATCTCGTCTACGACTACCGCCAGGCCACTGCCGACAGGCTCAAAGGAATGAGCGGGAAGATCGAGAACACCAGAAGCTCCTATGAATCCCTGAAGCTGTGGCTGGGCACACAGGAAGAGGAATTCACTCAGAAGCGGGACACCCTCAGGCGTGATATCGATGACTACAACGCTCGGGTCAGGGACCTGAACGCCCGGTCCGAGGCTGCTTCGCGCGGCGGGCAGGCGTCGAAAGACGAGTTCAGGCGCCTGAAAGAGCTCAAGGAAGAGCTGGACGAAGAGCGCCGGTCCCTCGGAGAGCGACAAGAGGAGCTCAACAATGATGCCGAGGCGCTGAACGATCTGATCACGCTCATCAACCAGATCGCACAGAGCCTGAATCTCGAGGTGGTGAGCTATAACCGGACGGGAAAACCTCTCCAGGAGGAATTCAGGGAAGGATGCTACGAGAAGAAAGGCGCCCGGCAGACGATAACCGTCTACTATTTCAGCGACCTCGACCGCCTGGTGAGGCTCCTTGCCCATGAGTTCGGACACGCCATGGGCCTGGACCACAACGACAATCCGGACGCTCTCATGTACCGGATAAACCGGGGGCAGGGCCTCGCCCTGGCGCCTGAAGACCTGGCCTCGCTCCGCTCGATCTGCAACGGGAAGTAACCGGACGCCTCCTGTGCTTCTTTGATTCCTGTCACGCCCGGAGCCTGTACAGCAGGAGCCGCCGGATGAAGCCAATCGAGCCCCTGGCGCCAGCCGGGAATCTCGCGTGCGGAAAGGCGGCCTCAGACCGCGGCGCGGATGCGGCCCGCCCCAGGGCCGGCGTTATCGCGCACGGACGGACCTGACGCGCAACACTATCTTCTTCGAACACGAACTCGAAGAGGCCCGGAGGCCCGGATGCTCGCCGCCCGGGCCTGTTCCGTGCACGTCATCCTCGACCCGCGAACGATCCCGCGCAGGGGCCGAGCATTTCAGTACTCTTTCACCGGATTCAGGTTCAGCACCCTTCTCAGGCAGACGAGCTCCCCCACGTGAAAGGCGTTGTGATCGGCGGCAAGGAGAATCTCCCGGAACACGGTATACTTCTTCGCATGGGGGATGGGGCTGAAAAAATCGGTCCGCGGATCCTGTACTATTTCCTGGAGCGCCCTGAGATCCGCGTTGAACTCGTCGACCATCCTCTCCCACCCGGCAGGCTCCGCCTTCTCGCCGGGACGGGGCCAGTAGCCGTCCGGGAAGTCCGGGGACACATGGCCCGGGTTTCGGATGAATTCCAGGATGTCCCACTGTACGATGCGCATATGGAACAGCAGATGCCAGAGAAGATAACTGCCCTGAGGGACCAGGGTGTTGATCTTTTCCAGGGGAAAGCCGGAAACAGCATCCTCGAAGCTCATGTGGGCGTTACCTCCCCTGAGGAGGGCGAGCAGCTGTTCGCGGATCACTGTATCGTTATTCATAGTGAGCCCTTTTTCTGGCCGGCAGGTTATCGGGGGCTCGAGCGGTCCCTGCCGCGCATTCCCTGCACAACCTTTCTCAAGCCCGTCACCCCGCCTGTGCCGACCGCGTGAACAAGAAATCCGCGTGCAGCATCGATCCATGAAAGAACAGATGCTCTCATGGATCGGCCCGTGTTTCTTTTCGCGGTATTCTCATGATTCCCGTATAAAACGAATAGGACCTTCACCCAAAACCCTGTTTGAATACATTCGAGCCCTTGCGTTTTCCTTCCCGGACAAAGCCGTTCCACACCTCTTCTGTGATCTCGTCTCCGGTATTTATTGCGAGATTCATACTCTCCATCAGCCATGTCTTTCATACCGCCACCTTTGAGGGAAGCGCATGCCGCAACGATCTCGTCGTTTCCTCTGTCTTTCTCCTGACCGATCTCCGGCATCATGACTCGACAAGACATGTCTGCACCATTTCATAATAACCGGCGTACCCGGGATGTACAATCCTTACCGGTCTGCGGCGGCTGCATCACCTTGCACCCTCCCCGCCCCGGCTCCTGATGTGCATCCCGTTCAGCATGTTCCAAGAGACATATCCGATTCTCTCATCGATTTTCCCCTTGATTCGTGGTCGATGTGCGGATATATTGGCTGTTGGTAATACCACCAGCCCTATGAAAGGGGATTCCATGCAGGACATGCTGAAACCGCTTAAGACCGAGAGCCTCAAGGAAGTATTCATCTCGCGGTTTGAAAACCTGATCCTCACAGGCAGGCTCGCAATCGGCCAGAAGCTTCCGCCCGAGCGGGAGCTGGCTCTCCAGCTGGGTGTGAGCAGGCCCGTGGTGCATGAGGGTCTCGTAGAGCTCGCTGCCAAGGGGCTGGTGAAGCTCAAACCCCGCGCAGGGGCCGTGGTGAACGATTACCGCAGGGAAGGATCGCTCGCCGTTCTGGAGTCGCTCATCAATTTCCAGCAGGGAGGCCTGGACCCCGAGCTGCTCGACAGCCTCATTCGGGTGAGGGCCCTGGTGGAGATCGAAACCGCCCGTCTCGCAGCAGAGAACCGGACGGACGAGCATATCCGGGAGTTCCGCGAGATCGTGCATGCCGAGGAGTCGGCGTGCTCCCGGAATATCGAGGAGATCACCCGGCTCGATTTCGAGTTTCACCTCACGATCGGCATGGCCTCCGGAAACCTCGTCTACCCGCTGCTCATCAACTCGTTCAGGCCCGTATACATGAACTTCACCTCGCTTTTCTTTACCGACCCCGAGGTGATTCCGGAGACACTCAGGTTTCACAGGAAATTGTTCCGTGCAATCATTGACAGAAATCCGAAGCAGGCGGTGGAGATCATGACCGGAATGCTCTCCCATGGAGAGCAGCGCCTCAGAGCACTGCTTCCCCGCCGGTAAAAAATCACAGGAGGTGTGCCAT
>Ga0209506_1002890_pt1 | contig 14523 bp, 25 predicted proteins | sample AD_JPNHG2_MetaG_FD_184409 | JGI IMG/M metagenome (GOLD analysis project Ga0209506, IMG submission 184409) | Active sludge microbial communities of municipal wastewater-treating anaerobic digesters from Japan - AD_JPNHG2_MetaG (SPAdes) (version 2) | ecosystem: Engineered > Bioreactor > Anaerobic...
CAGGCGGGGTCGGCATGGTTGCTGTGCCAAGCGGCGCGATAAACGCCTTGAAACCGGTCGGGATTCTGCGGTTCTGATTGTCTCTCGCCATTTGTTTTCTCCTTTGCAAATTTACACGGGACGCATTCTAATCCTATACGATACCAGCACGAACGGCCAGCCTGTATCGGGGTCGAACAAATCCTGTGTGTCGCCTTGTTGATAAGCGCACGACACCATGCCGTGCGCCGTCTTCTGCAATTCTGCCTTGTGCAGTCTTTCGGCAAGCGCCGAGTACACGGCGCGGGCCGATGCATGATCGGATGTGCCGCCAAAACATTTCATCTGATAATCGGCAATAACATCCGTATGCACGCGGTCAATGCCGAATCCGGAACCCGTGCTGGCCGCCTCCACCGCCGCCTGCGCGTTGTCGAATCCCGGCGGAATTCGCGGGATATAAATGCGCGTGCCGCACAGGGTATGCAGCAGGGTTCCAGTTTCCACCAGATAAGCGCGCAGGATAGCGTTCGTGTCGATCACAACGATCCCTCCGCGCGGCGTTCCCAATCGCGAAACGCCTCCATGAATCCGGGGAGAATGTCGGGCCGGGCCGCCATGTGCTTCGTGCCGATGTGCAGGTAGCCGCCGTAACCGTCCTCGGTGTGGATGTTGCCGCGCATCGAGGCGGAATCCCATTCGGCGTGGATGTTTCGCCTGTGAGTCCCGCCGCGATAGCCTCTCGGCTTTTTGGTTTTCGCGCCGCCCGGCAACCGGTTCTCGATGTCCCAGCCGACAGGCGCACGTTTCTGTGCGCGTCCTTTGGCGTCCTGCAGGAAATCGGCCATGCCGACGCCGATTTTTTTCACGGCGTTCTGCAACGCGCCGCGAAGTTCATCGGCATCGATCGAGAATGCAGCCTGTTCGCGTCCAGGTACGGTGCGTCGTGCCATTATCCGGTTCCTTTCGCTGGCATGAGTTCCAAATCCACAACAAGACACGTAGGGCCTTGCGCAGGTGCGCCAACGACTTTGAATTCCGGCTGCGGCGAAAGCGCAACGCCCGCCTTGGACACGATGCGCACGCGGGATGTGGCCGTTATCGCCGTGCCCAGCGGCAGGCGCAATCGCGCCGCATTGGTTGGGAATTGCGCATTGTCGCGCGTCTCGGAACCGCCGCCTGCGTCGAATCCGCAAACCGTATTGGCGCTCCACGCAATCGTCTGGGTCGTGTAAGCGCCGCTGGTGCCGACTGACAGCGTGCCAACCGTGCACACGTCCAGCATGCTGTCCTGTGCGGCGGCCCGCATTCGGGCATATTCCGTTGCGGTTACGGGATTCATTGCAGCGCGTCGTCCTCTCCCTGCGGGTAACGGTTCACGTGTTCCACGATGCCGCCGGTCTCGGCATCGAGCCGCCGGGTTTTCGACAGCAATTCGAGCGTGCCAGGACATGCTTTCGACCTGTACCGTTGCGCGATTTTCATGTACTGCTCATACACCTGATCGCGGCGCAAACTCGAACCGTCGGCGGTCATCGAGTAATCGCTCGCGACGGCGGCGGCCTTCTCTTCCCAGAGCTCTGCCGCCGTCGCGTTCATGTCGTATGTCGGCATCCAACCCGGATTCTCGGTCACGGTGGGCGGCGCGGTGGAATAATCGGCCAGCGTTGGCGGCGTGCCGAACGGGTCGTAAACCGGATGGCGTTCGATTGCGGCTTTCAACGCCGCGTCGCCATAGGTTCCCGTGCCCGGTTCGGCGATCATCCGTCTGAGCCGTGCTATCTGCTCTGCCGATGCCGCCATATCATGCATCCTCCCTGTTACCGCCCTAGCAAATAAACGATCTTCAAATGATACGTTCCGTTTGGCGTGCCGTTCGGCGTATACAACGACGTCTGAATGGAACCTGTCGCCGTAAACGTCCCTGTATCATTTGCTCCGTTCAGCGTAGCGATGAGAAATCGCGTGGAATCGGCCACAACGTTCGGTAGCGCGAACTTGTTTCCAACGCCGACGCTCACCGCATCGCCGCTGCCGTTCGTCTTCGCCGGCAACGCAATGCTGGTCACGGTACGGAACGCTTTCGCGCCCGCTACGGTCGCCGTGCCGTTCAACGCGATCGTGTCCGTGCAGGACGCGCCCGCGATGTCTCGGCCAACAATCACGACGTTGCCTGCAATGCCAGCGGCATTGCCAGTGATCGACAGCGTTCGCGGCACGTCCGGATTCGAGATTGCGGTCGTAACGGTTTGGCCCGCCGCGCCGAGCGTCACGGCTGCATGCACGCTCGCCGTGTTGGCATTCGTTGGCACGATGTCGTAAATCGCAAGCGCGCCAAGATACGCGCAGTTGGCGAGCGGCGTGCTGCCGTCGCCCTGCACGCGGGCCGACGCATCGAACCGAAGCGGATACCATTGTGCATGCGCACAGATAGGAACAGACGCAATGATCGCAATCGCGATCAGCATCACGATATGTTTTCTGTCCATCGGTTATCCTCCTTACGCCGTCAACACGGCGAACTGGCACCGCGTGGATTTCGTGGCGTTCGCACGATTGATCGGATTTGGAAGCGCGACTCCGATCCGCATCACGGCGCGGAGCGCTACCATGTCGTCCTGCATCAGGTTGAACTGTATTTGGCGCGGGCTGGACGCATCGGTGATCACGCCTTCGGTGAAAACCTTGAATGTAAGGTCCTTCCGAATCGCGTAAACCAGTTTGCTCCAGTCGCCGGAGATCATCAATGCCGTCGCCGGATCGATTACGCCGTTCGCCGGGAAAGCGATCGGCACGCCGTCCAACAGCATCTGACTCGCCAGCGCCGGATTCGTGTTGAAAATCGGTTCACCGGTCGTGCTGCGCACGCCGCGCAGTTTCGCCTTCATCGTGAGCGCGGCGATGTGGCCGGTGACGTTGAATCCGTCGGCCTCGACGAGACCGGCGGCGCCGCCCTCGCTGAGAATCGCGTCGTAAAGGTCCGCGAACGATGCCGCGCTCACGACATGACCCGCCGTGTTGCAGCGGGCGATGAGGCCCGCGCCGCCGAGCGCCGTGCTCCAATCGGTCGGGATGTTGGTTCCGTTGATCACGGCCCCGTCGAACACGACGCCGAACGCCTCCTGAATCAGCGGGTATACCTCCGACCAGATCGGATAGTCGGCATCGTCCAGAAGCGATTCCGGAATCGGGAGAATCACGGCGATCTCCGCCGCCGTCAGATAAACGTTCTCCCACGCCGCCTCGCTCGTCTGTTTGATGCTGCCCTCGGTGGGCGCCTCGGCCACAAAATAGCCCGACGGCAGCGCGGACATCACCGGCAACCGGCGCACGTTGCGCGGCAAGTCCGGCAACCGGCGCGCCTTTTCCATCACGAACGAATTTGCAGGAACGTTCTTGATAATCTCGCGGGATACGTCTTCCGGGATCAGCGCGCCCGCGTCGCTCGAACGATCCATGATGTTGTTGTACGCCATCGTATTGTTCTCCTATTACACCGCCCTGCCTGCCTGCTGGCGAATCCATCGATCCATGCTTGCATGCGGTGTTTGGTTGTTGCCCGTTCCAGCCCCGGCGTTCGCATTCGCGGATGCCGGGACAAAAAATTCCGGGTTGTCCTGTTTGAATTTTTCAACGTTGAACCGGCCGCGCTGGTCGAAATATCCGCCGCCTTTCGCAACGAGATGGGCCGCTTTCACATTACGGATTCCGGCCACGTGCGCAGCCTCGATAAACGCGGCATATTCTTCGTGCTCTTTCGCCGCCTGTTCGAGTTCGCGCACTTTGGCTTCGGCGTCGCGATCTTTGGCTGCGAGTATTTCGGCCTGTTTGGCCGCCCACGCTTTTTGTGCTTCGGTCACGCGCCTGTCCGCCTCGCGTTGCAGTTCGCGTTCGAACTCCTCGCGCGTGTAGGTCTGCGGTTTGTCGCTTGCTCCAGTGCCGCCCGCCGTGCCCGCCGCGTTCCCGCCGGTGTTCCCGGCGTTCGCAGACGCGTTCTTGTCGTTTGCGCCCTGTTCCGTGCTCATTCTGTGCTGTCCTCCCGTGTTGAATGTTTATCGTTTTGCACCAAAAAAAACAATCGCCGCATTCCGGGGTTGGATACCCGTAACACGGCGATAACTCGCAATCCGCGAGTGCTGGCCTACTTCGATTCGACTTTATATCCGGCGCGCCGGAGCAGCTCTTCTTCGTATCGTAGCAACGGCAGCAACAGCCGCCGGTGCGCCAGAATCTCTTTCACGAGAAGCGTCGGAATTGCGCCGCCAACAATCTGCGGCCCGGCATCCGTCTCGTTGTGAACGCATTCTACGCCAACATCCCGTCCATTTGCAAGCGTTTCGTTTTTGTGCTGTTTTACCATCTGTACTATTCGCGCCACGGGTTGCGTATTTTCACCAGGTCCGGTTTTTCTTCCGGCGCATCGCCGGTGTCCCACGCGCCGCTTGCCGCGACTGCTGCGCGTATTGCAAATGCCGCAATCGATTCTTCCGTATCGATGGAGAATTGATCGCCGACAATCGTTGTCGCTTTTGGGCCGGGACATTCGCGGCAATACCGTTTCGGCGCGCAATATTTCACGCGGGACAGGTTTACGATCATCGTGCCTTGATCGGTATCGATCATCATCGGAATCCACATTATGCGGCATCCCCTTTTTCCTCGGCCTCGGCGATTCTTTCAGCCGTGTCCGCCGCCCATTTCGCCGATTGTTCGCGAAGATTCTCCAATCCGGCCTCTGTCGAGTATACCAGTGTACACCGGCAATTGATGTCGTCTACTCCGTCGTTTGGAAACATGGAACCGTTTGGAAACGGCTCATCAATCGGAATCGGCCCAGCCGCCTCGTTCATGACGTGGCTTTCGCGAACGCGGGAATCGCCGACCGTGTTCCACGCCTTGTATCGGAACCCTTGCGCCGCCGCCGATTTCAGACCGGCGGATTCGATCGCTTTCCCGATTTCGTTTTGCGCAATCAGACCGGCGCGCTCGTTCAACAACCCGGTCCGTTCGCGGGCTATGGCGCGTTCGAGTTTGTCGCCGGTCAGGCCCGTCGCCTCTTTCTCGGCCCGGAATTTCGCCAGCCGTTCGGCGCGTTGCGGGTCGAGGCCGATGCTGTCGCGCACGAGCCGCGACGTTTTTTGCACGCCGAGTTGTTCTTCAATCCCTGTTGCGATTGCATTCGCGATCGCGGTCTTTTGCTCCTCGGAAACGTACTTCACGAATTGCGCCGCATGTTTCCGCGCCTCATCGATGATAGTTTGCTGTGTTGTCCCGGTCATAGCATTGTAGTACGCCTCGGACAGCAGCCCGGTCATGAACTCCTCCAGCACGGCGGCTTCGAGCGTTTGCCCCGCGATTTCCTCGATCGCGTCCATGAACTCGTCCGTGAACAACCCGGCCATTCGGTCCGCGCCTCCTACGTCCTGACCCGTTTACCCGCGAATTTGCCCATGATTTGCGCGACGGCATTTTCCGGCACGGGCTTCCGCGCGGATTCGAGGGCATCCGCAATGCCGCCCGCAACCTTGCCCGCGATCATGTCCTTCGCCTTCATTCGGGCCTCCATTGCGACCGCCGGGGAGACCGTCGCCGGAATGGCGCCAGTGTTCGGTATCGATGTCACGGTCGCCTCGACGTTGATATCATTTAACATTTGGGCGATCTGGCCCTCGTTCCACCCCTCGTCGCGAAGTTGAGTCGTAATCGGAATCCCGGCGTTCTTGTTGGTGAGCCGCGTTTGCGCCAGCGCCTGCGGGAGTTGCGTGTGCGCATCGGCCCAGACGCATTCGATGTCCGTTCCGTTGCCGTCGGCAATGCCGGATATGCGAGCCATGAATGCCATGAGCGATTCCCACGTGCCGCCGAGTATGATCTGGTATCGCGCGATTTTCGACAGCAATGGCGATTCGAGCGCGCGTATCGCTTCCCCGGACGGCGTGCCGCCTTGCCCGGCGAAATAATAATGCGGCGTCGCCGACAGGACCGCCATCGCATCGCGGAGGTCTTCCATAGGCCGCAGGTAGTTGTCCGGCGATGACGATGAAAATGAACCGACCGTCACGGGCTGGTCGCCCGCCGCGCTGCCGGGCAATTCGAGAATCGTGCCTGGACCTATCGGCCATTTCTGATTCTTCTCGAAATTGCCGATCGCGTACCGCTGCGGGAAACTGGTATATTCCGAAGCCACCATCATGTCGTTTAAAATTTTGTTCAACGCGTCTTGCAACGACAGCACGCCGGTCGTGAGTTCGCCTGTGTTCGTATCCGACCGCAACCGGAAATGGAACACGGGAATCTGGCCGAACTGGTTCGGTTCAACCGGCGAATCCGACACGGGCCGGAACGATTGTGCAGAAATAGGATTCTCATCGTTAGCAACATAATGCTCGATTCGGTCCGGGTAATACAGGTTCAGCCGCCGCCGCTTTTCGACCGTCCAGATTTTGCATGCGAACCGCATTGTCTCCGGTTCGTTCTCGTCGTATACGGCATGCACGGTCCGGGGGTCGTGATAGTATGCGCGCGGCGCGCCGTCCGTGCCCGGCCACGCCACGACAAACGATTCGCCGGTTATCAGCGCGCCCAGATGCACATCGTTCGCTATGCGGCGCACGTGCCGTTTCCACAGGTCCGCCAGCGCGTCGTTATCGATGTCCGGCGCGTTCCACGATTGAATAACGAGTTTGTTCAACGCGGCATCGATGATCGTCTGGCACCAGTTTTTGCGGAACACGACGCCGCGCTTGATGATGTCGGTGAATTTTGGGTTGATGAACGCGATCGGATGATCGCCGCGATAATACTGCATTCGCATATCGTGCGCCTGCATTTTGGCGATCAGTCCGTCGTAGCATCGTTTGAGGTCCGAGTCGATCATGTCACGAATATAATACACCTGTTGTCAGAAAGTCAATATGTATATTAGTGCGCGGTTACAGTTGCCGGCGCCCGCTTGTGCAATTCGGTAATCGCATATACGAACGCATCGAGCCGGTTCGGGCTGGCCTGTCCGGGTTCACCTGTGAACGAACACAGTTCGTCTTCCAACTTCGGGAACATTCCTACATGGTGGATTTTGTGCTGTTCGGCCAGCGCCGCCACGGGTTCGGCCCGCGTGATTTTGCCGCGCGACGCGTGAACGCTGCGCAACGGAACATGCCTGTCTACCGTGCGAATCGTGTGCTCCACCATCTCGCCGCCCTGATTCGTTTCGTACACGATTCGGTCCGCCTCATACAGAATGAACGCATCCACCGCTGTTTTCGCCCACACGTCCGGCGACGCTTTCAGCGAGAGGTCGGCGATCACGTAGTAGTGGTCGCCGCCCTTGCCGCAGACCACGATCCCGGCCTCGTCGCCCGTCCTCGTGCATGTCGGATCGACGGCCACGACTACGCGGTCGAGGCGGCCCGGCGCAACGTCCACTCGGTCGAGTTCGATGTTGGCGCGGGTCCACAGCGCGCCGGGGATCTCCTCCACATCCTCGGCCTCGATCTCCTGACGGTATGACAGCGCGGTCATGTCGCTCGCGATTTCCGCCAACGCCGCTTGCGAGATGTGCGGGTTCGCATGGCTGGCGAAATGGAACGCGGCCCAGCGCCCGTTGCCGTGGTTCTCGGCGGCGCGCTTGTACAGTTTCGATGCGTACCGCCTATCGTGCGCTTTGGAGATGCCTGCAGACCGCACGGACGGCGGCGTGTAAATGAACACGGCGTCGCCGTCGTTGTCCATCAACATCGGCGCGCCAACGACTTCCCACGCATCCTCGTTCATCAACTGGAACTCGTCGAGTATCAGGAGGTCTGCGTAATCGCCGCGCAACGTGTCGGCGTTGTACGCCGTCTTCGCGCGGATTCTGGACTGCGTATACGGGCGTTCGATGAAGTGCATCGTCTCGTTCTTCGTGTACACCCCGGCATCGATCGGTTCGCGAAGCGCGCGCTTTACCTCGTACCAGAACGTGCCGATTTGCTCCTCGGTCGGGGTTGCGTACAGGATGCGCCGGTTTTTGAGAAATTCGCGCACGGCCAGTATCGCGCATCCAACCGTTTTACCGCCGCGCCGCCCAGCCCGGATCACTTTGCGTTTTGCCGTGTCCTCGATGAACCGCGCCTGTTCCGCGTGGGCCGTTCGCAACCGAACGGCGTAATGTCTGGACTGCGGAACCGAGTCAGGGCTTATCATCGTAAACCACATGAATAATACAGGGTCCCGCGTTCGGCCCGGACACTTCCGATTTGGCCGGGGCGTCGTCTCCGAACAGTTTTCGGTACGACTCGTTTATGCAGCGGGCCTCCCTGATTGCATTGACGTCTCCGGCGGCTATTCCGGGCTGCAACTTGATCAGCAGTGCCTTTAGTTGTTCGGCCTCCAGTGTGCGCCGGTGCTGTGCCTCCTCCGTGCATGTCGCATCGATTTTTTTATACCTCCGTTTGCACGCGAGGAACGCGCCGGATTCGCTGAGTCCAACGGCGCGCCCGCACTGGAGGTAGGTGGCGCCCGATTTGCGGAGTTCCCAGATTTTTTCTTCGCGGTCGAGCGCGATCAACGCACGCCTGCTTCGTTTCGATTCACCCATTGCAAATCATCCCATAAAACGTTATGTTCACCGCGAGTCTCCTTTTGATGTCACAAGAATATATTCCGGGAACTTTTTCGCGAACAGTTTCGCCTTGATTTTCCAGTCAGGGGTTGAGCGCCCGCCGCCCTTGAAATCCATCGCTATTTTTTGGCCGGTTGCAACGTTTTCATAGGTGAAATCGATCACCATTTTGATTGCCCTGATCTTTTTACCTTCCGGCGTCGTGAATCCGTCCTGTAAAATGAACTTCGCCTGGCGTTGTAGTCTACGGATTATCCCGGCGGATTGCAACCCTAAAAGCCGATGCCAGCAGGCGCGTTCGCCCAAGGAATCGAAAAAGAGAACCTCGTGCGGCGGGTCAAACTGCGTTTCGTGCGTTTTCCCGCCCTCTCGCGACAGGGGTATATCACAGGTGGTACAGGTGGCACATTTGGTGTTTCGATACTTTGCAGGCCGTTTCATCGCTGGCGGCGCAGGAACATCCTCGCCACCGGCAACCATTTTGCGGTATGTTTCGACCGGGATTTTTTCGCCGTGCTTCATTTTGCTTCTCCCGGTTCGCAATTTTGCCCCGTGTCGCGTCTTCGCGCACTCCAAGCCCAAAGACCCTTTGGTTGTGTCGTTTTCGCGTTGTGGGCGATTCTAGGGGCATTCCCGGCTATGTTGCCGGGATGTACCGCCAGAGATTCCCGGAGATTTTTCCATTGCCGCCCGCCAAGTTTCATTTCCAACTGTACCAGGTTCGGGGTTTTCATATATCCCATATCAACCGTCCTTTCCACGACGCCTCTTTATTTCCTCAGGCTCTTTCCCCTAATTTCCAGCGGCAGCATTGGCCGCAGCCGGTCGAATATGGCGTCAACGGTCGTTGCATTTTGCGGGATTCGCTGTTTCAGCCACTTCGCCAGTTCCACGGGTCCAAAATTCGATGTCACGATGATATACCGGCCGCCTATCTGGTACCGGGCATCAACAGCCCGGAACAGCGTAGTAATACTGCGTTCGTTCCACCGCCCCTTGTCGAGGTCATCCAACAACAGGTATTGCGGGGCAATCAGGAAATCGGGAGATTCGCTCTGGTACCCGGCGTCAACACGGGCGCAGATGTCAGATGCGGCATATTCGGCGATTACGAGGCCTTCACCGTTTCGCAAAACGGGTTTACTCATAACGGGGTCGTGCGCCAGCATCCATTTCAAAAGGGCCGTTTCGAGTACGCGGTTCAGCATGCACCTGGCTAAAAATGACTTCCCAACGCCGACCGGCCCGGATATGATAGCGTTGCTTTTGCCAGTCCAATTTCTGGCGTACTCGTGCGCGGCCTGCTCATACGCGGCGTTGCTTTTCGAGAACCGGCACGACACAGCCGGAATGTTGCCTTCGCCGTCTCGTAAAAGGCAGCCAAACGACAGCATCTCGTCCTTGAACGCCGCCCATATCGCCCGCTTTTGGCAGGCCTTGCAGATCCATGACCCGCTACACGGGGTAACTGGTACTGTTCCGCACTCGCGGCAAGGCCTCTGCCTGGCGCAGTGATCGTCTTTTCGCTCGATGCACTCCAGGCAGGCATCGAACGGTTCGGGTGTTGCGATTGCCGTATCCATAATCATTCGCTCTCCGTTTCATTTTTGGCGAAGCCCATATCAATAGCGAATTCGAGATCTGTTTTGTGGTTCGGATCGACGCGCCCGTATACGCCCTCAATCGTTTTCGCCACCGAATCGGGCCGGATAAACCAGTCAATGTTTGCCCGCCACCCGCGGTCGTTTGAGCCGGTCAAAAACGGGATCTTCGGGATAGCCGCGATTGCATCGCGAAACGATTCCCGCCACTGGCGGTCTTTCAGTCGTTCCCGGAGCGCCTTCCGGCGGCTGGCCGTCATAGAGGCTTTCGGGATCCCTGTCCGTTTCGCCATGATGTTCCATTCGACTAGTATATCAGCGGGTGAAAGGGAGGGGGGGCGCGGGGCTTGCCCCGCCTCCGCCTCTGCCTCTGCCTCTGCCTCTGTCTCTGTCTCTGTCTCTGTCTCTGTCTCTGTCTCTGTCTCTGTCTCTGGTGTATCACTTTGATATCGTGTTGATATCATGTTGATATCATGATGATATCGCGATGATATCAAGTTGATATCATCTTGGATCAACCATTCACAAAGGCTTGGTAGTATTGACTTTATGAGTTTCTGTTCTGAGATGCGAAGTCGAAACGCCAACTTCTTTGTGTCCGGCAGAAACCCTTCCTGATTTTCGTCTTCTGAGGCGATTAGCCAGATCAGGATCAGATATTTTGCGGCCTCGGCGTCGAGCGAATGATAAGAAGGATCGTCGATCAGATCCCGGTATAGCTTGATCCACGGCGGCCTGCGATCTTTGAAATGCTGGAACTTGCTCCAATTCCTGATTTTCATTTTTCCCTCCCGCCTAAAAAAAAGATCGCCCGGCGCGGCGGCCAAATGAGCGGGTATGAAACGAGTGCCCGGTCCGTCTGCTGAAACGAGGAGAAACGACGGGACGTCGAAATCGTACCGGACCGGGCAAACCTGACTTTGTTCATTTCGGCGTCCCTCGTTTCAGCGTGGTTATTTTACACGATCGGCCACGGAAAGTAAAGACTTATTTTTTGTGAATTCCCTAATCGGATATGAAAAGCCGCCACGATGTATGTGAATGTACATGTGCAGCCCGACGGCCTTTGCCAGCCGCCGCACGGCCAGAATGGACGGGTTCGGGCATTTGCCGTTGAGAATACGCGCGGCGTTCACATCCGACATCCCGGTCCGTCTCGACAATTCTCTCAGCGTCGTTCCTTCGGCATGACGGCTGAGTTTCGTGCTCAGATAATTCACGAAAGTTTTTTCATCGTCTGTAATTTTCATTTTTTTCGTTTACCTTTCCGTTGTTTTTTGTGACAAAAGATCGCCTATTTCGATGCAATGCGGAGAGAACCAGATGCGCTCGCGAAACCTGTTGGCAAGGTTTCTTCGCGCATATCTGCAGTTCGCCTTCCAGTGCACGCATTTCCAGTCGTCCGGCATGCGATGTTCTCCTTCGTATCCGCACAATGCAATCCGCATCATCGGGTCCCGCCCGTGTTCGATGGCCCATTCTCGGACGTCGTGCGCAACGTCCAGATCCTCGCATCGGTAAAGCGAGTCGCACCGTTTCGCCTCCTTGGAGTATGGTGGGTCGAGGAAAACGCCGCATGTCCCGTGATACGTCGTTGTCGTGTAACTTCCGCATGTTCGTTTCCAATCACCGCAACAGATTCGCACGTTCCTGAGGCGGTCGCTAATCTGTTTCATCCACATGCGCAACGCTTCTCCACGCCTTTCATTTTCGCCTATCCCGGCGTTGCCCAAATGCGGCAGTTTCCTGTGGACGCCTATCCCGGCGACCAATTGCGGCCGTTTCCTGGGGACGCCCTTCCCGGCACACCAACCGCCGCCTATCCATTGGCAGATCCCCCAACACCACCATGCGGCGCGTTTCACATCGTACAGGTCCGGATCGTTTTTCATGGCCTCCACGAATCCGTCGAATTCGGGCTGTCTGCACAGCCATTTGTGCCGCGCCTCCAAATCAATCTCATTTACCGGCCAATTCATCAAATCTGCCACGGCATCCGGTTCGGCGCGGACCGCCCGCCAAAAATTTGTCAACAGCCCGTCCATATCGTTCACGGTTTCGATTTTCGGTTCGCTTGGACGCGCCAACAATACCGCGCACGATCCGCAAAACGGTTCGATGTAGTTTTTCGGATCGCCAAACCGCCGCCATACCTCCAAGGCAACCCGCGATTTTCCGCCAAAATACGGGAATGGAGCCTGTAATCCTTCCATGTTATCCTCCGCTGTCCTGTTGTCGCGTTACACCTAGTATTCGCTGCGTGCCCGGACAACCCGTTTTCCACCATGCCGCGAAAGGTAGTATTTGATGTGCCGCCGCTTGCGTTCCTGGGCGCATCGCTGCTCCCAAACATCATCTGACATGTCGAATTCGCCCGCCGCCGCCGCTTCCTCCGACAACGCGATTTCCAACCGGTCGTTCTCCGTCATTTTTTGTTTATACCGCCCCTGAGATGGCCCGCGCCGCACATATCCGTGCGCATCGAACGCTTCGGCAAACGCCTGCCTTTCGGTCCTGTATTTATTTTTCGCCGTCGGTTTCCTCATCACACCTCCTGTTTATGGCCGCACACGGCGCAGGTTGCAATGACCCTCGCGTCTATGGCCGATCCGCTCAATGAAACGATCCAGACCAACCGTGGTCTGTCGCATTTCGGGCAATAGCGCATGTTCGGTCCGGGGTTGTCTCCGGGAGTATTGGTCATGTATAAAAGTCCTCTGTATCAATCCGCACGGTCCCGTGTTCGGCGTGCATTACGAGGGTTTTCAGGCCAATCTGTTTCATTATTACCAGCACGGCGCCTGCGTACTCTTGCAGGTCCGGTATGCTGCGGGCCAATAGAGCCGCGTCCGCCTGTCGCTTTGTGAGGTTCCTCTGTCGCCACCACGGGATTTTCACGACGCCCTCCTTTTCAGTTCTTCAATCAGGTGTTTGCCTATGAATTCGGTATATGCCGGCGGGATCGCCTGAGACAGCTCAGCGCCGGTCATCCAGTCGATGCCCATCGCCTGTTTGCGGTCGTGAGTATTGAATTGCTGGCCGTTTCCCTCGCGCCTACGATCTCTACCGTGTCCTCCGACAACCGTGATTGTTCGTGCCGCGGCACGTTTCGACATTCCGCCTGCATGCCCGTACACGCCGCACGTTTGCGGCTTCCACCCGTGCCGACACTCCGGCACAAGCGCAATCTCGAATCCGCCTAGCTCAAATAGCCTATGCCGCCGCAATTCTGCATCATCACATCCGAGCATAAACATAGAACCACAAAGAATGATCGGATTTATCAAAGGCGCACCAGGGACGTTCTCAATGATCCACGGCCTGTTGATCGCCGCGAAGTGATCGCGCACGACGGGAACCAAGTCTGGATGTTGCCGCACATTCGGCATCGTTTTCAGCGCGCAATAATGCTGGCACGGCGGGCTTGCGTGGTAGCAGTCGAATTCTTGCCAATGCTGCTCGAAATATTCGATTGCATCGGCCTGCACAAAGTGAAATGGATACCGCTTTTGTGGTCTGATATCGACACCGACAATCTCTTGGATGCCCGCCCGGTAATAGCCCATTGCCGCGCCACCGGCACCACAAAACATGTCGAGCATTCTGAATGGCCGGTATTTCATAGCACCATTTCCTCCCTGCACGACTCGCAGTATCCGTCGGCGTCAAGTTCGTAGCCACAAAGTTCGCATCCTTTGCACACGCGCGGGCACTCGACAGCGTGCGGGCAGTCGTTCCGTAGCTGTAATTGATCGGCTTCGGCGAAGAGGTGCATGTATGCTCGTAACGTTTTCATTTGATCTCTCCCAACTCCCGCAAACGCGCCCGCGCGTCCTGCTCGTTGAGTTTGCCTGCACAACAAATCCACATGTTGTAGGTTTTTTCTTTTGCTTTGAGCGCATAGGCCATTTCGCGCCAGGCATCGCGGCGTGATGTCATGTCGGCGATCAAAGCCGCCGCATCAACAGGATTGTCGCTGTGTGTATTAGTCATGTGGTTTTCTCCCTTCATACCACAACCTCCACTGCTACATTGACGCCGCCCCATTTCGTTCGCACATATCCAACCGAGAGCCAGTCGCCGACGCGGGTGCCTTGCGGAAACTCCTTCAATGAGCCGGTCCGGCTCAACGTGATATGCGTTCGTATTTGCCGGTCGAAATCGCGGTTGCAATCGTCCGAATCCGCCCACGGGTACGCGACAAAAATTTGCAAATCGCCGTATTTGCCCACAACGTAACATCGCGGATGGACGTGCGATACGGAGCGCACATCGTGGTTTTGCAATTTGACAAACTCGCGGATCGCGTTTTTGCAACGCTGCTCTAGGGTTTTCATATCA
>Ga0209506_1002893_pt1 | contig 14517 bp, 25 predicted proteins | sample AD_JPNHG2_MetaG_FD_184409 | JGI IMG/M metagenome (GOLD analysis project Ga0209506, IMG submission 184409) | Active sludge microbial communities of municipal wastewater-treating anaerobic digesters from Japan - AD_JPNHG2_MetaG (SPAdes) (version 2) | ecosystem: Engineered > Bioreactor > Anaerobic...
GTCGGGCGTGGACGGGGAGATCATAGCCGTCCACCTAATAGTGCTCGTGTTACACTGTTACACCTTTTTTTCATACACACCAGGGCTATGTATGGGTCATCGTGATTAATGCGTATAATATTTGAATTTCTGATGTGCATAGCAAAGACATTGTAAAAAAAGTGTAACAGTGTAACAGACATACTATTTACTATGTCGCTACCTCTGGAAAGCGAGGCGAAAATTCTGTTACACCAATGGTGTAACAGAGGTGTAACAGGGTGTAACAAATGTGTAACTTTTTGGTCTTTTGGCCCGTTTTGGCTCATTTTCGGCAACTCCCCTCCTGGCTCGTTCATCGCCGATGCTGGGGTCGAAATTCTGTTACACATCCTGATTTTCAAAATGTGTAACAGATTTAGTGCTATATGCTGGATGGAACGGCCAAAAATTTGATGCCTTGCGACTCAAGCTGTTCCTTGAATCTGGTGTCTGGCGAGACGACCCACCACTCGGCGCCAGCTGTATAGGTTTGGTACATGCGGATTTGGCGAATGACCTCGCCTAGCGACGGTATGGACGGCTTAACCTCGAAGTAGCGATACAGTTGATCCCAGGACACCGGCATGCTTTTTGTAATGTGAATGGGGAATGCGCCTTCTGTGTCCGACTCGATTTTTCTTACTTGCTCGAGTATTGAGGTGACATTGAGTAGGCATGTGCAATAAGCGACACGCATGTCTGCAAAGCCGATCGTGAACGTTCGATCTAGAATGGGCGCCTCCCAGACTTTGCTTTTGATTGCCGAGATGGATACGGACGGGTCTACAGTGATTTTTCCTTCTTGTAATAGGTGTAATGGCTGGGGGAGCCCGGCATCGTGTGCTTTGTCGATGTCGTCCCATTTCCATTTATAATCTGGATGGTTGCCGTATATTTTTTTGGCATTCATTTCTACGATCGTTTCATCCAGCCACATCATGATGGCGTCATGCTGCGGCGTAGCCAGATCCGGGTCCATAAATCCGAACTTCTGAGAGAGTGTTTGCGCTTTTGGTTTCATACTGATCTCCTTTACAATCCCATCGCTAAGGTAGCGGCATCGTCATCGTTGGCAACAGCCTCAACTTCAACTTCAACTTCAACTTCAACAGCCGGTGCTGGCTGCTGTTCTTGCTGTTGTTCAGATTCATCCCCTGAGCTAAAGACATCTGGCACCAAATGCAGTGTTCGGGCCGTTTCGCCCCATTCGCGTATGGGCCGTGTCACCTTCTCCTTGCCTTTGGCGGCAATCAAGTGCAATCCGTCGAATTGGCTATATAGAACTTGCAAGCTCACTGGAATAGACTGCGGCCCCATCACCTTGCGAATGCGTTCCAGTGCCGTAGTGGGTAGCAAGTAGATGCCTTCGTCGTCTTTCCAGCCGACCATTCGCTCTCGTTCGTGGATCGGCACATCCTCCTTGTGTTTTCCACGTTGAATCAGTGTCCCTTGTCCGGTTGCCAGGATTTCCCGCAGCCCAGCCAGGAAGCGCACCGCCTCCAGCGCTTCCGTGGTCGACTTCGCCATGTTCTCAGCGATGCGCCTGAGCCCATCCCCGTGCTCCTGGCTGTACGGCGCCAACAGCTCACCTAGCACCGGATGCTGCAGGGCGATGGACCAGGTAAGTTCGTTGGTGGCGATGTTTGTGGCTACGCGCAAAATGTTGACCATATCCTTGCGCACGCTGCGCAGCATGGTGGCCCAGTTGTCGCGCACCGCCGGCAGGAACTTGGCAGCCTCCTTGATAACCCGCTGCCCTTCCTCTGAGCACACCCACGTCAACCACGTCAGGCCGATGGCGGACAGTTCCTCGCTGTTTGCCTGCGCCGCTGCCAGCTTTGGGTTGGGCTGCCCGGCCTGCCATTCAAAGGCAATGAGCAGCAGGCGTGCCAGCGTGGCGGGGTCGTGGTCCGGCACATCCTCGCCGGTGATGATGGGGAAACAGTGCACCGGCCGTGCGTCTTTGATGGTGGCGGCGCGGGTCAGCCGGTCCTTTTCCCCGCCCTCTAAAATGTTGTGAATCAGGTTTACGAGGTCGTTAAAACCAAACCCGGTGTTGGGCTTGTAGTTGTCGATGAACAGCGGCATGTCATGGGCGTTCGTGGCGTAGGCCATGATCGCATTCCGCGTTGATCCCTCACCCAACTTAATCAGGGTGCGGTCGTGGTTGAACTCGGCGCCGTAGATCGACATGGCCGTCTGCGTAAACGACGTCTTGAGGCTGCCGGTGCGGCCCTGGATAAACACGCCATAACGTTCGTTCTGCCACCCCGCCGGCCGGTGCAAGGGTGCCTGCAGCAGCATGGCCAGCACCGGCGTCGAGATTGCGGGGTCGACGCATTCAATCAGGTTGACTAGCGCCGCCGAGGCAATGTCAAGGTCAGCATCGGCGCTGACACGGTAGGGCAGCTTGTCCGGCAACTCGATGCGCACGCCGTCCGGCTGCATCCCTGGCATGAGGAACTCGCCGCCCTTCCACCCGGTGCGCTTGTAGCGGCGAATGGTTTCCATCTCGGCTTCGGTCGTCAGTATCTTGATGGCCGGCACGAGGTGCTCGCTCATGCGGTTGTATACCGGATCGTAGGGGCCGACTGCTTTCTCTAGCGCCGCCCGTAGTTCGCCATCCTTGCCGAATCGTTCCGCCGGATGCTCGAACCGATAGGGGCCGCCGCGGATTGCCTCGCCCGATATGACGAACGTAGTGGAGCCGTCCTCATCTTCTATCTGCCCGGTGATTTGCGCTGTGAAGCTGGCGACCGGCACCGGCACGACCTCGCCGTCCTTGTCTTCTTTGAGCAGGCAGATCCGTCCATCCTTGACCGTGTAGGGCCACGTATGATGCTTACGTGCCGGCACCAGGCTGGGCAGCGCATCCAAATCCGTCGCATCAGGCAGATCCACGACGTAACCATACTGGTACGGCTCTGCGCCGTTGCCGTTGTACCCGTTGCCGTTGAGCGGCACGACGCGCGGTTTGGCGATGCCGCCGCGCAAACCGCTACGGATGGTGGCGATCGCCTCGCCCTCGCCCTGCCCAACGTCCAGCGCCGCACCGAGCAGCGCCTGCTCTACTTCGCCTTCATTGAGCAGCCCCGCGCCCACGAGCTGCCCCAGCGAATAGGCGGAGCGATTCAGCGTGTCATTGTGTGTATCCGGCGCCGATGTCCGCACACGCTGCAGCTCTTCGGCGAACGCTTTGGCAGCGTACCCCTGCCCCGGTACGTGCGGCGTGTTGCCGTTAGTGTGTGTAACTACGGTTACATGCCTGACCTCTGGTTCCTCGGTGACGGCAGCGTAGGCGAGCAGCAGCGCGTCACGGTCGACCACCGACGGTTCCTCTGTCGGCTCCGCGTGCATCCACGTGTACATGCCGCCAGAGGGGTGAATCGAGCCCGGCAACGCGGCATAGTGGCCCGTCCAGCGCAGCTCAATATGGCCGGCGCCATCTAACGCCGGGCGATCTTCTTTGCCCTTTTCAATCTCTAATCCATGACAGCGCACCCATACATGGGCACCGCCGCCGGGCGTTCGCACAACCCAAGCGTAATCGACTGGTAATTCGGCTCTATTCAAAAAATCAATAACGGATGCTTCCGGCGTCTTATCGAAATCGATACACACCAGGTCGCCGGACACCGGCCCGCACACGCCGCCCAACCCGCCGACGCTCACCCACCATTCATGCTTCTTTATCAGTGCCCAGTGCGCATCGCTCTGCTTTGTCTGCTGCCAGTCGTCCCAGCGGAAGTGCAGAATGCTGCCACTGGATGATACGCCGGTTTCTGCCGGGCGTTTGTCCGGTCCCAGCGGCACCAGGTTGAAGCCGAACGCTCGATATTTCTGCGCCAGTTGGCGGTATTCCTTAGCTGATTCGACTGTCATTCCCCATACTCCCCGCGCAACGCCGCGCCCAATTGCTCCGTCTGCTTGAGCGACAACTCGCGCACATCACCCAACAAAATCATGGCGACCCCCATCTCCCCATTGACCAACGCCTGCTGCGCCTCGCGCGCCTTTGCCCGGATCGTCACCTCGCGCGCCAGCACATCCTCCGCCACGTGGCGCGCCTTCGTGGGCCATTCGCGCGGCAGCCTGGCATTATTCGCCATCACGTTTCTCCGTCTGCTTGCGTTGTACGGCTCGATGTATGCGCCACATGCGATAGAGCGATTCGAACATGATGGGGAACCCCGTCGCGACAAAGAACAACGCGGCCGTTGTCGCCGCGCTGCCATCCACCACCATCATGCACGCCAGCGTGATGCCCACGCCGATCACCACCGTCAGCCACGTCAGCTCCTGGCGCAGCCACAGGCCAAAATCGGTCATGGCGAGAAACGCTGCATACAGACCGGACAGCAAAAAAGCCAAGGCTAAGGCCAGATTGAGCGTCATATCAGATTTTTCTCAGATTTTCACGCAAAAGCGTAAGGATGCTTTATACTGAGGATGTCGGGCGGGCACCGCAAGCCCACCGGCGCACCGCTATTCGCCTCACGCCGCCAGGTTACGCCCCTGGCGGCAAACTTTATCTGAGGGAGTGACTATGGCCAGACACCGCAGCAACCGCAGCAACGTCCCCGTCACCCGCCACCGTCCCGGTCAACCCAGCCGATCCACCTACCGCCAACTGTATCGCCAGCCCCGCCCCGGCCCGCACGAGCGCCCGCTGCGCATCCGTCAGCGCCGCAACCGCCAGCGCATCCGGCGCGGCCATGTACACGACGCGCACCGGCCGGCGCTGCGTGCGCATGGGGTACGTGTGTACAACTGGTGGCACTGGGCTTGAATCGGGGGTGCAGGCGGCGGTCACTGCGCCACCGCCGTGTTGTTGGCGATGCGTTCCGCTGCCGTTATCGCTGGTGCACCAACTTTATCCAGCAGAGCGGTAATTGCTTCGCTTTGGTCAAGCACGGAATCATCGGCGATACCAAGCGCAGTCTTGTACGAGTTCAGGCGGTGGCGCACCGAACGAGACACAAGAATCCAAGCCTTATCCGCGTCGCTTTTCTTGGTCACTGCGCCACCGCCTGCTCGATCACGTCCGCCGGCTGCTGTACGAATACGCTGTGCATCATGCGGATCACATCATCCGTGCTCAGGTCGCGCCCGGCCACGATGCTCAGGCGTCGCTTTTGGTCGCCCAAGACAGCTGCCGTATCGACCAGGATGCGCGCCGATGTGTACTGGCGGCTGCCCTTTTCTACCTTGTCATCCATCGATCCCCCTCCTATCCGTTCCAATTATGACTGTCAGTAACATACTAACATGCAATGCATACATTTGTCAAGGCATTTGTTGCTATCGGTCAAACTTATGGTAATGTCTCGACTAGCCTAATCAGCTGCACTAGGCAGTACATCCCCCGCCAACCACATCGCCCCGCCTGAGCCCCGGTCATCCGCCGGGGCTTTTTGTTGCGCTATTCAATTCTTACTGACAGTAAAATTAGTGCTTGACAATGTATGCGATGTATGCGATAATCTTACTATCAGTCACAAAACAGACTGACAGCACCAAACAAAACGCCCCACACCGCTCACGACGGCTGGGGCACGGTTCACAGTCAAGGAAAGAAACCATGAACACACCAAGCTTACCATCACCCCGCTACGAAATCAAGCACTTCTCCGGCGAGCCGCGTGCGCCGTGGTTCGGCGTGCGTGTCGAGGGTGGCACCTGCGAGCGCATCACCTGGGGTTTCCGCGAGCCCATTGACGCCGCCGAAGGCGCGATGGACGCCGCCCGCAGCGAGGGCCTGCCCATCGTGATGCCGCAGTACCTCAAGGAATCGCTGATCGCCCAGTGGCAGCAGCGGGGTATGAACCTGTATGCCAAGAACATCGGCCGCGAGTGGTGCGGCAACAGCTACATCGCTAACGGCTGGGACCTTGCCCACCAGGCGGACGCCGAGCCGTTCCGCAGCCGGACAATGCTGGCCGCAGCGTAATCAACCCATCACATCCGGGGCCGCGCATCGGAACCACGCGGGAAAGACACCACATGCACCAACAACTGATTGACCGCTATACCGACATCATGGCCAGCCTTGCCACCCTGCCGGGCGAAATCGCCGCCGTGCAGACGGACCTCAACGCCGCCAAGGCGCAGATGGCCACCAGCGACCGCACGCTGGCCGACATCGAAGCGCAGACGGCCTTGAATGTGGAGGGCAAGAACGCCGAGGAGCGCAAGGCGCGCTTGACGCAGGCACTCAAGGCTGACGCCGTGTACGTGCGCTGGGCCAAGGCTGCCGACGTGGAACGCGCCGACATCGCCAAGCTCACCACGGAGTACGACTGTCTGACCCGCGAGTTCGCCGCCGTCGGGTACGCCGCCCGCCTCACCGCCAGCGCCATGGAAATGCTGGCAGCCATGGGGCCGGCCAAGGCCGCCGACATCAACTTCGACATGGACGCCGCCGGCAGGAGCGCGGCGCAGATCGATCGCATCAACGGTTCCAACGGCCACATGACGGCGCAAGATGCCGCCGAAGCAGGGCTGTAAGTAAGTAGACGCAGTTTCAACATTTTTTTTCCGCCTGTATAGGCAAGGAGTAGTAACCATGAGCGATTTGCTCAACACCAATGGTCAGGAAAATGAGTTTGACGCCGGCGCAGTCGATACCATCGACCAGGGCAGCGTCGAAGGCGGCGGGCCATCCTACCCCGTCATCCAGTGGGCCTACGGCAACATGCGCGACCGCAAGCACGGCGGCGTGGATGGCTTCGGCGGTTTCTTCGTCAAGGCCGAGAAGGTCGATGGCGCCACGATGGAGGCGGCCGGCTGGACCAAGACGAGCCGCACCTTCGAGAACGGGCAGGAGGAGGAGGGTTACTGGAAGCGCGAGGCGGCAATCAGCATTGTAGCCGAGCGCAAGCGCTGGGAAATCAATCCCGGCGACGGTCAGCGCCAGGTGTTCCCCTGGAGCGGCTTCGACAAGGCAAAGGAAGCCAACGGCGGCAAGTCGCCGTCCAGCCGCACGCACTACCTGGTGCTGGTAAAGGGCCTGGAGCAGGCCGGCCCCTTTGTGTTGACGATGAAGGGCGCCGCGGGCGCCGCGTTCGAGAGCTACCGCAACGCTAACAGCGTCATTAGCCGCTTTGCCAACACCGTGATCGCCGCTGCCAACGCCGCCAGCGATGCCGCCGCCAAGAAGGCCGGCAAGCCGTCTGGCAAGCGCTGGGCCTACCGGGCATTTTGGGTGCCCGTCGGTGCCAACCGCAACGAGAAGGGCGAACCGGAATACACCACCGTCGGCAAGGCGCCCAACACCACCAATGTGGTGCTACCCATCGCCCTGGGCCTGCCTGACAAGGCGGTCAACGTGGACCTCAAGCGCTTCTATGTCGGCAACGACCTGCTCGCCACCGTCAATGCGCTGTACGACGATGCAGCCGACTGGCGCAACGCCTGGACGGCCGACGGCGGCGCCGCTGCCACCGGCGAGACGAATGGCGCTGCGGAAGCCGCTGCGGCAGTGTCCGCAGCGCGCGACGCTGAAGACGCCGTGCTCGCCGCGACCGGACTTTAGGCGTAACCACACAGGGGCGGCGGGTGACGACGCCGCCCCAACTTTACCCCTTGGAGGTAACTTCTATGAAGTGTCAAGTGTGCAAGAACGCACCAGCAGAGTGGGCATGGCAGCCGTGGGGACCCGATGAAAGCCCGTTGTCTTTCGCTTTGCTTGGCAGCCACTATCGCGGCTATCCGGTGGTTAAGGTGTGCGGCTTCTGCAAGCGCGAGGCAATTGAGAATGCCAAGGATCGCGGCGAGCCGGTGCAGTTTCAATTCAAGGGACAGGAATACGTGTTCGATGGCGAGCGGGATCCGCTTGTCGAATACCTTTGGAACGGTGGCAAGAGCGCCGACGGCGACGGCATGGAATACGAAATGATTTGCCGCGACACACCGACGGGGCATGACATTGTAGGGCTTGTGTACGTGGATCTTGCGCCGGGGCTCGCTGACGAACTCATCGATGCGTACAACAAGGCGCATCGCTAATTACTAGCACTTACCCCCGCGAGGGAATCATGCAGCAAGACTACACCACCCTAATGCTATCACTCTGGCAGAGCGCCTGCCAGGACACCCCAAAGCGCCCCAGCGCCCGCGTCGAAAATGGTCATTTTGTGTTGACCATCAACGGCAACCGCGACAACTGGGCCGCCATCACGCAGGCCGCCGGCGTACCCGCCGTGAACGAAACGACGATCGACGGCGACACCATGACCGTGCGCTGGCCCTCCGTGGCCGACCAGATATTTGGCGCCGATGGCCTCATCGCCCAGCTGCTGCCCAACTACGAAGTGCGGCTGCCGCAGCTCTACATGGCACGGCTGGTACAGCGGGCGATCGAGATGGGCCAGCCGGCGGTGGTCGAAGCGGGCACCGGAATCGGAAAAAGTTTCGGATACGCCGCCGTGTGCATGGCCCTCGGCAAAAAGGTCATCATCAGCACGAGCAACAAAGCGTTGCAGATGCAGCTCATCGAAAAGGACCTGCCATTTCTGCAGCGCATCTATCCCGGCAAGCGCGTCGCCGTCAGCGTCGGCAAGAACAACTACGCGTGCATGGTCAAGGCTGACCACCTGGGGGAGAGCGGCGGCAACATTGAAGACGGCAATCTTTACGACTGGTACAACCATACTGACACTGGCAATACCGAAGAAATCTCCTTTGCTGTCAACTGGGAAGCACTGGAGGCAATTACAGTTGATGATGATTGCGTTGGTGTTCATTGTGGACTTTATGACAAATGCTTTTATTACAGGGCGCGTCGCCGCCTACAGGATGCGGATGTCATTGTCACTAACCACGCGCTGCTGTGTCTCAACGAAATAGCCAATGGTGGCATTTTGCCGGCGGTCGATGTGGTGGTGGTCGATGAGGCGCACAAGTTGCCGGATTACATGCGTAAGGCGTATGGGCATGAATTCACATTAGTTCAGGCGCGAAAATCTATGGATTTGACCGCTGGTTTTGCAGATCCAGAATTCGAGCCAGGTACAGCGTTTGAGGCAATGCGCCGCACCGTCGCCGTCTATCTCGCCGGGAAAGATGATGCACAGATTGGTGTTGATGGCGGCACTTCATTCGACGCCGCTGTATCAATGGCGCAGACCTTGCGCAGCATGGCGAATGACTTATGGAGTAATGAGGAAGAACCTGACGACGCCGAAGAAACCAAGCGCTCTCGCAGGGCTGACAGGGTACGAAAAATGGCGGATGCTATGGAGAGTGTCGGTATACCTATAGATGGTTTTGTGCGCTGGATTGACCAAGGCGAAAAGGATAAGCGTCGCCCGACACCCGTCTTCTGTATTCAGCCCATTGATGTATCTGACTGCATAAGCCGTATGGCGGCAAGGCAGCCCACCGTCTTCTGCTCTGCCACCCTCGCCGCTCCTGACATGGCGCACTTTATGACGCAAGCAGGCTTGCCGCAGGCCCTCCAGATGCAGGCCGCGAGTCCCTTCGACTACGCCAACAATGCGCTGCTGTATCTGCCCAGCGGCACGGCGCCGGCCCCCAGCGCACAAGGCTGGCTGGCCTGGGCCATCGACGAGATGCGGCAGTTGGTGCTCGCCAGCCGCGGCGGCGCCTTCCTGCTGTTCACATCGTACAAGGCGATGGATTACGCAGTAAAGGAACTGGGCCGCACATTTACTGCCCGCGGGCTGACCGTGCTGGTGCAAGGCGAAATGCCGAAGCTTGAACTGGCACGGCGTTTCCGCAGCGACGGCAATGCGGTGCTCTTTGCGACCAAGAGCTTCTTCGAGGGCGTGAGCATCGACGGTGCAGCCCTGCGCCTGGTCGTGGTGGACAAAATGCCCTTCGAGGCACCGACCCCGCTGACGCAGGCAATGGAGGCCGACATGCTGGACAAGGCACGCGCTGCGGGCATCAGCGGCAAGGCGCTGGAAATGTACCCGTTCAATCACCTGCGGGTACCGCGCATGATCATCGAACTGAAGCAGGCGCTGGGCCGCCTCATCCGCACCAGCACCGACACCGGCGTCATGGCCGTGCTCGACAGCCGGGTGCGGGCGTCGATGTACGGGCGCAGCGCCGTGATCCCGAGCCTGCCGCCGGCCGCCCTGTGCAGTCGCATGGCCCTGGTACAGGCGTTCTACGGCACGCTGCCGCCGGTGTCCGCCGCCTTGACCGCGCCGCCCGCCGAGGTGCGCGAGGAGAAGCGCGTAGAGAAGGCGGCGAAAGTGCAGCGAACAATGGCGAAGCATCCGGCGACGATCGACGAGAGCATTCCATTTTAATGCCCACTATCGCACCGCCGGCCCGCACACCGGCAGCCTAAGCCGGGGCGAGGTGCCCACCACCCGCAGCCGCAGGGGAGCTGTTACAGCGGCGCAGGAAGGGCCGGCGGTGCGGGGTGTATCTGAGACGACGAAAGGACAAGGTGAAAGACGATGAACGAATTAGAAGCGATGGGACCCAGCGATTATCTGATGCAGATTGCGCAATTGCTGGTGGACAGCAGCGAAGTTCCGACCGATATGCAGGATGTGGCAGATGCGGTATCCGTCGTGCAGATGGTTAAAAACACGCTGGACTGGCTAGCGAAGGCGCGCGAGGCCAACATTAAGCAGAGCGACAAGATCGCTAGTCTGTCCGCAAAGCTCGAAGAATGCCACAGGTTGAACGTTGCTGGACAGGCGGAAATCGAGCGCCTGAACAACCAGATCCAGCGATGGAACACCGGCGCCAACGAGCTGCAGGACAAGCTGCTCGCCGCCCAACAGGAAATCGGCGGCCTCACTGCCAAGCTCGAAACCGCCACCCGCAATGCCAAGCGTATGGAGGACGAAGCCGCCAACAACCAGGCCCGCTACGAAGGCATGGAAGCGGCGCTCCGCATCGTGCTTGAACTGGCAGGGGTGGGCAAGTGAGCGCCGGCGGCGGTGAGGGCGACGGCTACTCCGGCATGTTTTACATCATGCTCATTGTGGGCATTGTCGGCGTGCTGGGCTTCGTGCTGGTGGCGGCAGGGGGTGGGAGATGAACGAAATCACAGACCGGGACGTGGCTGATGCCGACGCGATGTATCAGCAGTGGGTTACGGCAATCGAGCACAACCCCGCCGCCCTACGCGAATTGACTGACAAGTTCTTCGTCTTGTGGCAGCAGTACAACGCCGTGCGCGACAAGTTGGATGCCGTGCCGGTCGAGGCAATTCTTTACATGCTCGATCCGTGGACGCACGAAACAAGCCAAGCGGGCGCCGATGCGCACTGGCAGCAGTTGACCGCATGGGCTAAGGGGCAAGAGCAGCAGGCGGTGTCCGCATGACCCGCGCAACCAACACCCTGGGCATTCTCGCTGCGCTGCTGCTGTTTCTGTCCATGTTCGCCGGCCTGTTTGGCGGTGCGCTGGGGCAGGGCAACACGGCGCCGGAACGCCAGTGCACCAACTGTTTCCGGTGGGGCCACTGGTGGGGCGAAAGGTGCCCCCACTGCGGGGCGAAGTAATCAGCAACCACCGCCGCGCGTCGGAGTGCGGCGTTGGCGTAGATGCGGGGTGGGCGGCGGGTGTCGAGGGCAGGCGCCGCCCGCCCTGAGGAATGAGGAAAGGCGACACAATGCAGGCTCCATTCCCCTGGTTTGGCGGTAAGCGCAAAGTAGCCTCCGAAGTGTGGGCGGCGTTGGGTGACGTTGACAACTATGTCGAGCCGTTTGCTGGTTCACTGGCTGTGTTGTTGGAGCGCCCCGCATGGCACACCGGCAAGGTGGAGACAGTCAACGATGCAGACCAGTACCTAGCGAATTTTTGGCGGGCGTTGAGCTGTGACCCCGATGCCGTCGCCTATCACGCCGACTGGCCTGTCAATGAGGCGGATTTGTTCGCCCGCCATCTGTGGCTCGTCAACCAGGGGAAGGCGCAGTTGCAGGTGGGCATGGTCGATCCTGATTGGTACGACGCTAAAATTGCGGGCTGGTGGCTGTGGGGTATCTGCCAATGGATCGGCAGAGGCTGGTGCTCAGGGACCGGCCCGTGGAGCGTCCAGGATGGCCAGCTCGTGCACCTGGGGGACGCGGGAATGGGCATCAACCGCAAGCGCGTGCACCTGGGGAACGCGGGAAGGGGCGACGGTATGCCGGTCAATCAAGCGCTGTACGGTTACATGTATCAGCTTGCTGCACGACTGCGCGGTGTGCGTGTGGTCTGCGGTGACTGGGCGCGTGTCGTGACGAATGGCGCGCTGTCTTATGGTGCAACCGTGGGCGTGTTCCTTGACCCTCCCTACAGTGACGCCGCCAATCGTGATATGACACTCTATAGCGTCGATTCCGGCACCATTGCCCACGATGTGCGTGAATGGTGCCTAGCCAACGGCGACAATCCCCGCTATCGCATCGTGTTGGCGGGGTACGAAGATGAGCACGCCGCGCACATGCCGCCGACGTGGCGCGTGATGAACTGGAAGGCTAACGCCAGCTTCCAGAGCAGCCGCGCAGACGGGGCGAACCAAACGAATCGTCACAAGGAACGGCTGTGGTTTTCGCCGCACTGCATCAGGGTAGCACCGACGCTATTCGAGGCGGCGGACTAATGACCACCCCCACCGCACCCAGCCAAATCCGCAACGCCATCCCCGATGATGCGCCAGCCAGCGCCTTCGCACCGTCCCCCGTCGGCGCCTACCGCAGGGGCTTCGAGGACCGGTACTACGACAACGCCTGGTTCTGCCCCTATCCGCCCGGCAGTGCGGAGGCGGTGGAGTACGCAGCAGGGCACGTGGCGGCAAGCGCAACAGAAAGAGAGGCAACACTATGAACGAAGAACAAGAGGACCCCATCAGCGGCGCCGTAATCTGGCTGCTGAAACTTGCACTCATCATCGGCGGCGCTATCGTCGTCGCCGGGCTGCTGGCGGCGGTGGGCGCATGATCACCATTCCGATATGGGTGGCGTTGCTGGCGCTTTTCGTAGCGTTCGTTCTGGGCTTCTTCATGGCCGCAGCGTTTGCGGCTGCGGGCCGCGCTGACGATGCGATTGAACAGGAGGAGGGCGAGGTTGATCCCCGGCTGCGTGTGGACACTGACGCCTTTCCGGCGTGGCAGCGCGAAGCGATAGGGGGCGACGAATGACCACCGCCCAACTCCTCGCCCAACTCCGCACCCAGCTGCAGGACGCCAACAAACCAGGCCTCGCCGGCGTGCGTGCCCTGGAGGGCGCGGCGCAGACGGTCAACGCGCTCGAGGATGCGATCATGCTGACTGAGCAGCGGCACGCCGATCGGGAATGCGTGCGCCTGGGGCACATCCTGCGCCATGTGGCGACGCCGGAGGAGATTTACGCAGCGGAGCGGGCGGCAAGGGCGGAGAAGCCGGAGTTGTGGGCGGGGGTGTACGCAAATGAGCAAGCCTGAATACTGGGGACGAATGGTTAGGCGGTAGCGAATGACCATCTACCGCCACGCCAACGCCGTCCCCATGTACACCGACCGCACCGGCGCACCCATCCCCGGCCCATCGGGCAAATACGGCTGGGCGTGGCGGCTGCCGGCGCCGCAGTGGTCCTGGCAGGATTTGACCGGCATTGCGCCGCGCACCATGCGGCTATTTTGAAAGGAAACCTATGAATAACGCACCAACCATCACTCCCGCCATCATCATCCTCGCTGGCACCGAAATGCGCCGCATCATCGCCGCCGAACCCACCGCGCCCCACGCCCATACCGTGCGCCGCATCGGGGACCTTGACATCCAACTGTGCCGCACCGGCGACAAGTGGCGGCTGTACGTCCAGGCCCTGACGCCGGTGCCGCACAGCGCCCGCGACCTGTGGGCGACGGCGGTCAGCGCGCCGAGCGTCGAATGGCAGCGCACGCCCGACGGGCGCCTGGTGTGGTGCGAGTGGGTGGAGCAACAGGCAAGGGAGCAGGCGAAGGAGGAAGCGATCGATGCCGCCGCAGCGTAAACCATCCGTGCGCTTTGGCCGCACCGACACGCCGCCAGTCGCTGCCGTCGTAAGCGTGTGGTATCCGCCCGAGCAGCGCATTATTGCCGCAGTGTGGGACGGTGCCATCTGGCGGGCACGCGACGGTGAGCCGCTGGCGGAGCAGCCGGTGTACTGGTATCCAACGATATAACCAACGTGCCCGCCACGGCCAGGAATCGCACCGGCCGGGGGCGGGCCTTCGTGTTTCTGGCGGGAGAGAGGAATGGGCGTAACCCCGGAAGTACCTACCGAACGTGTGGCAATTATCGTGTTCCTGCTTTGCAAGGGGCGCAAGTTTACGACAAATGAAGTAGCCGAATTGTGTGGCGTGACACGGCGCGGCGCCTACGCCATCATGGCGCGCATCAGCCGTGTGCTGCCGCTGACGCTCGACAACGGCACGTGGTACGAGTTCCACCCCAGCGAAGAACCTGACGAGACGGAGGAACGCAGCGTGCCTCACGTGGTGCTATCGTAGTCCTAGCAACGCACGCATGGCGCTACATAGGCGTCGGAAGGAAGTGGCGATGAC
>Ga0209506_1002896_pt1 | contig 14506 bp, 9 predicted proteins | sample AD_JPNHG2_MetaG_FD_184409 | JGI IMG/M metagenome (GOLD analysis project Ga0209506, IMG submission 184409) | Active sludge microbial communities of municipal wastewater-treating anaerobic digesters from Japan - AD_JPNHG2_MetaG (SPAdes) (version 2) | ecosystem: Engineered > Bioreactor > Anaerobic >...
CATTCTGGGTTGTAGATAAAGGTAAAGATGGAATACCGGATTTTGTTGATTACAAAAGAAGTCACAATCCACTGGATACTGTAAACGTTTTTATGCAGGACAGGTTTGTAGTACTTGTCAAAACTGCTATACCCCAGGAACTTACTTCAATTAGAAATGGCCTGATTTCTTTTATTGAGAAAAATCAGTTTTTTCAGGAGCAAAATGCATTAAGAAAGAAACAAAATGAGTCTTTGCTTGCTCGTTTTGATTATGAAATTGAATCGCTCGACAGTTTGCAGAAAGTTAAATACTTTGAAGAGTCTCGCCGGTTATTGCCGAAAGAAGGTGGACAGATGATTTTCCTTCAGGAATATAAAACACAACTTCTTCATGATGACATATATTCATTAATTTTACGACGGCAGGATATAGAAAGGCAGCTAACAATATACTCAGGGCTTATTACAGTTCTGAGTGATTTTACTCCACCAGCAAGACCCATTAACAGAGCATCTTATTATGGCAAGTATCTTATTCCTGCACTTTTTCTCCTTACGCTTATTTTGCTGATTCTGGCGGAGAACAGGGAGAAGTTAAGAGAGGCGTATATGAAATACTAAAACAAATAAGGGAGCTTAAGCTCCCTTGTTTCTTATGCAAAAAAGTATTTTCAGGAATTTTTATTATTTGAAAAAGTATCTGGTTTTATACCTAGAAGAATAGAAAATATTATCCCAGATAAAACTAAGGATGAAATGAGTATCTTATTACCGGTTTCTCTAAGCAAGTAAACTATTAATATAATTGCCGTATTACTTATGACTATAATCATTGTCGCTTTAAAATGACTTCCGGTAATACTTAATATTTTATGATGAATATGGTTTTTGTCGGCTTTAAAAATTGATTTTCCATGAATAAATCTTATAAGGCTCACTCTAAGTCCATCAAAAACAGGTATAAATAGAATTGCAAGAGACATTGCAGGAGCAATAGGCAGGGCTTTTTCGATAGGATTTTCAGGGGATGGCATTTCTATGAGATAAATAGTAAACACAGCAAGAAGGAAGCCGATTATCATTGAACCGGTATCGCCCATGAAAATTTTGTTCTTTTTACTTATAACATTAAAGTAAAAGAATGCTGAAAGAGAGCCTGCAAGGGAAGAACATATTGTAGCATATGAAATATGTTCATTTTTAATAAAAAACACACCAAAAACTATAGATGCCATAATTCCTATACCTGATGCCAGTCCATCAATACCATCGATGAAATTGATGCTGTTAATCAAACCCATTATGAGAAGGATGGAGATAATAATACTCGGAAGGTATGAAAGTTTTTCGATGTTAAAAATTCCATAGCAATCTGTTATTCTAATATTTGCACAAACAACAATAATCAGTGCAGCTATAAATTGTCCTATTGCTTTTTTCAACGGGGTCAGTGTTACCAGGTCGTCTTTTATGCCGATAAAAAATAGCACAAGCATTCCTGCGATAATATATTTAAGTTCGCTGGCCGTAACAAGATCTGTGAACAGGATTGATGCAAGTATGACACCTGCAAATATCATTGCACCGCCGAGGCGCGGAACTGGATTTGAATGAGATGAACGTTCGCCGGGAAGATCAAACAAATTTCGAGCTCTGGCAAGTCGGTTAACTGCAGGGATTCCAAACCAGGTTATAAAACAAGCTAGAGAAAATCCTGCAATAATAAAATAATGAGGACTATTAAAAATTGGTAAAATTTCTAATATCTTTTCCACGGGTCAGATTAGTTTCGTAGATTTTATCAAAAACTATGCCTAAAGGTAGGTTTTTTATTGATTTTTTAATGCTGTATAATTTACTGGAACAGCCTCTAACTCTTTTGAAGGTATAAGAAGTATGCAATAAAAGAGTGTAAAAAACATAATGCCCCATTGCCGGACGAACATTGATTCAAACATAAGGAAAAATGTCATCATTAAAACAAAAGCAGTAGCCAGTTTTGGGTACATCAAACGCTTTCTGAAAATTAAAGGGGTGAACAACATCCATAGTAGCGAAAGAGTTCCTGGAATACCATAAGTCATTTGAGTTTCAAGGAACTGGTTGTGGGCATTATACCTAACCCGTGCTTCTTCTTCCCATCTGTTTTTAAGGTATTCTTCAACCATCCGGTCTTCAACTTTTTCTATTCCATGGCCAAAAATTGGCTTTTCTTTAATTAGCTGAATAGCACAATACCATTCACGTGTACGTTGGTCGAGATTTTTCCAATTAATATCTGTATTTGTAAAGGCTTTCTTAATTTCGAGAACGAAATCATTTATTCTAGCAATTTTGTTAGTTAAAAAGTATGTTCCTATCAATAATACCAGAGTTGTTATTATAACTAATAGAAATTCCACAATTGAATTTTTTATTTTTCTAGATAAAAAACCAGAAAACATAATCAAGATTAAAATAATCCATGCAATAATTGCCGCTTTCGATGCGAGTAGAAAGATTGCTATTGAAAACAAAATGAGAGCCAAACCTCTTATTAATCGTTTAAAATATTTACTAAAGAAAGAAACAATTATTAATGCCCACATTATTTTCATAGATAAATATGAAGGATGTTCAAAAACCGAAAAATGTGACGTAAAAAACCAATAACGATTTATTATAATATATTTAAAGAAGGATATTTGTTCAACATATGATTGATTAATTACTATATAAAATACTCTTATAATAAGTACTGTTATTGAAATAAGAATTCCAAAAACATATACATTGAGCAGAGTCTTAAACTCATTTATTTTTAAATTAACAAAAAGGGGAAGACCAAATATTGGGATTAATAAAAACAAAAATTCAGCATTTAAATAAGAGATTGATTGGGAGTAAATGATTATATTTAAAATATTTACTACGAAATATAAGATAACAGGAGTTATAAATTTTAAAATATTTATAGATCTTAATAAAGCGGTCAAATCTCTAAAATAGATAATCCATAGAATAAATCCTATAAATAAGAAAAATCCTAAAGGATAAAGAGACCATGATCTGGGGAATGTGATCAGAAACAAACAGGATAAAAAGAATATTGAACTAATTCTTAAAATATTATAGAAGAGCTTTGTAAACATTTAGTACTTTATTAAATATTAAATCATCTCTGAAATTTACTTTAGTTTGATGCCTTCCGTTCTTTCCAAGAAATTTAGCCAATTTGTCATTATAAATTAATAATTTAATTGCATTTACAAGTTCAGTTTCATTTCCTGGTTTAACAAGAATCCCATTGAAATTATGTACAATTGCTTCCCGGACACCCGGTACAGAAGTAGATATTACTGGCACCTCCATTGCCATTGCTTCCAATACTGATCTGGGGAACCCCTCTCGATAGGTAGGCAATACAAAAATATCTGTCAAATAAAGCAACTCCCTTACCTCATTTATTTCATGAATGTATATAATCTTATTATTAGACAGGTATTTGTTAAGCAAATCGATTGATATACATGATGGATTAAATTTATCTATCCAGCCTGCGATTGCAAATTTAACATTGTCATTTTCTTTGGTGATTATTTCTGCAGCTTTAAGAAACTCAACAATACCTTTGTCTTTTAAAAGTCTACCAATAAATGTTACTATTTTAAAATTATCACAATTCAATATTTTTTTTAATTTATTGACTTTAGTAAAGTCAACATTTTCCCTGGAGAATTTATCTATATTTATTCCACTGCCTTGAATGAGAACAAGTTTATTTTTTATAAAAAATAATCTGGAAAGAATTGAAAGATCGTCTCTATTTTGAACTATAATCCTACCGATAAATGGTAGAGTACTCTGGTATAATAGCAGAATCAATATTCTGTAAAAAAATGAATTAAATCCAAGTTTAGTAAATGCATATCCAAGTCCGGTTATATGATTAATTACTTTTACATCTTTCCTGAATCCTAATGCAAAGTTAGTAATTATATTAGGCTGAAATCTAAAAGAATGAAAGATAGATATATCTTTTTCTTTCTGAATTCTTCTAAGAATAAATACTGCCCTTATGAAAGCAACAGGATTAAGTTTATTTTTAGCTAATGGGAAAGTTATAACATTAATTTTTTTCTCAAGTAAATCTTTATAGTAAGAATCCTCTGGAACAATAGCATAAACCACAAAACCTTTGCTTTCAAGAAATTTTACCAGAGGAAGACGAAAATAAAGAAAATCTCTTCCAAAATTTTCCACCAGAGCTATTCGCATATCCTTTAATAAATTATCCAATTTGAAAAAAATATAGTTTAATTAGAGCATGTATTAGTGACTTTAATATAAACCTATGGAACAATAAATTTCACATAGTGATTCTGAATTAATTTATTGTTATAAATATTTTTCATTGTTGCATGAAGAATATATATTCCTGAAGTAAGCCTGATATTAAACGGGTGCTTATAAATTCCTTTCTCAAGGACTTCCTTAATATAATAAGATGTTTTAGAGCCAGTTATTGAATATACCGTCAACAAAATCTCCGATTTCCATGGTACTTCAATAATAATTTGCGAATTATTATTTACCGGATTAGGGAAAATATTAATTTTTGAGTTTTGCGAATCATATATTTCAATATAAAAATCTTTTTGATCTTTAGCTGACTTGCTGTCAGAAACTTCTATTCTGACTAAGTATCTTCCAGTTTGAAATTCACCAGGTAATCCATCAAAATAAAGGGTGTCCCCTATTTTATTGTATAAAAGCCATTCAGGAGATTCCAATACCATATAAGAGTGTTTGTCCCCATAGTATTTATCACTATCAGCTGTGAATGCAAAGAATTTTAAATTATTATTTAAAATAAAAACACTATTACTGATTGACAACACAGGTATATTATTTTTTTCAGATGTTTCTATTTCATAAAAAAAATCTTTAGAAAACCCATTTGAGTCAGATAATGTAAAAATAACTTCAGATAATGAATTATTGAATAAAATTTTTCTTGCTTCTTCCAGGCCAGGTAGGCCTGTAAGGATATTCCCGTTAATTATTTTCAACCACTCGGGCATATTTTTAACTGAGATATAATACTTATAATCAATGGTATCATAATTATAATAATAAATTATCCTATTTCTCTTGTTGACAGTGAAGTATGTATTAAATTGTTCTCCTGCCTTTACAGTATCAGGATAAATAAAAACATTTGGTTCTACTGCAACATATTCTGATGGCAAGCTTTCCTGCCCATCATTTGAGCACGCACTTATTCTATAAAAAGAATTAATGACGCTCCCGGGGGTAAAATGAAGGAAATAAACAGTATCTGTGGTTGTTGCAATTAAGTTATTCTGACAAGGAGTAAACCCTTCATCCTCATCAGAGCCATATATTCTATAAAAGTGCGGTTTATTCCCAGATGTATCTGGTTGCCATTTCAATAAAATTCCTTGAGTTGAGGTCTCTGCTGAAAGATTAATTGGCTTCATTACGCCATATGGAGTAAAGCTCCATACAGGACTCCACTCGCCCCATGCTCCGCGGGAGTCTTTTGCTCTCACCTGCCAGTAATAAGTTTCACCACTATTTAACCAGCCATTTTCTTTAACCTTGAATCTGGGTAAAATAAAACTGGTATCAAGAGCAGAGACATATTGCTGGAAATTGGGAGATAGGGGAAATTTCATGTCTGATCGGTCTGATAAGTAAAATTCATAATCAACAATTTCATCCCCATCAGGGTCTGTCGAATCTTCCCAAGCAAACTCAAAATTAAGGCTATCTACCCTCGAATTATTTTTGGGAAATACTGGGTTCTGTGGAGGAAGGGGTGGATGATTCTCATAGGTTTCATTCCATAAAATATCAACTTTTATATTTCTACTAACACCTTCACCCGCATCGCTATAACTTATATCGTTTTTACCAAGTCTTAAAGCAGGTAAAAATTTTTTGCTTATTTGAAAAATATTCTTCAGATATATTGAATCCATCCCGATAAAGGAATCAATTAATGATTTATGAAAAATAAATTTCAAAACGTACTTATATGCAAAAGGCAAAGTTTGTCTAGATTCTGACACCTTAAGATATTGTTTTAAATTTATATCAACATATTTATTACCAGGACCTTTAATGCATTGGAGTCGTACACTTTCAGTGTCCGAATCTACAAGATTAAAATATATTTCAACAGAATCATTGAAATTGCTTATTTCAAAATCAATACCTAATTGAGCGTCATGAATCGGAAATGGTGAAGTATAATTAATAACTGCATACGAGACCAAACTATCAGCATATATTCCCGAAAAATCACCTTCATTTGAATAACTCAATCCACAAATAGTATCAAAAATTTCTCCAGGATAATAATCTGAAAAACCATTAGATATCTCAAAAAATCCATTAGCGATAGCATTATTAAGAAGAGATTCTGGAACGTATTGATAATTCAACCAATTCTGGTAGTAATAAACTGGAGGCTCCCATAAGAAATTAATGCTTTCAGAGGGTCTTAAAGTAAAATCAAAATTTGTAGAGTATAATGCAGGATTATCACCTTTTAATTCTTCGGAAAAGTCATTGTAGTAGATTCTGGAAATATAATCGTCATTGTTTTTCATATATATAATATTTTCACCAAAGTGCTTTGTTCTCCAGATGAGATATTTGTCTTTAATAACATCATCATAAGTAGCTATAGTTTTATTATCGTATAATAAATAATAAGTTCTGAAGTCGGCATCAATCAGGAAATTTTTATTTCCAATTTTTGTTTCGGAAACTGAATGATGTGGCATTGGATGGGGTTTCTCTTCAAGTCCTAATGCCCTGGAAAGAAGTCTAATATTATACGATACAAGATCGCAGGAGCCATAACCATAAATTGTCATTAATTTGGAACCGTAATAGGAATCTATATTTGGAAGCATGTAACTAAAACGATTTTTATAAACAAAATACAATAAGTTTAATATAGTATCTATACTTGATTCAGATCCATGTACGGCTTCTGAAGCCATTGATTTCAAGTCGTACCAGTTACCTGAATTGTTAAAAATTAAACGGGGAGAACAAACCTTTACAGAATCACAATTTTGCATTTTTATTGATCTCATTGGCTCAAAAGCCTTTTCTATTCTCATTGTCCATAATTGTGTGTCAGCTAGTTTAGAAAAAGTATTAAATCCGTCAAGGTAACCATTCATTATTATAGTGTCATTAAAATATTTATTTAAAATAAGAATTGACCTGCTTTTTGTAGTATACTGACATGCAATGTCTTCATGTGATAAGAAAAAGATAAATGCTGATAGAAAAATATATTTCATGAACCTGTTAATAAGTCAAAAAACATTTTCTATACCATATTTCAAGAGCTAAAATATACCATATCATTTTTACTCTTTTTTCTGATGGAACCGGGACTTTGTTATATATCAATTTCTTAATAAAACTTTTTTTTATTAATGTTGTTGATATTTTACAGTCTGACAAATAATCATCTATTAGGTCTCTAAGATCATATTCCACCCATCTTCGCAGAGGTACTTCAAAACCTCTCTTAGGTTGAACTGTAATTAATTTAGGTAAATATTTCCTGGCCATAAATCTTAAAAGGTATTTGGTTTGATTACCTTTAATTTTAAAGTTATCGCTTAAACCGGGAGCAAATTCCATAATGTCGCGACCAAGAAAAGGTGAACGCCCTTCAAGTGAATTAAGCATAGTGGCAATATCCATTTTCACAAGCAGGTCAATTGGCAGCATAAAATCAAAATCAAGGATCATTATTTTTTGCAATCCTGATAAGTTACTTGCGTTTAGTATTTCAATTGCTTTTCTTAATTCATAAAATAAATCGAAAGATTCGTCTGTAATCAGTTCATTCTCGAACCCTTCAAATGAATCTAATGTTGAAGCAAGATAAGCTTGAAGTGGGGGGTATTTAGATAAAAAGATTAATCTATAGAAATAATTATAAAGTGATTGTTTTTTACCCGGAAAAGGTAAAACATGGATGATAGTCTTTGAAATATTCTTAACCAAATTACTTGACTTAAAATAGTCATAATATCGGAACGGAACATATCTTCTGTATCCACCAAATAATTCATCAGCGCCATCTCCATTCAGAACAACTGTGATATATTTCTTCGCCTCCTTGCTAATGTAATAAGAAGGTATAGCGGAACTATCTCCAAAAGGTTCTCCATATCCTGCCAATATTTTCTCAAGGTCGTTTTTAAGGTTACCATATGAGATATTTATGATTTTATGATCAGTTTCATATTTTTCAGAAACACTTTTCGCCAGATGAGATTCATCATAGTCACCTTCAAGCGCAATTGTAAATGTTTTAAGTTTATCTACATGTTTTCTGGCAAAAGCTGTTATAAGTCCACTATCAATTCCTCCGCTTAAAAAAGTTCCTACCTCAAGATCTGAAGATAATAATCTTGTTTTAACACTCTCATCTAAAAGTTCCTCCAGATGTTCAGATGCACTCATTATATCCAGTTCTGCTTTTTTTTGATAAAAACTTATAATTGACCACCATTTTCTTGTTCTTATTTCCAGGGTATTGATATTTACCTCCATATATGATCCGGGTTCTAACTCAAAAATTTCCTTATAAGGTGTGGTATTTCCAATAAATCCATACCTCAGAAATTGGTGGAGGTTTTTATAATCAAGAGAAAAATTTTCAAGTTTGGATATTGCATTAAGTTCACTGCAAAATCCAAACTTCTTATTATGACAGAAATAATATAAAGGTTTTTTACCGGCTCTATCTCTGGCGAGTAAAAGGGTCGACTTTTTTTTATCATAAATAGCAAAAGCGAACATACCATCCAATTCATTTAGGAAATCGATACCAAGAGCCTCATATAACGCTAATAAGGTTTCTGTATCAGAATTTGTAAAACATTCAAGTGAATATTTCTCTCTTAACTTTTTATGGTTGTAAATTTCTCCATTATATACAATTACATATTGACTACGTGTAAATGGTTGTTTACCTTTTGTCAGATCCTGAATGCTTAACCTTGTGTGAAGTAATGCAATATTATTAATAAAGAATGTCCCTGAATCATCCGGGCCTCTATGCCGGAGATAATTTAATGTATTTTTTAATAAATTTTTATCTATGTTAATTCCACCAAGGATTCCGCACATCTTATTTTATAATTGAATTAATTATTGACATATACTTTAGTGAAACACTTTCCAAAGAATAATATCTGCAAAACTTAATATAACCATTAATGCCCATCTCATGAGCTTTTTCCGGGTTGTTATATAATATCATTATAGCTTCTCTCCATTCCTCAGGTGTTTTAACGAGAAATCCATTATAACCATTTTCCACAAGTTCACAATTTATTCCAACCGGACTTGCAATTACAGGTAATTTACAAGCCATATATTGAATAATTTTAAAACCTGATTTCCCCATGCTCCAAGGGTTATTGTCGAGAGGCATAATTCCTACGTTAAATTTTTTTATCTCCAAAATCTCAGTTTCCTCTTTCCACTCTATAAAATTAAACTTTGTATCATTACAAAACTTTAATATATTTTTATCAGTTCCTATCAGATTTATTCTAAAATTTTCAATATTTAATTTTTTCAGTTCAGGTAATATATCTAACAGATAATAGCTTGTTTGAGGTGTACCTATCCATCCCACGATAAAATAATTACTTTTTTCGGTCACAGTGCTATTGTCATATTTTTTCCTGCTCACTACTGTTGGGATAATGTACACGTTTTCATTATGTTTCTTTGCATATTCATATATAAACTTATTAGCTGTAATCACTGCTTCTGAATTTTTAACTACAGTTTTTATTTTATTCTTTAATAACAATTTGATAATTGGATTAGAGTTATTTTCATATTTTATGAAAATAGCATCATCATAGTCAACTATGTATTTGATTCTTAAAACTCTCAATATTCTTTCGAAAATTGCAGGAAAGAAAGGAAACAGTTCGTATTCAATAATTATCAAATCATAATAAAATATTTTAAATAATAAAGCAAACCTTTTGATAAACCCCAAAATGGTTAAAAATATTGATTTTTTGCCTTCAATAAATAGATGCTTAATAAAATTATCTCCCAATAATGGTTTTATATCATATTTGTAATTATTTGATTCAATTATCTCCAGATAGTTATAAAACCTATATCTTGAACTTGGACCAGACCTGTTGTATTTCGGCAATAATAATATTTTTAATTTTTCTTTTTCCTTCTGAGCATCCATAAATAAAATTTATAAAACGCATTAAATATGTCAATAATTTCATTAAGCCGAAATGTTAGAATTGCATAAAAGAATCTTGTAAAAGGCTCAATTAAAGCTGTTGCAGCAGTAATTAAATTCTTATTTATTAATTCATTATATTTTTCGCAAAATATTATTTTACTCTTTAAGCTGTTAAATAATCTATCAGAAATATATTTTCCGGATATTCCCCCTCCAATATGTATAATTTCTATTTCTGCGCAATAATAAATTCTACCTCCGTTTCTTCTTATTCTGGTTGAAAGATCAAGATCTTCCAAATAGAGAAAAAATTGCTCATCAAAGAAACCTGTTTTTTTTAAAACAGAATATTTTGTTAAATAATATGAACCTATTACATGATCGACATACTTTGAATAACTATGATCCCAATCTTCCATTAATAATCCCGGAGTAAATATTTTTGGAAAAAGTTTTGAAAGACCTATAATATCGAACATAAGTCTCTTAGTTGAAGGGAATCTGGCACAACTCCTATGAACGTTTCCATAGTAATCTATATTTTTTACCCCCAGTACCTCGAGGTTCATTTCCTCCATTAATTTAATACTTTTTTCAATGGTATCTTTTCTTACCTCAGTATCTGGGTTTAAAAATAAAACATATTTGCTCCTGACATATTGCAAAGCATTATTGCATGCTTTCGCAAAACCTAAATTTTCCTTATTTAATATATATTTTATCCTGGGGTCGTTGATACTGGTTTTAAGTAGATTCAATGAATTATCACATGAGTTGTTGTCAACAATAAAGATTTCAAAATCAGTAAAAGATGAACTCATTAAAGCTGACACACACTTTAATAACAGAACATTCGAATTCCAATTAATTATAATAATACTAAGATCCATATTTTATTTAGAACAACTTTAACAGGTTTTCATATACAATTACAATAAAAAGGAAATAAAAGCTGATTGCTGGTGTAATTATTTTTTTAAATGCTTCATATTTTACCAAATATATCAAATATGGTATTGCAATTATTTCAGTTATTCCTAACAACTCACTTATTCTAAATGCAATAGTAGGAATATCAGCAAATGCCAGCAAAGAAAATACTGAAAAAATATAAATTTTAATGACAATTACAGCATAGGGGGTTTTTTCATAAATATATTTCCATTTCCACAGAAGTAAATAACAAAAAATATATCTGAAAATTTCAGTCACATTAAATACATTAATTTTTTCAAAACTGGCCATCTTTAAATATGTCTCGTATTTAATTTTTATATACTGGATATCTATTAATCCTATTAAAGATGTAAGATTATAGCCTGTTAAAAAAATTATAAACCCAACAGGTACCAGGAAATAATAGAAGTTTTGAATTTTATTTCTTTTGAGAAAGTAAAAGGGCAAAATGATAATAGCTGAATAATGGAAAAAAGATGCCAGAATTGAAAACAGTAAAAACTTCTTAAAATCTGACTTGACAATTTCTATAATACACATGAGTATAAAGCTTGCTGATACAGCTGCCCGAATTTGGGTTATTTCATGCAGAAAAAAATAATAACTATAATAAACCAGAAGAGAAGGAAAAAAGAATTGCGAAAGTTTTTTTATAGCATGAAATTTAATAGTAACACTTAGAAATGCATAAACAATAAACACAAACCAGACCGATTGGGAAAAAACACTAATAATTTTTGATATTAAGAAAAAAGATATTTCATTAGTAATAATATTATTCAAGGCGTTGTTGAACATTATTTCATAATTCACGTAATCCTTACTTAACGTACATGTTATTGCTACAAATAATAAAAGACAAAGCCATATAATAAGTTTTGCTGCGAACTGATAATTCTCCTTTACTTTATATAGAACCAAAAGACTTAAAAACAAAAAAATTATAAGAGATATAATTGCCAAATACCACATATAATTTAATACTAAAAATGCAATTTATTATATTTCTATACCTTCAAACCATTTTCACATCAGTCACATAAACTAAGTCTACCTATTTCACTTTATTAACATATTGTACTAAATAGAAAGAATATGCAAAGACAAAGCTCTCAACTATTATTATGGATATTGCCAATGGAATCAGGTCAACATATTTCAGGATGATCATACTTAAAACAAGTAAAACATATAATAACAGAGAAACGATGCGTAGTTTTGCATAACTCTTAAATAAACCCTTCGATAGCAACAAAATATCTGAATAAAACATACCAGCACAAATTGGAATAATTGACAAACCCAGTAATTTCATAATTCTAACAGCCTGAAGATTTACAGTTCCGGTAAGTAGCTCAATTATTATATTAGCAGAAATAAACAGAATAAAATAGATAATTACATAACTCATAGTGGAAATAACCATGGATTTTAAAATAAACTTTACATTTCCGTCCCTTGACACTTTGGGAAAAAGCACCTGACTTATGACTGATAAAGGCACTTTTAAAATATTTACCACACGATCAGCCACATCATATATTGCCAGATCTGACATACTCAGATAAGATCCTATTATCAATCTGTTTGCATTAACATACATTTGTGAAGAAACATTTGAGATAAATAAGGGAAAATTATTAACCACGTAGCTTTTTAACTTTGATAATGGCTGGATGATAAAATAATTATCGGCTTTTTTAAATACTAATATTAAACCGATTATTGCTCCAATCAAATTACCAATTCCTAAAATCAAAGGGACAAACAAATATTTGGAAGGTTCGTTGATAATAATAAATATAAAAAATAATGAAATAATACGTGAACCTATATTTAAATAAGTTATATATTTCATTTTCTCTATTCCCTGGAAGTACCATATTGGAAATAATGCTTCATTTAAACAATAAACCATTGAAAAGATAAAAACCAATTTATGTTGCTTAATAAATGGAATAAAAAAAATTAAAATAAGCAATATAAAGAAAGACAATATAAAAAGCAGAAATTTAAGACTTATAATTGATGATATAATCTGAGATCTTACTTTACCATCATCTCTATAAATTGAAATATCTCGTGTTGCAGTAGCATTTAAACCAAAATTTATCAAAATAATCAGATACTGGGAAACAGTCTGAGCAAAGACGACAAGTCCATAATTTTCTTTACCTAATACTCTATAGAGATAAGGTATTAATAATAAGAAAATTACAAAATTAGTAATCTGAAGAACGCTTAAGAACGAAAAATTTTCAATTATATTACTATTATTATTAAGTATATATTTAAGACGTTTTATCATTAAAATGTAATGTTCTTCTTAAACTACCACCCCGTCAGTCACATTAGAAAAAATTTAAGTGACTAACTATGAGGCAATTGTTATTCTTTTAAAAAATTCAGCAATGGCAGATACCATTGCTGAATTTATCTTTTCTCCGGTCAGGTTTTCAAAAACTGGCCAGAAAAAATAAAAACATATAATATATAAAATATATTATTCAAACCTCTTAGATTCTGCTTTTCTAACGATTTACGCCCTCTTTTATTTTATCAATTTATACTCCCGTCCAGTTGAATTAAATTATCATTCCAAACCCCCATACCTTATATATATTATTGCAGATCAATTTTCTCAGTTCATATTTATAAAATAATAAAATAACCTGGCCATTCTAAAAAACCCTGTAATATCCATAATTTCTTTCTTAGCTATTAAGCCAAAGCAAATGTAAAAATTTTTAATCAAATTTTAATGGAGTGAAATGTCTATAATTTTTCAACTGGGTGTTGAAATTTTATTGATTTTTTCAATGTAAATATAACTAATTAGAAATGAAATATTTAACTAATATGGAAATTCAAAGCAAAAATTTAGTGAAGAAAGTCAGGAAAACTTTTGGCTTTTAAGCACTTAACCCGGAAAATAATCTGCAGTTAATAAAATCAACCCGTGACCCAATAATATCGCAGATGAGGTATAAAAATTCATCAAAAAATACTTATCCAGGCTATGAATTTTTAATGAACCAATTCACAGTTTTGTTCATACCTTCTTTAATGTAATGGGTCGGATTGTATCCAAGAAGCTTTGATGCTTTTTCGATTGAAGCAAGCGAATGCCTTATATCTCCTTTCCTCTCCGGTCCGTGAATGGGCTCTATTTTTAAAACTTCTTTGTCGTGCCTGCCAAGTTCTTCCCGGATAATATCATACAACCTGTTTATTGTTGTACTTTCACCACATGCAACATTGTATACCTGATTCAATGCCTCTCTATCTTCAA
>Ga0209506_1002907_pt1 | contig 14484 bp, 10 predicted proteins | sample AD_JPNHG2_MetaG_FD_184409 | JGI IMG/M metagenome (GOLD analysis project Ga0209506, IMG submission 184409) | Active sludge microbial communities of municipal wastewater-treating anaerobic digesters from Japan - AD_JPNHG2_MetaG (SPAdes) (version 2) | ecosystem: Engineered > Bioreactor > Anaerobic...
AAGTTTTTAAAATAAAGACATTGTAAGCCCTAATGATAATGTATGCATATTTTTAGGTACATTACTAACAAATACTGAAGATAGATTATAATTAATACTTAAGTTAATTATTTTATAACCTATTCTCATATATACACCATAATAATATTTTTCTAAATTATCTATGTTATATATTTTTTGTTTAAAATCTGCACTTATCTGCTTTAGATGATCAGTAATTTTTATTCCAAAGAATCCACCTAATGCTAAACGAAAAGTATTTTCTCCTTTTGAGGTATATGACAGCTCTACAGGTAAATAGATATAGGGCAAAACTAATTTTTGTTTTTTATAAATTTTTTGTGGATTAAAATAAAAAATAGAATCTTGGGAAATCAAATCACTTTGAAATCTGATATTATCTATTTTCATCCCTAAACCACATGCTATAGCAAATTGACTATTGCCTAGCATAATTGGATAAATGAAATTAGCTGCAAAAGATGGTTGAAAATCATTCAAAGTCATACTATCTTTCTGAGATTTATCCATATCTAACCATAAATTTTGATAGAAGGAAACAAAGAACATTTGCGGCTTAGAGCTTAATTTTGGTTCTATAGTCAAATTAGGTTCTACAAACGTAGTATCTATTTGTGAAGATAATTTCATAACACTTGCACTGACTATAAATAATATTAATAATGTTTTTTTCATAATATATTTTTTACAAAGTTAATAGTAAAATTTATTATTAAAAATTTAGAATTTTAAATGAAGTAAAACCAGTATTATTATATATATCAATAAGATATACACCTTTATTATAATTATTCATATCTAATATATACTGCTGTATATCTGATGATATCTGGTCAGTAAATACTTGTCTACCCTGCACATCTAATATTTTAATAGACATATCCGTATAAGAAGGATTAATAAAATTTATATATAATTTATTATCAATCAAATAGTAATCAATAGGAAGAGAATAATCATTTACAGACATTGTATTATCTACAATAAATTTCGCAATAATCGGTAAATGATCACTATTCCCGTATAAAGCCTCTAAAACATCTGATGGGACAGTGCTATTAGTAGGACTATCTAATAATCCTTTATTAAAATGTTGTCCATCTTGTCCAAGTGTTGTGTAAGAATCAGCAAGATATTTAAATCCTTTAGCACCAGTAATAGTATTGATATTTCCTAAGATAAAATCGAATCTATCATCTAATCCTCCTCCGCTAAAACAATCTGAAGTAGTATGAGTAGACTGAGAATGATATGGAGAGAAATATGCATTGTTTGACCAATCACCATATTTATTAATAAAATCATAAAATCTAATGTTAGAATTTGAGAAATTAGTCAGTTGCTGGTATGCTCCTTCTGAAGAACTATAAAGATTAAAATCACCCATGACTAAATAGTTTGTATTTTGATTAGAATTGTTTAAAAAATTCATTAATGTTTGTGCCATGTTTGTATTTTGATTAGAATTGTTTAAAAAATTCATTAATGTTTGTGCCATAGTAGCTCTATCAGAAGCATCAGCATCTGTATCTCCTGCTTTCAAATGCATAACTATACAAGTGAGATATACAGTATCTCCATTTTCTAATGCATCATTTTTAAAATAAAAAGTGTAAATATTAATATCTCTATAAGTAGTAGCTAGCGAGGTCCAAAAAGAGAGTGTCAATTTCCTACTATCATAATAAAGCATATTTATTATGGAGCTACCAGAATAGTTAGATTTAGGTGCTTTAGCATAATAATTTCTACCATTTTGATTTAACACATTATTTTTAAAACCTTCAATATAAGTATCCTCTGGTGAGATCTCTACTACACCTAATATATCTGGTAAGGCATAGTCAATAATTGTCTTTAAATATTCATTTTTTTCACTCACATTATTATTACTTGTAGTACAATAGGATGTGTAATTGCCATAATTTAATAAATTATAAGACATCACTTTAATGGTATCTTGACTATAAACTATTAAATATAGCAAAGATAAAGCTATTATTAAAATTATTTTTTTCATAGCAAAAAATTAATTAAACAAAATTACAAATTTTAACAAATGTTTGATAAACACTAATATGATTATTTAGGCTAATTAAGTGGCAAAAAGTCTTTATTTAAAAAAACATTTACGTCTTTTACTGTTTTTTGAACAAAATCAAAGTCATGGCCATAGTTATTATAAATAGTTTTTATATAAAATTTATTTTTATTTTCTAAAACTTTAGCAAGAGTATCTGATTGTAAAGCAGAAATCACATCGTCATTTTTGCCATGTAATATCAAAACAGGAATATTTAGTTTATCGATATTTCTCAATAGATTATCTTTACCTTCCCACCTTTCAGGGAATTTCTGATATGAACCAAAATACATAGTTAGAATATTATCTTCTGGCATTAGAGTTTGATCATATTCACCAGATATAAGTACTAATCTGCTAAAGATATTTTCTGTATTCTCTGCTATTGCCAGAGCACCTCTAGCTCCCATGGAATAACCTATTAAATAATTATTATGAGAGTTATTCAAAATATGTATAGAATCTTGTAAAAATGGCAATAAAGTATCTAAAACGAATGGTAACTGCGGATACATAGCCATAGTTTTTATAGTTTCATGATAATATTGAGAAGCATAAACACTTTTGCCCAAATCAGGAATGATAACATGATAACCCATTGATAATAATTCATTACAGAAGCTGGTCTGATCGCACCAGGATAATGGCGATAGATCCCATCCATGCAGCAATATTACTGTACCTCTAGTAAAAAAATTTTTATTTGCTAATAAATAGACATTCACATCATAATTGGCTCTTTTAATTGTAAAAGTCGTATCATCCCTATGATCTACATACAAAAAAGTTTTATGAGGAGTTAATTTCTCGAAATTAATTTTTTCATTTCTTTGACAGCCAATAATTGTGGTCAATATTATTATTAAAATAAATAAATAATTACGTTTAAACATATTTTTTCTTATCTATTTGCAAAATTACTCTAAAATTTTTTAATATGGAATTCTAAATGCTAAAAAACATTCTTTTACAATTATTAAAATAAGTGATCACAATATTCAAATAATAAATGTTAAACCTAATAGCATTGTACTTTACTTATAATGTATTTTTATTAATTGTTATAATGTAAATTCATTTGTTTTTTTCAATAAAAAAGAGGGCTTGAAAAATCAAGCCCTCTTTTTATGAATTAATTTTTTTATTAGTGAGCTACAACAATTAGTTTTGTTGATAGTCCATTATTAGTAGTTATTCTAGCAGTATAAATGCCCTCTGATAGAGTGCTAGTATTTATCTGATAAAAATCTGTATTAGGTTCCACATTCATAACCACTTGTCCCAAGCTATTAATTATAGTTATTTGATTCATAGTGGTATTGCTATTAATTATTAATAAATCATTAGCTGGATTAGGATAGATGTTAAAATTATTCTCATTTTCGATGATATTATTATAGTAATCAATTGATATATCATCTATTATTAAAGCGAACATGTCAGCTGCACTAGTAGCTCTGATAGCAATATAATATGAGCCATCACTAGCAACAGTTACATTATTTGCTGTTGCTTCTGCATAAGTTTCATTAGTTGCACTAGGAATAGAAATAATAGGTGAACCTATTATGCCAGCAACAGAAGGATCAGAAGCTAGATAAGCTTCAAAAGATTCTGGATAATCAGCACCTGCCACTGAATACCATAGAGAAATTTTATAAACTTGACCAGCAGTTAAGTCTATACAACTGGAAAAGAAATAGTCATCTGCTGGGTTATTAACACTATATACATATGCTAATGCGATATTTCCACTATGAGCGTAGGAAGGATTATTAAGATAGAAGAAAGTTTTGCCATCATTGTTATTATCTACTATTGTATATCTAGAGAGTAGATTTAAGTCTTCGAAATCTATTGTTGTAGGAACTGTAGTAGGGGCATAATTATTTACAACACCACGCATAGTATCATTATTATGATTTTCATCACCAGATAGAGATGAATAAACAGTAATATTATAAACACCATCAGCCGAGAAATCGAAATTTTGAGAAAATGTATGATCTAGAGTAGCACCAGAAACTATAGGACCAGCTACTGTTTCAGTAATAGGTGTACCATTATTGATTGAAATATTGACAGGGATATTTGATTGATCCATAGTACCTACATTTTTTAGAGTTATAGTAATAGTATTAGTTGCAGATACATCGCATCCAGAAGCAGGTAAATCTATATTAGTAACAGCAATATCATTATTATTTAAAGTATATGCATATGGGAAAGCTAAACCAGTAAGCTCACAAGGAGTAGTATTATAAACAGTAACAGCACCAGATGTAGTATCTATTTCGCATAGTAACCCTTCTGTAGCATATAATGTACCATATAATTTATCATTGTCTTTATCAAAAGCTATATCCTGTGCATAATTAAGATTATAACCTAATGCTCCGATTAAGGTACCTGTACCAGTTGTTTTGTCTATGCTATACAAGGCATCATCAGAAATATTTATCCCATATAGATTACCATGTGAGTTAGCAGCCATACCTATTATAATACCAGCACTAATAGTGCCTATTTGTGTACAAGTACCAGTGTAGTAATTTATTTCATATAAAATAGAATTAGCACTACCATCGTATGTACATCCATATAATTTATCAGTTGTTGCATCATAAGCTAATCCGTTCATTACCAAACCTAGATTTCCAATAGTAGTTAAATTCCCAGTAGTTGTATCAATTGTTATTAATGATTCAGTATCATAGTTACTAGCATACCAATCTCCTCTTATAAAGTCTGCCCCTGGTATTAAATCTGTTACAGTATTGCTACCAATTGGGATAATTTCTCCAGTTGCTAAATTAACTTTCACTGGTCCTTCTGGTATTATCTCATCAGGATCATAAGCATTCACAGCAAAACCCCAGATAGGATCAGATACTAAGAAAGCCTTAGTTAAAGTATCATTTGCTGCATTACCGTCCGTAGTTGTGAAATAACAAGTAGCTGTATAACTTCCTACGACATTAGCTGTCCAGTCTGGTGTAAAAGTAATAGTATCTATGTCGCCACTAGCAATAGCATGTCCTGTAACTGTACTAGTATATACATCTGTAGTACCATCATTGATGACAAATTGCATATTTACTGTCTCAGCATTAGTTCCTGTATTAAATATAACAGCTTTAGGAGTTATAATGGTGCCTGTACTATATATGTTCTGTAATAAAAGACCCGTTACTGCTACATCATGGGCTAATGCTTCTGTCATTGTGATAGTTTGATTGATAGCATGTGGTGCGGAACCATACCCATCACCCATAGCATAGCAAACTATTGATTGTTGTCCAGTTAGACCTGCATCTATTGCTACTGCCACTTGGAAATCATATGAACCTGGGTTTATATCTCCATATCCAGAAGGTGTTGTAACTTCTCCCCATATAACAGTATTACCTGATATAGGGGTTACAAGAGTAGCTCCACCAATAGTAGTACTTGTATTAGTCACTTGTGGGGTCATGCCCGTAGGGAATGTAATCCTGATTCCATCACAATATTCTAAATCTGGTGAAGAAAAAGTAATATTGAAATGTAAAATCATGGTTTGTCCTGGGATATAAGTTGTAGGGAAAAGTGAAAAAGTACCTGTGATAGCTTTATTAGGATTAGCAAAGTGGATAGTATTATTATCCCTTTGCACTCTACCCATTTGAGCCTTTGATTGTGTGATACTTGTCTTTGACTCTTTAGATTGATTAAGAGTCTTTGAGACATTGATGGGCTGCATCTGCCCAAAAGCTACTCCTGAAATTAGGATAGCTAAAATGAAATTTAATAATCTCCTCATATTTTTATGTTTTAGGGGTTTGTGTTTACAAAATTACATAATTATTTTTAAATAAAAAATTAATATTTTAATAATTTACCATTAATACTCTTTTTATTATAAATTATTTGATAAATATAAATGCCAGTATTTAACTCAGCTATATCAATTTTATTATTTTTATTTAGTTTAGTTTCTATAATTTCATTACCTAATACATCAAAAAGTCTAAAAATAATATCATAGCTATAAGTATTCATTAAATCTATATAAATAAAATCATAAGCAGGATTAGGATATAAATTAAAATTAGTTGTATTAAGATCAATAATTCCCTGATTATTAAAATCAGAATAATAATATTGAATATTTGTACTGTTAATCCATAAATTATTATTCCATTGATAAGACATTTCATTCAATAATTTATGACTAAATAAATCATAATTGATAGAAATAGGTAAAATCATATCATCAAATGTGTAATTATTGTCATAAGTTCTCTCAACTTTATATCCTTGTAACCAGCTATTAGACTGGCTATCCCATGAATATCTAATATATTGTATCATATCTCCATAACTATTGTAACTATATTCTGTTTTCCAATAATTTTCCCAATTGCTAACCCAATTATAAGTAATTGTTGTAATCAAATTATTAGAACTATCATAACTATATTCTAACTTAGTAATCGGTGCCCAGCTAAAAAGATATTCATAATATATAGATGAAATCAGATTATTAGAAATATCATAAGTATATTCTGTTTTTGTAGAATTTATCCAGTTTGCATTATCCCAATAATAAAAAATTTCTAAAACTAAATTTTCATTTGTATCATAGGTGAATTCATGTTTACTTAAATATTGCCAAGTGTTATTTACATTTACATATAGAATCTTTTCTGTCAATAAATTGTTATTATAGATATATTCTTCTTTTAGTGTATCTTTCCATGTATTATTTTCCCATTTATATGTTATTATTACTAAAGGCTCATTTAATTGTGTATACGAATAATTTATTTTACTAGAGCCAACCCACGAACTATTAATCCATAAATAAGTGATTTTATTAATTAAATTAGTATCATTATCATATTCATAGCTTACTTTAGTGCTATATTGCCAGGTATTATTCCATGAAAAATTAATTTCTTCTAAAAGATTTGCACTATCATTATAAGTATATGATGTTTTATTTAAATTTATCCATTGGTTATCGTTAATATTCCATTGTAGATCTATAATACTATCTAATTGTTGTGTAATAATTGTTTGCGAATAAATTAATGTATTAGCAAATAAAACTACTAAAAATAAAATTAATTTTTTCATAATATTGTTTTTGTTTATGCTAAATTATAGTTTTTTTATTAAATATTGTTAATTTTGAAAAATATTTTAATTTTTATTATAATTAAAAAAATGAAAAAAGTTACCATAGAAATAGACCTAAATGCGGGGTTTTGCTTTGGAGTAACTAATTCAATTAAAAAAACTGAAGAACTTTTAAAAAACAGAGAAGAGATATATGTATTAGGTGAGCTAGTGCATAATGAAGAAGAATTAAATAGATTAAAAAAATTAGGTTTAAAAGAAATTTCATATAAAGATATTGATCTATTAAAAGGTAAAGAAATCATTATCAGAGCACATGGCGAGCCACCTAGCACATACGAAAAATTACAAAAAATAGATGCTAAAATCTATGATTTTACTTGCCCTATAGTTTTGCATTTACAAATAAAAATTAGCACAATTGCTGAAAAAATGCAAAAATTAAATGGACTAATAGTTATATATGGTTTAAAAAATCATCCAGAAGTTGTAGGATTATTGGGACATACTAAAAATAGAGGTATAGTTGTAGAAAACATAGAACAAGCCAAAGAAATAGTATTAGATAAACCTATTGCACTTTTCTCACAAACTACTAAAGATAAAGAAGGTTTCGAAAAGATAGAAGAATATTTCAGAACCGAATTAAATAAACGTAATATACATTTCGAGTCTTATGCTACTATGTGCAAAATAGTTGCTAAAAGGGCACCTGCATTGCAGAAATTTGCTAAAGAACATGATTTTATTATATTCGTAAGTGGCAAAGAAAGCTCTAATGGAAAATATTTATATAACATAGCTAAAACTGCTAACCCTAATACGATTTTTGTCTCATTATTATCTGATATTGACGAAATTAATATACCCACGGATGTAAAATCTATTGGAATAAGTGGAGCTACATCTACACCCCTTAGTTTGTTAGAGTTAATCAAGGAAAACTTAGAAAAGAAACTAAATAATTAAATGCAACGATTTAATATTATCTTACTATCTTTTATTATCAATCAAATCTAGCAATTCTTTCAAATCATTTTTTATAGATATTAATTCTGTGATTATATCACCTGTTTTTGTATTTATGTTTTTTAATGCGAATTTAGCTCCATCAATGGTATAACCTTTCTCTTTTGTCATAAATATTATCTTTTTTAATAATTCTATATCATTTTCACTGTAATATCTAATGCCATTTTTACTCTTTAGAGGTTTTAGTTGTTTAAATTCTTTTTCCCAATATCTTAAGGTAGAAGCAGGTATGTTTAGCATTTTACTCACTTGTGAAATACGATAATATTTATTGTTATCAGTCATTTTATTATAAAAATATTTAGAACTATTTTATTTATAGACAATAAAAATCCTTAATTTTAAGTAAAAAAAACTGCCCTGCCAGGACTCGAACCTGGACTTTTCTGATCCAGAGTCAGACGTGTTAGCCAATTACACCACAGGGCAAAATTTTTACAAAAATAGAAATAAAATTTTAATTATTTTATCCTTTCATTTTAAAAATAATCTTAATTTTGTAAAAATTTTATTTATGGGAACATTTGGTAAAAATTTAGGAGCTAATTTATTAGGAAATTTAATTACTATTATAATCTTTTTTATTCTGTTATTCTTTTTTATTCTAGGAATGATTTCTTTATCAGTGAAATCTATTAAGAAAACATCTGAGATACAGTCTGATTATAATGTTTTGAAAATCTCATTAGCTACTCACATAGGTGAGTATGAAAAAGATAATGTAAATTTATATGGTAATGGCAGCCTGCAGAAACAATTAAACTCTTATGATGTAGTAAATGCTATTTATTATGCTATTAATGATGACAAAGTAAATGGTATTATTTTAGATTGTTCAGAAGTGAGTTCAGACCTTACTACCCTTAGACCTCTTAAAATGGCATTAGATTCATTCAAAAAAAGTGGAAAATTCGTCTATTCTTTTAGCAATGCTTATTCACAGACAGGATATTATGTGGCTACTGCATCAGATAAAATTGCTCTTAATCCGATAGGATCTATACTATGGAAAGGAATTTATTTAGAAATTAACTTTTACAAAAATCTTTTACAAAAGATAGGTGTAGACATGATAGTACTGAGAGAGGGCAAATTCAAAAGTGCTGTAGAGCCGTATATCCAAGATAAAATGAGTCCTGATAATAAAGAACAATATTCTCATTTTGCTAATCAAATGTGGAGTACTATAGTTACAGACGTTAGTAATGCACGTAATATTCCGGTTACTAAGCTAAATTTGATAGCAGATAGTTTATATGCTCTCAATGCTAGCTATGCTTATAATAATAAAATGGTAGATACTTTAGTTTCTTTACTAGAATTTGATAAAATGGTTGAGAAAAAAATAGGTTCTACTCCCAAGCCAATAACAATAGGTAATTACATTGCTCAAAATAAGGAAAATATTAAATCTAATAAAAAAACCTTGAACAAAATAGCAATAGTTTTCGCAGAAGGAGAAATAATGATGAAAGGCTCTCTAGATGGTAAGATAACAGCAGAAAAAATGGTACCTATTCTTAGGAAATTAGCAGATGATGAGAATGTGAAAGCTGTTGTATTGCGTATAAATAGTCCTGGCGGTGATGGTGTAGCATCAGATGTGATTTGGCAAGAACTTATGAACATTAGAGCTAAAAAACCTCTTGTTGTTACTATGGGTTCATATGCAGCCTCTGGTGGTTATTACTTGTCTAGTGCAGGCAATTTTATATTTGCTGAACCAACTACTCTTACAGGTTCTATAGGTGTTTTCGGATTATATCCTGTGGTAGATAAATTTTTAAATAATAAATTAGGTATTACACAAGATGGCATAGGCACTAATGCAAATAGCGATTTCACTGCTACTCTCAAAAGACCTAATAATTATGCTATTAATACTTTGCAAAAGCAAGTATCAGACTTTTATGATATATTCTTATCTAGAATTAATAAAGGTAGAAATTTACCAATATCATATATTGATTCGATTGGTATGGGTAGAGTATGGACTGGCATAGACGGTATAAAATTAAAGCTTGTAGATAGTCTCGGAAATACTAATGATGCTATAAAAAAAGCTGCTCAGTTGGCTAAAGTTAGTGATTATCGTGTAGTTACTTACCCAGCACCAGTTACTCTATATCAGCAAATAATGGATATGATGACACCAGAAACAACAGTAAATGAATTAATACCTCAAGAGTTTTTCACTTCTTTTTACTATTATTATTTGTTTAATAAAAATATCGAAAATCCAGTTATTTTAACGCGATTACCTTATGATATTAATTTAGAGTAATTAATTCATTTTTGATAATTTTTTTAAAGAAAAATTATAATTCTTTTTTTACTATATTTGCTTAATAAATTCTAAAATATAAATGAAAAAAAATATTTTTCTCATTTTCCTTTTATTGTTTAATATAATTGCTATTGGCCAAACAAATACTGATTATATTAAAGATGAAGTAATTATAAAAATTAAAAAAAATGTAAAAGTAGATGAGCTATCAAATATACTTACACAAAAAATAAATCAAAATATAGATAGCATAAAATTAATATCTATATCTCCTGTTTTCCCTAATATTACAGAAAAAAATGCCGATGATAAACTAAATATTGATTTATCGAGAATTTACAGAATAAAATATTCTCGAGATTATGATCCTAAAATAATAGCAAGATTAATAATGTCTAGCAATAAAGTAGAATATGCAGAGCCCTATTATATTCCGCAGCTTTTATATATGCCAAATGATCCTTTCAAAAATAATCAATATTATCTCAATCTAATACGAGCCTATGAGGCATGGAATATAGAGCAAGGTGATAGCAATATTGTAATAGGTATCGTAGATACGGGTTATGATTTTTCACATCCAGATCTTGCTAATTCTGTGGCATATAATCACCGAGACACTGTCGATGGTATAGATAATGATAATGATGGTTTCATTGATAATTATTATGGATGGGACTTTGGTGAGATGGATAATGATCCTACATACTCTTCAAATGCTCATGGTGTACATATTTCTGGTATAGCTGGAGCTACAACAGATAATAATTTTGGGATGAGCGGTATTGGTTTTAAATGTAAAGTCTTACCTATTAAGGTCATTAATGACAATGACCAAATGATTTATACTTATGAAGGGATTATATATGCTGTGGAGCATGATTGTAGAGTTATCAATTGCAGTTGGGGTAGTACTACATTTCCTGGGCAGTTCCCATTAGAAGTTATTAAATATGCTACATTAGTAAAAAAAGCTATAATAGTAGCTGCTGCTGGCAATCAAAATGATGAAATACGATATTATCCAGCTTCATTTCCTAACGTCATGTCAGTAGCTGCTACCAATCAATATGATATTAAGTGGCCATATTCATCTTATTATTATGATGTCGATATTTCAGCTCCAGGATATAGTATTTTTTCTACTTGGCCTAATGCAGGTTTCATTTATTCTAATGGAACATCAATGGCTGCACCTATGGTATCTGCTGCAGCTGCTTTAGTCTTGAGCCATTTTCCACAAATAAATAACTTAGATGCTATTGAGCTATTAAGGACGTCAGCTGATGTTATTGACACAATTTCTGATAATGAAATTTATAAAAATAAATTAGGCTCTGGCAGATTAAATATTTATAATGCTTTATCTGATAATTTTTTACCTTCGATTAGATTAATAGATTATACTACATATCCTACTGAAATTACTACTGGTGATACATTGATTTTACAATTTTCCATAAAAAGTTTTTTAAATTCTTCACAAGACGTAGACATTCATTTGCAGTCAAAAAATTCTAATTTTCATTTACTTGATAGCATTTTTATTTTTGATAGCCTTAGCTATGATGTAACTAAAAATTTATCTGCTCGATTTATCATTGATGATACTACATACCATCCAACTACTTTTATAATTTTAGCAAAATTATCTAATAGCTCTTTTACTAATATTGATCCTATTTATATAGATTATTCTCCTAATATTATTGATTTAGCTAATGATAATTTATTAGCTTCTTTTACTAATAATGGTAGAATAGGTTATTATGATGGGCGATATCATCAATATGGTAATGGTATAAGTTATAAAAATTCTAATCCATTATCAAGTGTCATTGGTGTCGTAGCTGGTATGACTGATGGCAGAATTTCTGATAATATTTACGGTGCTAATGAACAACTAAAAAATAGTTTTAAAATTAAAAATGAAATTTATTCTTATACTAATATTACTGATCATACAAGAAATATCGTGTGTAGCTATAATGATTCATTAAGCTTTTTGCCCATTGGCATTGATATTAAGCAAAAGTCTTACAATTACATTGCTGGACAAAATCAAGATTTTTTTATAGTTAATTATAATATTATAAATAATGCCAATGATGATATTGATAATTTTTACTTTGGAATATTTGCTGATTGGGATATAGGGGAGAAAGGTAATAAAACTATTCGCGAAGATGCTATTCGTGGAGCAGTAACTTTTGATGTAGATTCTAATTATTTCACAGGAGTAGGATTATTAACAGATTTACCATACAGCATATATGCTATTGATAATGATGGTACTAATGGCTCTATTAATATTTATGATGGTTTTACAGATGTAGAAAAGGGAACATGCCTCACAACTGAGAGAAATGTGGCAGGTAGCCAAAGCTATGGTAATGATGTTTCTACCTTAGTAAAAGCTGGCCCAATAAACATTAATTACTTAGACTCTTTGCAATTATCATTTATTTTTGTTTTTGCTAAAAATTATAATCAATTGATAAATAACTATTTAAATGCAATTAGCATATTAAATAATATAAATAATCCTTATTTGCTAGCATGTCAACAACCTATTATTTATCCCAATCCTGCTATAGATGAGGTAAATATTTCATATGCTGGTAATGATGGCATTCTCTTCCTTTTTGATGAGAAAGGATCTTTATTAATTACTAAAAAATTAATTAATAATTTTGAAACAATTTCTACGAAAAATTTACCAACAGGTATATATTTGGTAATAATTAAAACAGAAAACAAAGAATGGAAAACCAAACTATATATCCGATAATATTACCAGAATGGTATTATAATATCAAAGAGCCACCCACAGAGAGAAATTGGAGTGTCTTTTTAATCCTAAATGAAAATAATTTCTCCACTGCTGCTTTAGCTCAGTCAATTATTTACGCTAAAAGCTTCGGAGCACAATTAACCATTTGTGCTTCACCTGGATTCAATAAAGATATTTTAAAAAAACTTATTAACTATGTAAATAATGAATTTAAAATATCAGCAATGGGGTTGCAATTAGATATGCCATTGAAAGAATGGCTAATCCAAGCGAGTTCTAAATATGAAGCTATTTTTTTTGTAGTTAGTTTAATAGATAATAAAACTAGCTTGGGAACAAATATTTCTCAAACACTATATTTTTTTCGCAATAGCAGGGTACCATTAATTCTTGTACCTAATAAAGCTACTATTTTACCATTAGATAAAATTGCTTTTGCTATGAATTTCGAAAAAGAAGAAAAAGAAAAAATATTATGGGGTTCATATTTTGCTAGAATTGCTAATAGTCAAATCACTATTTATAAACCCAAAGTAAAAGACCAAAATTACAAACTTGGTATTATGAGTAATTTTACTAGCCTTACACAACTTTATGATAAATTAAATTTGAATTATTCCATCATTGATACCGATTTCACAGTTTATACCATCGAGCAAAGTAGCCTATCATTAGCTACTCTGGATCAGATAAGTTTATACCTTATTATGGTGAATAAATATTGGGGAATAATAGATTATATTATAGGACCTAATGCCAAAGATTTATTAAAAAAAGCACAAATTCCTATAATGTGTATTCCTAAGAGAGATGATTTATATGTGTTGTGTAGTTGATAAATATTGATTTTAAGTAAATATGTTTAGGGATAGAAAAAAGATCGTGGAAGGGGGTATAAGTTAATATTTATGTTAGCTTTTCCCTATGCTTTAATCTTAGCCTCATATATACATACCACGCCTCCCAGTCTGACGCTGCTAAATTCAACATCCTACCTATATCATCCACCACTCTGCTCAATAAATATTTATGCTTCACAACATACCACATTATATAACTCTGTAGATACTTCGTAGCCACTCCTCTAAATTTATAATTTATCCATCCCGCAAAATCATTTTCCTTGTCTTTAACTATTGCTAA
>Ga0209506_1002910_pt1 | contig 14477 bp, 10 predicted proteins | sample AD_JPNHG2_MetaG_FD_184409 | JGI IMG/M metagenome (GOLD analysis project Ga0209506, IMG submission 184409) | Active sludge microbial communities of municipal wastewater-treating anaerobic digesters from Japan - AD_JPNHG2_MetaG (SPAdes) (version 2) | ecosystem: Engineered > Bioreactor > Anaerobic...
TTGAGCAGGCTCTATCCAGATAAAAAGTATGGGCTTTTCATAGATACAAAGGGAATACCCAACGTAGAGGCAATTCTATTTTCAAAATATCTTATGTATAGATCGGTATATTGGCACCGCGAGGTCCGATCAGCCACAGCGATGATAAAAAAATGTATTAAAAGGGGGCTTTCAGCTGGCTCACTGTATCCTGATGAACTTTATAACCTCGATGATTCCAGCCTTTTTGCCAGACTCGCTCAATTAGACCAGGACAGCAGTCAAATTGCCACAATGGTTAAAAATGGGCATTTATGGCCATCCATATTAGAAATTCCCCTCGATATTGATAAAAATAACCTGCAAATCGACTGGGAGACCAGGGAAAAACTTGAACAACGGTTAGCTGAATTACTTAGCGCCAATTTAGGTTTACCCGTCTCGGTAGATCAGTTTATTTTGGATATTCCGGAGCCCATATCTTTTGAAACAGAGCTCATCCTTTATGATTCCGGTCAACCCTTTCTTAAGGGCTCAACCGTATTCACTAGAGAAACCATGAACTCCTTTACAAGAATTCTCAGAGTTATTCGACTTTTTGCAATGCCTGATTTATATACCCAGATAAGGGCCTCAAACCGTATTAAAGAGGTCTTGCGAAATACAGATAACTGGCTACACTTATAGATTAAGGAGTACTCGATGGATATCCATAATACAACCGAAGACCGGGTTCTGAGCCTGGTTCATGAAATATTTGACTCTATAGAAAAGGAAGGTAAAAAGGATCGGCCCTGTACCTGTTTTCAATGCAGACTTGACACAGCCTGCTATGTACTAAATAGACTTCCTCCCAAGTATGTAGTTTCAAGCCGCGGTGTTGCCAGAACAGAAAGTGAAACCATTGAAAAACAACAGGAGGATGCGGATATCGTTTCTTTAATTTACGAAGGACTTCATAAAATTGCAAAATCTCTGCGCCCCCACTTTACTCATAACCCTGCAGATAAGGAGTCCCCAGTCATCATTAAGGGACCTGTTTTTAATATTCCCACGATTATAGGAAGAGTATTTAACGGTAGCAATTTTGAGCCAATCAGTAATATCGATGTAATGCTCATGGAAGATGGCAAGCTGGCTCCGATGATAGATCCAAACTGGCAGAACCCCTACAGGCTTATACCAAATACAGCAGGAACTTTTACCTTTTGGCCAAAACCTAAAGGGGCTGAAAAAGCAGGACTTGAAAAAACCTTTACCTTTTCAATATCGATCCAAGCAGAAGGATTCGAACCTTTGCAGCATTTCTTTAGTATCCCTGTAATTAGTGAAGAACTGGTTCAAACCAGTTATTCTATGCAGCGTACGTATAAAATCCCTGATCTGTATCTTTTTCCCCCAGGGAATGATGAAGAAGCATAAAGCACCCTACTTCGTAGGATGGATTGACCAAGCATGAACAATTTGATATATTCCGTTTGTACTTTTACGGGATGTAGCCTAGTGGCTAAGGCGCTTGCTTTGGGAGCAAGAGATCGGCGGTTCAAATCCGCCCATCCCGATATGTGATGAATATTCTTAAGTCTGTCGCAAAGGCTATTTCAGATTTTGATTTAATCCAGAAAGATGATAGAATTCTCATTGGAGCCTCAGGAGGTAAGGATTCTTTAACCTTAAGCTCTATTCTGGCACAGCTCAGTCATTGGAAGGGCTTTAGTTTCACCATAACTGCCCTGCAGGTCCTGTCCGATGGCTCCACTCCAAATCCAGCTTTACATGCCATCTATGATACGTTAGGGATACCCTTAGTAATTATAAATAAACCATTTAGCCAAGAAGAACTAGGTTATCTTACCTGTTATAACTGTGCGACCCATCGTAGAATTGAACTCATGAATTATGCCAGGGAGCATAATTTCAATAAAATTGCCCTGGGGCATCACCTGGATGATGCACTGACTACCCTCCTCATGAATCTTTTATTGCAAAGTAACATTGATATTATGGAACCTAAACGCTTATATAAGCCCTTCAATGTAACCCTCATCAGGCCTCTTATTTATACACCGGAAGAAAGCATTATCCGTTTTACCCGGTCTCAGGGGTGGGATACAGTAACCTGTACCTGTGCAAAGGGGGGGCAAGGAATAAGAACAGAGTACCGGAAACGGCTGGAAGCATTGACAGAGGGTTCTCTTACACAAAAATTGCGATTATTTACAGCATTTGCTGAACAGCAGTATAAATGAGCTTTCTGCAAAAATCTGTTACTTTAGCAGAAAGTTCTGATAATAATAAAAAAAGCGACCGTCCATTTGAGAACAGTCGCTGTCATACTATGCGGCGAAGAGGACTTGAACCTCCATGCCTCTCGGCACCAGCACCTCAAGCTGGCGTGTCTACCAATTCCACCATCGCCGCGTGAAATTGTAGTTGCATACTACAAATTTCATCTCAAAATGTCAATATATTTTGAATATTTTTTAAAAATTTATATTTGAGACTCTTTCAAAACTCTATGAGTTCTGAAAGAGCTTCTCATCTTATTGACTTAATCTTATAGTAATTCTGCCGAAACTGATACTATGAAGCACACTAAAAAAACACCTCCCATGTCAAAGTTACATATTTACAGTATTATTTTTTTTGTCATTATAAGTCTCAGCATTTTAAACTGTCAAAGCGTACCACCTCCTGAGCCACCAAAGGAAGATGATGTCTGGACTTTAATTGAAAAGGGAGATACCGAAAAGGTTCGTGAGTTTTTTAAAGGCAAAATGGATATTAATGCAACCGATGCTAAAGGGCGAACCCCATTACATCGGGCTGCAGAAATAAAAGATGCAGATTTAACCGCCTTCTTTATTGCTTTGGGAGCGAATATTGATGCTCAGGATAGTACTGGAAGAACAGCCTTAGAGATAGCCTGTTTGAATGATGCTTATGGCTGCGTTGAAAAATTAGCCCAGGCTAATGCAAATATATTCCTTTCGAGCAAGAGCGAAACACAACCATTACAAATAGCATTGCAGAAGGGAGATGCGCTCCAAAAGGTTTTGTTTAATAAGAATACGGTTTTACAAAAGGATAAAAATGGTCAAAACGCACTACATATTGCTTCTGGTAAAGGAAATGTTGCAGCTGTAAGTACTATTCTTGATCTTTCAATACCCATAAATATTCAAGATTCTTCAGGGAAGACCGCTTTGGATATAGCCTATTTGTCCCCAGAATCTTATAACCATGCACAGGTAGCTGAAAAATTGATTCTTTATGGATATACATCACAAAATGATGTATTTTCCTATTTTTCTGCAGCGGTTAGAAGTTCAAATGTAAACATTCGGTTTTCCGATGGTCTGTCTCCTCTCCACTTAGCCAGCCGGTCTGGTCATGGGGGTATTGTCCAGCTTTTATTAGAAAGAAAAGCAGATGTAAATGCAAAGGATTCATCGGGCACGAGTCCTTTACATGAAGCAGCTAGGGGTGGCCACCTTGATATAATGCAATTATTGCTTCGTGCCGGTGCCATAGTGAATGCTCAGGATGCAAAGGGGAATGCAGCACTCCATATTGTTATGCCATCCTTAGTAAGAAGAGAGGGGATAAAACTTCTTTTGGATAATGGAGCAAATCCTAATTTAAAGGATAATCATGGAGAGGCTCCGCTCCATATCTGTATTGCCCTTGATATGGGAAAGGATGTTGCAGAATTACTTATTACTAAAGGGGCGGATGTAAATATACGGAATGCAAAAGGAGAAACTCCTTTACATACTGCGGTAAGGATTGATAGAAGTGATTATATCCCATTATTACTTGAAAAGCAGGCTGATATTTTTGCCGATGACACAGAGGGGAAAACGCCCTTTGACATTGCATTAGCTCTTAACAATTCTACCTTATCTAAACTTATTACAGAACAAACAGTTCTAAAAAGTGATAATAAGGGTAACAGCCTTTTACATATAGCAACGATACATGCAGCCCCAGTAAAGATTGTTGCTCAAATTATTGATAGCAAGGGTTCTGTACAAAGCAGAAATAAGGCGGGTGACACGGCATTGCATTTTGCGGTTGACCAGGATGAACGGGAAATTGGAGAACTTTTAATTACTCGGGGAGCAGATATATTTGCAGTGAATTCCAGAGGTGAGAGTCCATTGTATCTGGCCTTAAAAAATCCGGAAAGCATAAGACAATGGATGCTCAATTCATCAACCTATGAAGCTCAGGATGGTTTGGGGAATGGCATCTTACATTATGCAGCCCAGTGGCAAATGGATTCAATAATACCGCTGCTTGTGCAGCGAGGAATTTCCATAGAAATGAAAAATGCCACAGGTGAGACTCCTCTTTTCTTTGCGGTTCGCAATAATGCACCCAATACGTTAAGGGCTCTGCTTTCAGCTGGTGCTAACATTCAAGCACGGGATAAACTTGGTAATACGGTACTCCATGCTGCAGTACGATGGAATGCTACAGCCTGTGTGCCCCTTTTAATTCAATCGGGACTTGATAAAAACATTCAGAATCTAACAGGAGATACGGCATTGCACCAGGCAGTACGTATTGGTATGGGCACTATTGCTAAATTACTTATTCAAAATAATGTAGACCTTGAAATGAGAAACAACCAGGGGAATACCCCTCTTTTCGAGGCGATTTCATCTGGAGTGCCTTCCAGTGTTGAATTGCTGCTTGAAGCAGGTGCAGACCCCATGGCCCGTAATATAAATGGAGATACACCCTTACATATTGCAGTAGCCAGCAATCAAAAGGAAATCTGCAATCTATTAATTAGCAGGGGTGCAGCAATTCATGCACAGAATGTAAGGGGAAAGACGCCCTTTCAGCTTGCAATGGCAAGTTCTCCCGAAATTGTCGGAGTACTTCTAACAAAAGACAGACTTTCACTTTCTGATGATTTTGGAAGGTCTCCATTGCATATAGCGGTATTAAATGGAGCGCCGTTACCAATTATAAAAACAATTGTTGAGCTTGGCGCACGCCTTAACATGGTTGATTCCCAGGGGAAAAATGCACTTAGGGTTGCTGTAGATCTAGAAGCATGGGATACTGCCCGTTACTTAATTGATTCAGGGGCAGATCTCTTTAATAAAGCCTCAGATGGAGAATCCGCTGCCACAATCATCATTACGAAGGGCTCTGAGGTAATTAAAACGCTTTTAAATTCTAAAAATATTAATAATCGAGATGCACTGGGTAATACGGTTTTACATTACGCTGCAATAAAAGCTAATGCGGATACCATTAAAACCCTTCTGGATTTAGGTGCATTAAAGAATGTTAAAAATAGTGAAGATGAAACTCCCTATGACATTGCAAAACGGTGGAATAAAACAAACATTATAAATCTTTTAAAATAACAATCAATGTTCCTGTTGTTCGTATTGTAGCCTGTATAAAGTACTATACAGGCTATTTTTTTTAATCAGTTCTTCATGGGTGCCGGATTCGACAATTTCTCCATTGGATAGCACAAGTATTTTATTAGCATGGCGGATTGTTGATAGTCGATGTGCTATCACTATGGATGTACGGTCCTTCAAAATATTCTGCATGCCCCTTTGAATGAGTTGTTCCGTTTCTGTATCAATAGAACTTGTTGCCTCATCCAGAACAATAACCTTTGGATTATGAGCCAGTAATCTTGCAAAGCTTATAAGTTGCCGTTGCCCAGATGAGATATTTGTTGCCCCCTCTGATAATTTGGTATTATATCCTTGGGGTAGTCGGGAAATAAACTCATGGGCATATACAGCTTTGGCAGCCCTTTCTACCTCTTCATCCGGAAGGGGCAACCCAAGACGAATATTGTCCGCTATGGTACCTGAAAATAAAAAAACCTCCTGTAAAACTGGGACAATAACATTGCGCAAGCTTGATAGTTTATATTCTGTGATTGGAATATCATCGAGCAGGATTTCGCCATCCTGGATATCCCAGAGACGGCTTAAAACATTCGTGATTGTTGTTTTTCCTGCACCTGTATAACCTACAATAGCAACCATTTCACCTGGCTCAACGGTGAAAGAAAGATTTTTTAAAACCGGTTCTTGAGGATTGTAGGAAAAAGAAACATGTTTAAATTCAATTTTGCCTTTACAATTTTCTGAAGCATCAAGACGCCCGCTGTCAGGGATCCTTTCATCTGTATCCATCAAAGCAAACACCCGTTCACCCCCAGCCATTGCTGATTGCAGGAGGGTATACTTTTCTGATATATCCTGAACAGGGAAATAGAACATCTGAACTAAATTAATAAATGCTATAAGGACACCAAGACTTAACTGTATGTTAAATATGTATTTACTTCCAAAGAAAAGAACCGTAGCGATGGTGATACTCGTTAAAAAATCTATAATAGGACGAAATGTTGCATACACATACATTTCTCCCAGATTTGCTTTTAATAAATCAATATTATATTTTTTAAATTGCTGGGCAACCTTCTTTTCTTTTGCGAATAACTGTACAATATGAACTCCTGAAAGCCTCTCAGAAAGGAATGCATTCAATCGAGAAGATGCTAATCTCTGACGCCGAAAAGCATCCCGTGACTTATATCGATTAAAAGCAGTTACAATCGCTACCGGTGGAAGGGTTGCAAAAGTGATTACTGCGAGCTTTGGTGAGAGAATAAGCATGGTTACAAGAACACCGGCCATGACAGAAAGGTCTTTAAGAAAGGCTCCCAAGACTGAAGTAAAGAATTCATTTATTGTTTCTACATCACCGGTGAGTCTAGTCACCAACCTTCCTACCGGGTTTCTGTTTAAAAAAGCAGTCGACTGGTATACCGTTTTTTGAAATAGTTCTAACCGGATATCCTTCATCACATGTTGCGCAATAAGGGTAGTAATGTAGGTTTGGCCAAAGGTTGCTAGTAAAATTAAAATAAGTATACATAAAAACAAAATACTTGTGTTTATGAGAAACCTGTAATCCTTTTGTTTAACCCTTCTAATCACTTCAGAGGGAAAGGATTTTAATAAATGCTCCGGTATAGCAGAATAGGATCCATTTGTAATACATTCCTTTTCCAGTTCTTGTGGAGGAATACCCGAAAACACATACCAGGGATTTGGATCTATAATAGAGAGCTCCCGCAGACGTTTTTCTATTGAAGGTGTAAGTTCTGTATTATTAGATTTGACCACAAATATTTTAGAATTTATCTTTATATTCCCAGATACAGCAAGCAAGGACTTGATAATTGCTTTTTCATGAAGTAATAATTGAGAGTCCTTTGCTTCTAATATGGATTCATCTATAGCAACATATTGGGCTACAATAGAAGTGTCAATTATTTTTTGAATAAGTACGGGTAACGATAATTCACCAATGGTAGAAATTGCTAAAGCAAATAATGCAATAAGGGCAGGAATTTTATAAGGTTTTAAATATGAAAGGATCCGTTTCACCAACCGACTATCATATTCTTTTACCACCGCTTCGGTTTCAAAATAATCAGACATGTTGATGTTCTAACCTCTGTAATTCTGCCATCTCTGCATAATATCCACCATTACCTAACAATTGGCGGGGCGAGCCTGATTCCAGAACCTTTCCCTGTTCTAAAACAATCACATAATCTGCTTTTCTCAGAGTGGAAACCCGATGAGATACGATTACCGTTGTTTTTGCTTTTCTATGACTCAGAACACCCTGCAAAATATGTTGTTCAGTTTCTGTATCTACCGCTGAAAAGGCATCGTCGAGGAGAAGTATATCGGGATTTCTTATAATGGCCCTTGCTATGGAAACCCTTTGCTTTTGACCTCCAGAAAGGGTTAGTCCCCGTTCTCCTATTACAGTGTCCAATCCATCCTTAAAATCATCTAAATCCCTTGAAAGGGAAGCAAGTTCAATCATTTCTTTTAAAAGATGATCCCCTGCGCTCTCATCTCCAAATATGATATTATTCTTTACTGAATCGGAAAATAAAAATGCATCCTGAGGGGTCATTCCAAAACGGCTGCGTAATTCTGTAAGATCCCAATCTTTAACATCAATACCATCAATAAAAACAGTGCCATCCGGTGGATCTACAAGCCGGCAAAGGGTTTTTAATAGGGTTGATTTTCCAGAACCGGTTCGGCCCATAATCCCTACAATTGAGCCAGCAGGAATTTCAATAGAAACACCTCGTAATGCAGGAGTTCCATCAGGATAGGAAAAGTTCAGATTTTTAATTTCTATTGACGGTACAGAAGCTGTATTCGAAGGTCTTGTAGTACTTTTCGAATAAATCGCTGGCGGTGTAGCCAATATTTCATTTATCCGCCCCAAGCTTGCAGCTCCTCTCTGAATCATATTGATGAGAAAACCCATACCAAGCATAGGCCAAATAAGCATCTGCAGATAACTGAACAGGGCTACCAATGTGCCGGGAGACATCTGACCACCTATAACTTTACCACCTCCAACAATAAGTAGAATTAAGGTGGTCAGTCCTGAAAGAAAAGAAATAAGGGGAAAAAATAATCCATACACTTTTACTAACGTTACGTTTGCGTCTTTATAATCATCATTATTTTTTCCGAATAATTCTATAAACCATCGTTCTTTAACAAAGGATTTTACAACCCTTATACCAGCAAAGGTCTCCTGTACTGTTTCGCTCATATGGGAATAAGCTTCTTGCACTTTCATAAATCGGTGGCCAATTAAATTTCCAAATCCTACAATAAGTAATGTAATGACCGGTAGTGGCAGAATTGAGAACAGGGCAGTATCTCTGTCCTGTAAAACCATTATGATCAAAATAGCAAGAGCCATTATAGTGCTGTCAAAAAAGGCCACAAATCCAATACCAAGTGCATTACGAACCGCATTCAAATCATTAGTAGCGCGGGCAATGAGATCACCGATTTTATTATTTTGATAGAAATCATAAGAAAGATTCATGAGGTGGTTAAATAGATTTTGCCGTATCTCTGTTTCTATCTTACGGGAAGCACCATTAATAAAAAATCGCCACAGGAACCTGCCCAAACTTATGACCATTGATATTGCGAGCATTTGCAAACAAATCATGCCGATAGAGTTAAGGTTTGCATCTCTGCTGGAAAGCAAATCAATAGCGGATTTTATAAACTGGGGTATAAGAATCTGACCAAAATCAACCAAAATAAGGCAAATAAGCCCGGCAATGTAATGGGGAATAAAAGGGATAATATAGGGGAAAATTGATTTAAATTCCCTTATTGAATAAGCTTTTTTTGAATCATCAGCCATGCATTACTTCTTTGATAAAAAGGGATCTTCCTTTTTCTTCTGATCTGCTTCAAGTTTAGCTGACCAGATATCCTGTTTTTTCTTTACCGTCTCTGCATCATCCCGTTCTCCAAGCAGGATATGAATACGCCGAAGGGCTCCTAAATAATTGATAGCCTGTTTAAAATCATCAATACGGTTTGTAGAGAGCTCATATTTTTCTCTATATCGATCGGCAGCCTGCATTAAAAGCCGTTTTATTGTACGCATGTGATATACACTTACTTCGTAATCCGGGGATCGGGGATCAAAATTCGCTACCGCATTCTTTAAATCAAAAATATTTTTTGCAACCGTAGCAAAACGGCCTTCGAGTTCAACAAAGGCCCATTTCCACTTGGTATTATCACCGTACGCGTCTTCAACCAATTGAATAGCTAGGCCTAGCTTACGAATCAGGGCATAGCGGCGTTCCGCATTAAGGCCATCCAGTTCTTTAAGTTTTTCAGAATAGTCAGAATAGGGCACATCAATCAGGTTCGTAACAACCTCTTCAAGGTAGATAACAGTTTTATACAGGGCCTTACGGGCTTCATTCAGGGTATCTTCGTTTTTCACACCCAATACAGCTTGAGAAACCCCATTCATTACTAAATAATACGAAGCTAAATTAAGCATCTCATCAGCCAGAGTCAGCCTTTTATAGGCTGCACCATTGGAATCTTTCTGCATTAAAGAAAGGATACTGCGTTCCCGGGCTAAAATAGCTTCTGTAGCCTCCTTATAAGGCTTAATCCGTTCAAAGTATTTATGCTTGTCTTCCTGGGAGATTTTTGCCATTAATTCCTCCCCTTATTAAATTTTGATAATAATTCATCTGCATGAGCCAGGGCAGCACTGGCTGCAGAGTCACCGGAGAGCATTCGAGCTATTTCTTCCCTACGTTCTGATTGTTCTAAACATCTGAGGGTTGTGACAGTCCGATCTCCTTCTATCTTCTTCTCAACTTTTAAATGATTATCTGCCCGGACAGCTATAGATGCCAAATGGGTTATACAGAATATTTGTTTGGTCTTTCCAACCTGAGCCAGGTGTTCACCTACCGAAAGGGCTACCTCGCCACCTATACCGGTATCAATTTCATCAAAAACAAGGGTTTCCACAGTATCAGTATTGGCTAAAACTGTTTTAATTGCAAGCATAACCCTGGAAAGTTCGCCGCCGCTGGCAATTTTAGACAATTCTTTAACCGGTTCTCCCAGATTGGCTGATATTAAAAATTCGATATCATCTGCCCCATAGGGGCCTATAATCTTTGCATTTCCATTCAATCCTTTAGATTGCACCTGTATTACAAACTGAGCCTTTGGCATACCAAGGGTACTTAAGATTTGGGTAATCCGGCTGGCCAGGGTGGTTGCAGCGGCCTGACGTTTAGCGGTCAATTCTGCGGATCTTCTGCTGACTTCCTGCTCCAGTTTTGATATTGCATCTTTAAGCAAGGCCCGGTTTTCTTCTATTTTGGCAAGATTTTCTAACTCATTTTCAGCCTGGTCTCGATAGGAAAGGATAGCCTCTTCAGAGTCTCCATACTTTTTTTTCAACTTAAACAGAACCGTAAGCCGCTCTTCTATCGCTTCCAGCCGATTTGCGTCAAACCTGAGGGAGTCCTTGTAGTCTATAAGCTGATCAGAAGCATCTTCCAGTTCGTAATACAGATCTGAAAAGCGCTGTGAAAGTCCGGATAAGGATGTATCTATCGCCGATGCCGATTCAAGGGCTGTTTTTGCTTTTCTAAGAAGGGGAATAACGGAAAGATCCGAATGTACCAGTGAATCGGCCGCACCCATCACCATAGTAGATAGTTTCTCATATTCAGCCAGTTTTCTTGCTTCAGCTTCTAGCTCAGCAGTCTCGCCTGGTGTGGGATTAGCCTTATTGATTTCTTCTATTGCAAATGCCAGGAGTTCCTGTTTTTCATTCCGTTGTTTTTCTAATTCAAGAGAAGTTTCCAGTTCTTTTCGTTTTTCAGATAGTTCTAAAAAGATAGTGGTAAAAGCCTGGACCTGGTCTTCTATACCTGCAAAGCGATCCAGGTACCGGCGGTGGTTCTCCTTTTTTAGCAGTGCTTGATGCTCATGCTGGCCATGGATATCAAATAAATAAGAAGTGAGTTCCAATAATTCATTTCTGGTAACAGGCACATCCTGAACATAAATAGCGCCTCTTCCTGACCTTTTTAAATTTCTGCGAATAATAATATGGCCATCATCAGGTGCAATATCTTTTCCCTGCAGCCAAAGGGCCACATCCTTGTTATCTGGTCCGACAGCTATGATTCCAGAAACACTCGCTTCTTCACAACCCGTACGAATAATATCAATTTCGGCTTTCCCACCCAGCATGAAGCTTAAAGCACCAACAATGATAGATTTACCTGCCCCAGTTTCACCGGTTATGATATTGAGTCCATCCTTAAAGTGGACAGAAAGTTTATCAATAAGGGCATAGTCTTTAATTACCAGTTCCTCAAGCATCGGGGCCTCCCGACCAGTTTAATTTAGTACGGAGCACTTTGTAAAACACTTTTCTATCCGAAGCAATAATGCTCGCTTGAAAGGGTGCTCGTTGCATAATCAGCCGGTCGCCTTCATCAAGCTGTATAACCTCTTGACCATCTACGGTTAGGAGCACGTTGCTTCTCTGATCCCGTTCAACCTCAACCAGGACCTTTTCATGGGCAGGAATGACCATAGGACGATTAGAAAGTGTGAATGGACAAATAGGGTTGATGATAAGAGCTTCCAGTTCAGGGTCAAGAATGGGTCCACCTGCAGCTACAGAATAGGCTGTTGAACCGGTAGGAGTAGCAATAATAAGCCCATCCGCACGAAAGGGACCTAAATCGGTGGTATCGGTACTTACATCGAGACGAATAATCTTGGCAATACCTGAGGCTGAAATAACTGCATCATTTAAGCAATACCGGGTATCAATTAAGCGGTCATTCCGCCATAACTCAACTGAAAGCATCAGTCGTTTTGATATTGGCACTGTTCCCTGAATCCATTGATTAAATACCTCTTCCCATTGTTCTGGATGAACTGCGGCAATAAAACCCAGGGTCCCGATATTGATAGGGAAAATAGGTATGGACAGTGGAGCCATACAACGGCTTGCATAAAGGACAGTACCATCACCGCCAAGAGTAAAGGCTATATCATACCCGCCATTAGGCGGAATTATGGGTTTTCCCTCGAATGAGCATACATGGACACAATGTCCTTGGGCTTCCAGAACAGATTGAATGTGTTGCATCAGGTCGGAAGCATTTGCCTTATGGAGATTAACAATTAATAGTACCCGTACTCCCATTGCTTCCAATCCTTGTAACCTCTTTTTGGGCTATGGTAATGTAGCAAGAACCTTTGCTATTTTTTCTATTTGTTTACCAGAAAGACGAGGATATAAGGGAAAAAGTACGGTCCGTAAAGATAAAGAGTACGCAGTGGGACAACTGCTCTGATATTCGGGTAATTTTACTATGATTGTATCATTAAAAGCTGTTTCTACTGCAACTTCCTTTTTATTGCCATAGGCAACCACATCTTTCATACCAGTTTGCAGGATGAGAGGAAAGGAATAGTTATTATATTCGGCTATATCAAGCTGCAGGAACCGTTTATGTCTTGTTCGTAAAGATGCCTGTAGTAAAACTTCGGCAATTTCTTTTCTTCGGGCAAAGTTCTTTTCATGTTCCTTGAACTGTACAATCGCCATGGCTGCATTCATATCGGGGAGCTGATATTCTGGAGGTAATTCTGCAAATTGTTTTAAGACCGCAGCTTCCCGTCGACTATTCGCGTAAAGGATTGCCCCTCCACCCGCAGTAAGAACATCCCGCTCTTCCAGACCTAACAATGTAAGCGTTCCCAGGGCTCCCGCCTTAAGTTCACCCGTATTGGTCCCATAACTGCGGGAAATATCTTCAATGATAGGAATACCAAATTCAGTTAAATCTGCCGTATTGGGTACATAACCCAGGGTATGATGGTTTATAATACATCGAACAGGTACAGAAGCCTCTTGTAAAGCCTTTGAAATGGTAGCTTTTGTGATGTTACCCGAATGTTCATCAACATCAGCAATAATCGGTGTTAGGGATGCATCTTTAAGAACCTGAATATAATAATATGGTGAAAGGGCAGAAATAAGTACCCCTTCATTATTCGCAATATTAAGTGCTTTCAAGGCATAGAAAAGTGCAAATGTAGGGCTTCTAAAACTTACACCATACTCAAAATTGATATATTCTTTAGCCACAGCAATTAGTTTAAGACTGAGTTCGCCTGGCCCTAAAGCATCATCTACTAAAGCGGACAATACCGCATCCATTTCTTTTCGGCGTATTGTCGGCGAGAAAACCTCAATTTTCATCTATTCCCTCAAGAGTATTGCTTAATGTCGTAATTCATTAATTTTTTGTAATTCCTTTGGATTAAAGAGCCTTCTGATATCCAAAATAATTAAATAGCCCTCTTCATTCTGTATCACACCCTGTATATACTCAGCACCGATCCCGCTCAGCATCTGTGGAGGAGCCTGAATCTGTTCGTTTTCTATTGTAACAACTCTGGCTATCTTATCGATAACAACACCAAGTTTCATGCCATCCACATCGATAATGATAAATCCAGATAACAGCTCTTCATCTTCACCTACAACAGCCCTTTTTATATGAAATCGTTTATGCAGATTGATAATCGGAATTATTTCTCCGCGCAGATTGATAATACCTTCTACATAGGATGGAGCGTTAGGGATAGGCCGTATATCCTGTACCCGGACAATCTCTTTTACATCCATAATATCTATGCCGTAGTGCTCTTCCCCAAGTTGAAATGTTACCAGCTGGTATTGATAGTCCTTTTCCGTCATGTAGATATCCTTTCAGGCTCAATCTATCTTACGCCTTACATTACTTTACTATTGAAATCGCATTTCTTCAAGGGTTATGTGTTTTTGTTTTTTGCATACTGCATAGCCTGCTTAGACCTATATTAATTCCATCACCCTTTCAGGGCTCCGAAATAAAAAAAAAGCCTGGCGACTACCTACTTTCCCACCTCTTCGAGGGGCAGTATCATCGGCGTAAGAGGGCTTAACTTCCGTGTTCGGAATGGGAACGGGTGTAACACCTCCACTATGGTCACCAGGCAATACTTACTACTGTTATAAAGATCCTGACATATAAA
>Ga0209506_1002914_pt1 | contig 14446 bp, 13 predicted proteins | sample AD_JPNHG2_MetaG_FD_184409 | JGI IMG/M metagenome (GOLD analysis project Ga0209506, IMG submission 184409) | Active sludge microbial communities of municipal wastewater-treating anaerobic digesters from Japan - AD_JPNHG2_MetaG (SPAdes) (version 2) | ecosystem: Engineered > Bioreactor > Anaerobic...
ACCACCTGGGCACGAAATAAATACTAGAGAGAATCTTTTTGCGAGTTTATTTCTTTTTCTGCATTCTTATCATCCATTTTTTCTTTATGTTCCTCGTTTGCCATTTCTTCCGTATCGGTTATTTCTTCTATTTTTACTTCTTCAGGGATCACGGACTTAAATACCGAAAGTTTACGTCTAATTTTGGTTGGAGAAAGTTTTCTAATAAAATATACTTTAGCCTTTCTTACTCTGGGTGCTTTAATAATTTCTATTTTTTGGATTAAAGGAGAGTGGAGTGGCCACGTTTTTTCCACGCCAATTCCATCTATTACTTTCCGAACAGTAAAAGAAGCGCCTGGTCCCTTGCCGTGTTTTTGAGAAATGACGATTCCTTCAAATGTTTGGATACGTTCTTTATCTTTTTCTTTCACTTTTTCGTAAACGCGAACTTGCATTCCTGCCTTTAATTGAGGGACATTTTTTAATTGATCTTTAACAACTTCGTTGATCAGAACTGTTTTCATATGTAAATTAGTATAAAAAAATAAAATAAAAAGTCAAAATAATTTTATTTTTATTTAGATTTTATAATAGACAATATCACCATCATTGACGATATAATCTTTTCCTTCTACTTTTAATTTTCCCATTTCTCGAGCTTTAGTCCACGAACCACATTCAATAAAATCGCGCCAATTGACAATTTCGGCTTTGATAAACTTGTCTTGAAAATCTTCGTGAATTAAACCAGCAGCTTCCCAAACCGTTGAACCTCGTTTTAATGGCCAAGCCCTCGTTTCTTCCGCGCCATTAGTAGTGAAAAAGGTGATAAGATCTAATATTTCATAACCCCTTTTAATTAGATCGTCGAGTTTATTCAAGTAAGGAAGACGATTAATGTTTAATTCGGCTGCCTCTTCGTTAGAAAGTGTCGCTAAATCTAATTCTTTCGCCAAATTAATAGCAAAAATATTTGTTTTATTCACTTGGCTACCAACGTGATCAATAATTTCTTCTTTAATTTTTTCTATTTCCGTTGGTGTAATGGAATCATCAACATTTAATACAACAAGGAGAGGCTTTTGTGTTAAAAAATTACAGTCATTTATTAATTCTTTTTCTTTGTCCGTCAGAGGAAAAGTGGAAATCCATTGACCATTTTGCAGGTGTTTTTCCAATTTTTGAATTAATTCAAATTTTTGTTGGGCTGTTTTTTCTTTTCGCTTTAAATCGCCCTCAATTTTTTTAAATGCTTTTCCTAATGCTTCGAGATCGGCAAGAATTAATTCTGTTGAAATAATTTCTAAATCACGAAGAGGGTCAATTTTCTCTTCAACATGAGGGACATTAGGAGCTGAAAATAATCTAACTACTTCGGCAATTGCAGTGGTTTCTCGAATATGACTCAAAAATTGATTACCAAGCCCCATTCCTTGAGCAGCGCCTTTTACTAACCCGGCGATATCTACGAATTTTACTGTTGCGGGAATAACATTTTTTGATTTTTGAATTTCGGCAATTTTGTATAATCGTTCGTCAATTACCGGCGCTAGACCAATATTAGAGTCAATGGTTGTAAAGGGAAAATTAGCGATAGCAACTTGTTTTTTAGTAATCGCTTGAAAAAGAGTTGATTTTCCGATGTTGGGTAATCCTACAATTCCAATAGAAAGCATATTTTTTGATTTTTAGACAATTTTATTATAAACTATATTTATTGTGGAAACAATAAACAAAAAAATTTTTTTAGCTTACGATATTCGAGGCCGGTACCCTAAAGAAATTAATGGTGATGTTTTGTGGCGGTTAGGATATAACTTACCGATGATTTTGCAGCAAGAAAAGATATTGCCTAATAGAAAATTAAAAATTATAGTTGGGCGTGATAGCCGACCCAGCGGCGCTATTTTAATCAAAAATCTTATCCAAGGCTTGTTACAGAATGATATTGAACTGGTAGATGCGGGTGTCATCACCTCTCCGATGCTTTATTTTTTAATAAAAACGCATCATTTTGATTTGGGTTTTATCATTACGGGATCTCATCTGAGCGAAAGTTATACGGGTTTAAAAATTTATACTCGCGAGTTGGATGCTCTTTCTGGAAATTGGCTGGTAAAATTTTTGGATATTTTTAATCGACCGGTTACCGTAGGTTTAACAAAAGGAAAATTAATAAGGAAAAATTTTATTAACGAATATGTCCAATTTCTTTTACAAAAAAGCAAAATTAGACAATTTAAAAAAACACTTTCTTTGAAAAATATTTTAATCTGTTGTCCCAAAAGCAGCCAGCTTATTTTAGAAAAAATCAAAAAAGAATTGAAATTTAACTTGCAATTTGTTCATCGGCCAATTCCTAAAAGATTAATAGCGCAAAGAAAATGTGATTGCGTGATTCAATTTGATTCTGATGCCGATCGGATGCAGGTGTTTAATAGTAAGGGTGAACAAATTTCAGGAGATATAATTGGTGCTTTTTTTGTGGAATTGATGAAAAATAAGATGCCCAAAAAAATAATTGTTGATTGTCGTTCTGGCCGATTTTTGATTAATTTATCACGTCGCTATCATTTTAAAATAATTTATTCGCCAGCAGGTCATGGATTTTTTAAACAGGCAATGAAAAAAAATGGAGCTTTGTTGGGCATTGAGAAATCCGGCCATTATTATTGGAAAGATTTTTTCTTTGCGGATTCGGGTATTTATTCTTTTTTAATGCTACTTCAATTTTTGGCTGGAAAAAAAGATAAAATAGATGATATAGCGCGTCAATTTTTTCAAGGTGTTATTTCGCCAGAAATAAATTTTAAAATTAAAAATCAACGACAAATCAATAAAATTTTTCAAAAGATTGAAAGGATGTTTAACAAGAACAAAATTAATAAAATTGATGGTTTAACAGTCTTTGATAAAAACTTTAAATTTAATTTGAGAGCTTCTCATACCGAGCCAAACATTCTTCGATTGAACGTTGAAGCCATTAATGAAAAAGTTTTTCAAGAAATATTGTCGAAAATTAAGCAACTAGTTAAATAAATATCATGGCCGATTCGTATCGTCTTAAGCAGTTAAATAGTTTGATTCAGCAGCTTTTTTCCGAAATTATTCAAAAAGAAAGTAATTTTTCTGACGAAGTTTTTATAAGCGTGAGTAAGGTGGAGGTTTCGAAGGATTTAGCAAATGCTAAGGTTTTCATTAGCGTTTTCCCTGCTGTTACAGATGAAATTAAAGAATATTTTAAAAAGAATATTTTTGCTCTTCAGCAATTACTTAATAAAAAATTAGACATTCACCCTGTGCCTAAAATTCTGATTGTGTATGATGAGTCCGAAGCTAAAGCCGCCCACATTGATGCTTTGTTAAATCAGATTAAAAATGATGCTCGTCGGTCAAGAAAAAGAAAAAAAGAGTGATTTTGTTTTTAGACATCTACAACCGAAGAAATTAAGTTGGCCACCAAAAATTTTTAGATACTTGATTTTTATTAGATAATTAGGTATTTTATTATAAATGGAGCAGAAAATTATTGGTGGCCACGTAGCCAAGTAGTGAGGCATCGGCCTGTTTCGCTGCGCGAGATCTGGCGAAGCCAGACAAAACAATAATGTTATTTAAAAATTGCAAAAATATTACACTTATGTTTTAAAAAATTTAGAACATAGTGATATCTATATTGGCAGCACGGAGAATATTTAGAGAAGATTACGTATGCATAATCTTGGTAAGGTAAAATCAAGCAAAGGATATAAACCATGGCAATTGCTGGAATGTAAATAATTTAATTTGTGAAGTGAAGCCATGAGATACGAAAGATTTTTGAAAAATCATCAACAGAAAGAAATATTAAAAAACAAATACGGCCTGGTAGCCAAGTGGTAAGGCAAGGGTCTGCAAAACCCTTACACGTGGGTTCGATTCCCACCCAGGCCTCTGAGGTAGTTTAAAAATATAAAGTTTCAAAAGCAGCAATCAGAATGACTAAAACGCTAGCGAAAATTTTCAAAGAAAATTTTCGCTAACTACCTTAATTTTGACTTTTGATTTTTGATCTTGGCATTTACTATCGCCCGGGTGGCGGAATCGGCAGACGCGTTGGACTCAAAATCCAATGACCTTTACCGGTCATGAGAGTTCGAGTCTCTCCCCGGGCACAAACGAATAAAATGAGTTTGAGATGAGGAGCAAGCTAACTGTTTGGCTTGCATGGGGAAAAGAAGCGCGCAGCTATGGGCGACGAGCGAGTTGGCGAGGAGCCCAGCGAGCGGCGGGCTGCGAGCGCGAGAGCGGAAGCTCGAGCGACTTGTAGCCGAGTCTCTTTCCGGCACCAGAAGAACTTAAATCTTAAAATGTCCGTCTATTTTAGGTAGACAAACCTCAAAATAAAAAGACAAAATGAAAAATGATGGTCGGCGAAAAATCGTAATATCGTAGCTCATGAATTAATTCATGAGCTAGCTCATGAGCTAACTCATGAGCTGAAATAGAGATGTGTTTTTGATAAAATTTCTTAAAAATTTTTTGAAGACCATAATATAAAGATAAGTTGCGCAAGTTTAATTATCGAGTAAAATAAAATTAATATCTGCGAGTGATTTAATTGGTTGTCGATCTTATTTCGATTCGTTACCATAAATTATGTTCGCTCAGTTATTAATTAATGGGTTGATTGCCGGAGCTATTTATGCGTTGGTTGCTTCGGGATTTTCTCTGATTTATTCGGTTTGTAATTTTACTCATTTTGGTCATGGCGCTATTATTGCTGCGGGGGCATATCTTCTTTATACTTTCTATGTTATTCTAGGTATAAATTTTTGGATTTCGGTCATTCTTACTCTTATTTCTTCTGCTGTTCTTGGCTGGTTGGTTAATTTATTAATCAAAATTTTACGCAAAAGAAACGCAAGCAATGCTATTTTATTAATTGCTTCTTTTTGTCTTTTAATCTTATTTGAATCTTTAATCTTAATGATTTTTGGCGCTGATGTAAAAACAATCGGCTTTATTAAGATTACTAAAGGCGAAGAATTTGGTGGCGCTATTATTACCCCCCTTCAAATCGTTATTATTGTTGTTTCTTTAGTTCTTTTAGTTATTCTCTGGCTATTTATGAAAAAAACTAAAATTGGTAAAGCAATGCGTGCTGTGGCAGACAATAAGAATCTGGCTGAAATTATTGGTATTTCTGCTGAACATATTTACAAGTGGAGTTTTATTATTGGTTCTCTTATTGCTGGAATAGCTGGTATTTTGGTGGGGTTAGAGCAAAATTTAGAACCAACGATGGGTACAAATTTGATTATTAAAGGATTTACCGGCGCTATTGTTGGCGGCATTGGTTCTGTTCCGGGTTCTATTCTTGGCGCATTTTTAATAGGCATTGTAGAAAATTTTGGAATTTGGTTTTTACCTTCTGGATATAAAGATGCCATTGCTTTTATTATCCTATTTATCTTTTTACTTTTCCGACCGCAAGGAATTTTGGGTCGCAAAAAGAAATAGTCAGAAAGTTGCTATTTTCAAAAACTTGTTTAATAATAAAATATAAGATATTTCATATAATGATCATAACAACATAAAAATTCGTTAATAATCCAAAAGTTAAAAATAAAATTCATTAATTCATTAGCTTAAACTCTCAATAAACTAATGAATTAATGGGAAAATATCTAAAAACTATGTCTAAAACAACGAAAACAATTCTCTGGATTATCGTCGCTATCATTGTTATTGGTCTTGTCTGGTATGCAGTTAGTAAAAAATCAGAAACAGTGACAAAGGAAGAAGAGACGATTAAGATTGGAGCAGTGTTACCGCTTAGTGGCAATCTCGCTTCTTTAGGAGAAGCTACTAAAAGTGGTTTAATGGCCGCTCAAGAAAAAATTAATAATACTAATTCTGGTTGGCGGGTAGAGATTATTTTTGAGGATAGCCAAAGCAATGCTCAAGTAGCAGTAACTGCTGTACAAAAATTGATTAATATTGATAAAGTCAATGCTTTAGCTGTGTATGGTAGCCAATTTGCTTATGCTACAGCCCCTATTGCTCAAGAAAATAAAATAGTTCAGCTGTCATATTTGATGGATAGTCAACTTGCTAAAAATTATAATTATTCAGTGGTATTCTTTCCAACTTATGAGACGGAGGTATCTTTAATGGCAGACTATATTTTAAAGAATGATATTGATAAAATAGGCATTTTACATAGTAATATTCAAGCACATCAGAATGCTTCTGATTTTTTGGTATCAGAACTTAAAAAACAAAATTACACCGATCAAAATTTTCATATAGAAGTATTTTCGCCAGGACAAGTGGATATAAAAACGCAATTAATTAAATTAAAAGGGTATAATCCTAAAATAATTGCTATTTTTAGCACTCCAGCGGAAGTGGTTTCTATTGTAAAACAAATTAAGGAGTTAGGTTTAGATACTACTTTATTGTTTAATTCAGCTCCATCAGTAATTGCGGAAATGGATCAATCAAAAATGTCTGTTTTTGAAGGCAGCTTATTCGTTCTTTTCAATACGACTGTTTCCCAAAGTGTTGATCAGATGGCGCTTATTAATGATTTGAAATCAAAAGGAGAAGTGGTGACAGCGCCTGAAACGGTAGTTGCTTATGACTCCCTTTGTTTTTTGACAGAAGCGTTTAAGAAAGCCAAAAATCAGGCAGATGTGATTAATCAATTGAGAGGAGCGAGCGGTATAGGATTAAGCGGTAAGATTACAATAACGAATGACGGCGTAGCTCATTTTGAAGAAATGAAATTGGGAATTGTTAAGAATGGAAAAATTGAATTATACGAAGATAAAAATTAAAAAGTCGCTAATAATCCAAAAGTTAAAAATAAAATTCATTAATTCATTAGCTTAAACTCTCAATAAACAAATGAATTAATGGGAAAATATCTAAAAACTATGTCTAAAACAACGAAAACAATTTTATGGATTATTCTAGCCATCATTGTTATTGGTCTTGTTTGGTATGCAGTTAGTAAAAAACCAGAAACAGTAACAAAGGAAGAAGAGACGATTAAGATTGGAGCAGTGTTACCATTAACGGGTGACTTTTCAGAATATGGACACGATGAATTAAATTCTTTTAACCTCTTTATTAAAAATTATAACACCAATCCCGATCATAAATATAAACTGAGTTTGATAGTAGAAGATAGCATGACTGACTCTGCTGCTGCGGTTTCGGCCGTGAATAAAATACTTATTGAAAAACCGACTGCTATTTTTACAATTGGAAGCAGTCTTTCTTTGGCCATACAACCTATTATCAATGAAAATAAAATAGTCACTTTTGCCGTTGGCGCAAATCCAGACATACCAAATAATTACATGATTGCGAACATGCCATCGTCAGATGATCAAATGAAAGCTTTGTCTGTTGAATTGCAAAATATGGGAATTAATAAAATTGGCTTTATTTATCGCAATGATGACTGGGGGAATTCATTATTATCTTCGTTTGATGCAACATATAGCGGTGAAATTATAGCTGAACCCTTTAATCCTGATGAAAAGGATTATCGTACTGTGATAGCGAAAGTTAAAGTCAGAAATCCAGAAGCAGTTTTTTTGGCAAATACGGGTGCTGATTTGGGTTACTTAATTCAGCAAGTAAGGCTTTTAATGGGCAAGACGATAACCATCTATTCAGTGCCAGAGGTGGCTTTTGCAGAAGTTAAACAAACAGCAGGAGAGTTTTATTCAAACATTGTGTACGTTTCATTTGATTTAGATTATGATTCAAGAGATACACTAAAACAATTTAAAGAAAAATATATAGCCGAATACGGGAGAGATCCGTCGTTTGATTCTTTAGTTGCATACAATAGCATTGAATTATTAGTACAATGCCCACTTCCCATTAATAGTGGCGATTTATTACATTGTCTAAAAAGTAGGAAATTTAATACTCTTGTAGGAGAAGTATTTATTGAGAATAACCGCATTGTTTATCCGCTTAAAATAAATAAAATATAAGATATTTCATATAATGATCATAAAAACATAAAAAGTCGCTAATAATCCAAAAGTTAAAAATAAAATTCATTAATTCATTAGCTTAAACTCTCAATAAACAAATGAATTAATGGGAAAATATCTAAAAACTATGTCTAAAACAACGAAAACAATTCTCTGGGTTATCGCCGCTATCATTGTTATTGGTCTTGTTTGGTATGCAGTTAGTAAAAAATCAGAAACAGTAACAAAAGAAGAAACTTCTCCTGTAAAGATAGCTTATATTGGACCATTAACCGGTAGCTTTGCCGCTGCTATTGGATTACCTCATCAACGTGGTTTAATTTTGGGTGTGCAAAAAATGAAAGACCAGGGATTTAATATTGATATAATTTCAGAAGACGATCAAGGCGATAAGACGGTTGCATTAAGTATAGCAAATCAACTTTTAGGAACAGAAAAAAATGTAAAAGTTATAGTAAGTCCTCTTTCTGGTGTTTCGCTTACTTTAGCGTCATTAGCTCAAGAAAAAAATATTATTTTGTTTTCGACTGGCGCTAATCCCGAAATTCCAAAAGCCAACGAAAATACTTTCCGCTTTTTCATTGATGCCAATCAAGAGGCAAAATTAATGGCTAAATACGCCAGCGAAACCTTAAAAATTCATTCGATAGCTATCTTGTATCAAAATGATGATTTTGGTCTTTCAGAGCGAAATGCTTTTCGAAATGAATTTAGTCAGCGTGGTATTCAAATACTTCATGAAGAAGCCTATGATTCTGCGGCACCGGACTTAAGAACTCAAATGACAAAAATTATTGCTCAAAAACCCGAGGCATTAGTTATTTCAGGCGCTGGAGCAGGAATTGTGACGGCTGTTAAAACAGTGAGAGAATTTGGATTTCAAGGAATTGTTTTTAGTGATCTGAATGCTTTGTATCCACCACTTTCAACAGATTTAATCAATTTAGTTGAAGGAATGTATGTAACCGACTTTAAATTTGATTTAAATGATCCTCAAGTAAAAGCCTATGTAGACGAATATTATCGTCAATTTGGCGAACAGAGAGTTTATCCGAATTCAGCCTTGGAATATGGAGTAGCTCAGATTATTGCTCAAACAGTGAAACAATGTGGGGATGATGTTGAATGTATGAAGCAAACAATGTCTTCATCAACATATGATACCATTTTAGGAAAGGTTAGATTTGATGAATATGGCAATGCTATTCCGCCGGCAGTTCTCAAACATGTAGAAAATGGCAAAGAAGTGATAGTTTTAGAGTAATGGCAGAGAACGGAAATTAATTAGGAGGCGCGGCGAGAATTCGCCGCGCCTCCTCGTTGTATTATTAGCAAATTTATGCTATTATTAAACTAATATTTATTAATTTAGTGAAGTTTTCAATTATTAATCGATCTAGCCGTTTTATTGACTTTTATGTTTTCAGCTTATCTTGTCCACCTTTTAATTTTAATTGGTATTAATTTAGTTTTGGCATTGCCTTTGCAATTAGCTGTTGGTTACACGGGGCTTTTAAATTTAGGTCACATTGCTTTTTATGCCATTGGCGCTTATACTTCAGCGCTACTAGTTTTACACGGATATCCATTTATTGTGGCGTTTTTAGCTGCTGGAATTATTTCAATGATTTTTGGCCTTTTGTTATCTATTCCGACAAATAAATTAAAGGGTGATTATTTAGCATTAGCTACGATGGGTTTTTCTTTTGTGGTGTATGCTGTAGCGCTTAATTGGACTAGTTTAACAAGGGGACCTTTGGGCATACCAGGCATTCCCAAACCTAATTTCTTTGGTTTAATGCTTTCTGATAATACTTCTTTTCTTGCTTTTACAATCATTATTGCGCTTATCACCTTTTTAGTTATAAAAAAAATAACAGATTCGCCTTTCGGAAAAACATTAGAAGCCACTCGAGATAATGAATTAGCTACAAGAACATTAGGCAAAAATACATTTAAGCTGAAATCTATTACTTTAGCAGTGTCGGCTTTTTTTGCCGGTATAGCTGGTTCACTTTATGCTCATTATATTACTTTTATCGATCCCTCATCTTTCACTCTGATGCAAGTTATTCCTATTTTATGTATTGTTATTGTGGGCGGGTTGGCTTCGCTCAAGGGTACTGTTTTAGCTACTATTATTTTAGTTCTTTTGCCAGAGCCCCTTCGTTTTGTTGGTTTTCCTTCTTCCATTGTTGGTCCAGCTAGGCAAATTATCTATGCCCTTCTTTTACTTGCAATTCTTATTTATAAACCTAAGGGAATTTATGGAAGAGTGAGATTAGATTAAAATTTTAACTCACAGATGCAATTCAAAATCTATCTATATGCTTGCTTGTTATAACTTAAAAAAATATTTTGGAGGAATTAAAGCGGTTGATGACTGCAGCTTTGAAGTTAAGGATAATACGGTGACAGCTTTAATTGGTCCAAATGGCGCTGGAAAATCAACGGTTTTTAATATGATTTCTGGCATAGTTAAACCCGAAGCCGGCCACATCATTTTTGGCGATATTGATATTACCAATCAATCTATTGAAGAAATTTCTAATTGTGGTATCTCGCGGCTTTTTCAGAAAGTTACACTTTTCGATAATCTTACTGTCAGAGATAATTTACTTCTAGCGATAGATAATGAAGATACTAAATTTTGGAAAAATCTTTTTGGCTTGAATAAATTTAGTAAAGAAAAAGAAGATAAAATTAAAGAGATGCTTCGATTCGTTTCGATGGAAAAAATGGAAAATGCATTGGCCAAAGATTTAAGTTATGGCCAAAAACGTTTAATAGAGTTGTGCCGCACTGTATTAAATCCTCATAAATTATTGATGTTAGATGAACCTGTAGCGGGAGTTACTGCTAAATTAAGAGAAAAAATAGCCGAATTTTTAAAGAATTTAAAATCCAGTAAAGAAACAATTTTATTAATTGAGCATGACATGAATTTTACTTTAAGTATTTCGGATTGGGTAATTGTTATGGAAAAAGGTCGCGTGATCGCCGAGGGAACTCCCGAAGATATTAAAAATAGCCCCAAAGTATTAGAGGCATATTTGGGAGAGTAATTTAAAGGTCGAAAATATAATTCATTAATTTCTGACTATTTATTTAGCAAATTAATTAAATTAGGCCTGCTAAATAATGGAGTAGCGTTAACGAGACAGTCTCATTTATCTTTTTGAATTAAATTTAATGAAAGCGTTACTAGAGATAGAAAATTTAAAAGCTGGTTACGAAGGAATGGAAATTCTGCATGATATTGATTTTCAATTGCAATCTAAAGAAATTGTGGCTCTGATAGGTCCTAATGGTGCAGGCAAGAGCACTTTGTTAAAATCAATTTTTCATTTGACAGAAATTTATTCAGGCAAAATATTTTTTAAAGAAAAAAATATTATAAATATAGACACTAATCGTTTAATTCAATTGGGAATTTCTTATGTTCCCCAAGGGAGGCAAGTTTTCCCCTCATTAACTGTTTTAGAGAATTTAGAGCTTGGTATTTTTGTAGAAAGAAAAGGCATTTCCTTAGAGAAAAATATTGAAGATATTTTCGAACGCTTTCCATTTTTACGCGAGAGAAAGAACGATTTGGCTGGAAATTTATCAGGCGGCGAACAACAATTATTAGCTATCGGCAGAGCCTTAATGCAAAAACCAGAACTACTTTTACTAGATGAACCTTCGTTAGGTCTAGCCCCAAAAGTAATGAAAGAAATTTTTAATACAATTCAAGAAATCAATAATGAAGGAATAGCAATTATTATTGTTGAACAAAATGCGCGGCAGGCAGTAAAAATTGCTGATAAAATTTATGTTCTTGAAGACGGCAAAATCGCCCTTGAAGGTGGAAAAGAAATTTTAGATGATCCGCGTATAAAAGATATTTATTTGGGCGGAAGATAAAAATAAAAATAAATAATTAATAAATCAGCTCATGAATTAATTCATGAGCTAACTCATGAGCTAACTCATGAGTTGAAATAATAACTATGTCTAATATAAAATTCCAAAATCGAAAAATTAGAAAATTATCTAAGGTAGGGAGAGGAAAAAGCTTTGCTGTTACAATTCCTATAGAATATGTCCGAAAACTCCGATGGAAAGAAAGGCAAAAACTGATGGTTGAGCTTGAAAATCAATCTATCATTATTAAGGATTGGAAGAAGTAATGATTCAAGCAAAAATCCGCTTTCGCGGATTTTTGCTTTGCTTTCGTCTTTTTTGTTAAGATTTTAGTCAAGATTTCCCTTGACTTTTTTAAATATTAATGTTAATATTATTTTGTTATCGAAAATCTCGTATTCGATAACCCCCGATCACGTGGGAAACGTGAAATCTGTTCTTTAAAAAAGAAGGAGAAAAAAATGAAAGAACGAAGGATAACTCTAACAGAGTTAATAGGCATTTTGAAGCAATGGTCGATTACTAAATACGTTGTTGCGGTCATTGATAATGCCTCACCCGAGGGTGTTAATTTTCCGGTAATAGCCGAAAATTTTATGTGGATTCCTAAGGTTGCTGGTATTTCTAATCAAAGAAAAGATTTGGAAAGATTGTTTCACTCCTATGGCATACAAGTAGAGAACAATCAACCCATTGCAGTGTTTCATCACCATGATCTTAAGCAGTCGTATATGGCAACAAATGAGAATGTCGAATTTTATGAATTTAGTCACGTTTTTAGTATCGCTTACATGGCCTTTGAGAATGGTGATGCCAAAATGCTTTCGCACATGCTCAGTGGTACTTTTCGCTCAAGCCAAGTAATAATTGTAAAAGAAGGACTATCATCTCAGGCAGTCAAGAATCTCCAACGGCAGCATTGGGCACTAGCAAAGATTGATTGTAATTACAAAGATACAAGTATTTCTGACGAAGAATATTTGATTTACAGAATTGCCCAGAACTTGAGCGGAGGAGTTATCATCCCCGATCCAAGACGCTATCGTTCAGAGGCTCATGATGAGATAGTAAAACGAGGCATTGCAGTAGATCAATATGCTATTCCTGCTCTTTTCCAATCAGTAGCAATCCAAACTGGTACTAAACTCGATAAAGAATTCTCAGATTTTATTAGCAAGAGAGAAGAAAGATGGCAGAAAGAAATTATTGATTTAAAGAAGAAAAGCGAAGAAAAGGTAGCAAAACAACGGCAGGAAAAAGAATTACGACAGAAAGGGGAGTTGTTGGCCAAAGATGCGGTGGATTATATTTCAGCTACTGCCCCATCGTTAGGATGTGATCATACTTATAGTCCTATATATCCCAGCAAACGCAGGGATATCGCTGCTATTAGACGACTAGTAGAAAATGGTAGTAGTTATGGTTATGACATTATTTATTTGGTATGGACTGATGGAAAAGAAATCCATTCCAAAAAATTGGTGGATTCATCAGAGACTAAGGATTATCTCGACATTACCAAAGTAGAAGAAACTCCTAACGGAATTAATATTGAGGTGCAAAGTAGTGGTAGTTATAGCGGTGCAAAGTGGAAAAAGCTCATCAGTGTTCCTTTTGAAGAAATATTTTCTTCAAATGTGGAAGAATCGCCAATGAAAAGTACTGGTCACGTATTAAAACCCAACGATATTCCTCCTGAAGCAAAACCCTTTTTGGATGCTTTTCAAAAAGAAGTAGCGCGATTTAACCTAGTTCGGGCGGGGAAATTCGTTGATAATAAGAAATTCCAAAAAGAAATCGACCAGTTAAAGAGGAAATTTTCCAATCTCAATAATCTTGTATATTTATCGCATATTATTGAGGAGTACCCGCAAGAGCTCGTGCAGGAAACATTAAAATTTTTTAATTATGTCAAAAATCAGTATATAGTTGACACAGCACTACATATTTTAGGTGAAATGGCCCTGTTGGGTAATAGTCCTCTTCTTTTTCAACGCCTGTTGAATTTGCTGCAAAGTGTTGATGAGAAAAAGCAGGAGCAGATACTGATGGATGATAATTTGGAATATCAGGATGACGAACTAATTGAGCAGACTTTGGAATGTTACGAGAAAGAATTGGAGAAAAGAAAGTAAAATACAAATTAAGAGCGGATTCCAAAGTCCGCTCTTTTTTATTTTATGAAATTTTTTATAATAAAAATTAATGAAGAAAGAAAAGATGAAAAAAGTGGTAGTCATTGGAGGCGGAACGGGCGTGTTTGTGGTTTTGACGGCTTTGAAAAATTTTCCCGTCCATCTTTCGGCGATTATCAGCATGGCGGATTCCGGTGGTTCAAGTGGAGTTTTAAGAGAAGAATTCGGTATTTTGCCGCCAGGCGATGTGCGGCGCGCTTTAATTGCTTTATCCAATTCAGACAATAAGCTTTTAGCTAGATTATTTAATTATCGTTTTAATGAAAGTTATTTTTTGGATGGTCATAGTTTTGGTAATTTATTTATTACTGCCTTGGAGCGCATTATGGGCGATTTTCAAAAAGCGATTCGCGAGGCGGG
>Ga0209506_1002921_pt1 | contig 14428 bp, 17 predicted proteins | sample AD_JPNHG2_MetaG_FD_184409 | JGI IMG/M metagenome (GOLD analysis project Ga0209506, IMG submission 184409) | Active sludge microbial communities of municipal wastewater-treating anaerobic digesters from Japan - AD_JPNHG2_MetaG (SPAdes) (version 2) | ecosystem: Engineered > Bioreactor > Anaerobic...
CTTCAGCGATGTTTAGGAAGCGCGATGAGCCTTCGGAAATCCGGCTTTCCCGTACACACAGGACGTCGGCATGCCATGCCGGAGAAGGCACATCTGAAGCGTTGCGCGAAAGATCAGCCCAGATTTCTTCGATAGCCTCCAATTTGTCAGTGGCGCTCATTTCGTTGAGAGGGATTACAAGTTGCATACGAACCTCCAAGTGCTCAAAAGAATAACATACACTGTAAGCAGGAACAAGTTTCCTTATTTTTGGCATATTTTGACCCCCAACGTCAGCGGTGAGGCGGCGGTATCCCGTCGCCTCCATCGCGTTGTCGGGGCTTGTCTCCCTCCAAATCGCTATCGCTATCGGGATCGGGATCGATTGGGTTTCCGCCGTAGGCCGATGTTTCTTCTCGCACTTGGGATCCTCTTCCGCCCAGCCGACTCAGCATCGCCGCCAGGCGGTCCAGTTCATTCTTTCGTTCCTGGCTTTCGGCTTCGTCCAGTGCCTTGCCAACGACCAGGACATCCTGGATCGCTGCGCATTCCAGCGCCGACCCCCGTGCGATCTCGAAGTAGCGCCTGAGGTCCGCATCGGCCGTCTTTCCGTTGCCCTCGGCGATGTTCAGAGGGATCGATTGGCTGGCGCGCAGCCATTGGTCCCGTGCCGCACGATGGACGCCCTCCAGCCGCGCAGCGATCTCGTAGACCCACGCGACGTAGCCGATCGCGAGGCGGTAGACGTCCAATCTCTCGTGTCCGAGTGCTATTCGGCGTTCCTTCGATAGCGATAGCGATCCCGATTTCGATTTTGTTGGCCCCAATATCTGATCATGCCTCACAAATAGCGTGAGGCATATTGAAAAACACTGGAATCCTGCCAGGCATCACAGCAAGTTCTGCGCCGTGTCTCCGACTGATCCCGATCCCCGATGGCCGGACGGCTCTGTGGCGGTGCTGCGGGAGGCGGGCGCGCAGGAACTTGATTACGCGAAGTTCCGCGGGATCGCGCTGGAGCCGTGAGAGTTTTCGCCTGCGAATCGTCATGGGGCCTCTCCTGCCTCCCCGTCGTATCCCGCAGGGGACGCGGCGCAGACGACCTTCGGAAAAACGTCTGCCTATATGCAGAATACAAGCGCAGACTACACGAAGCCGTCTGTGAATGTCAAGTCGGAGAAAACGGAGAAAATGACCTTCATTCAATAAGTTGCCTTGTCCGACCTGTTCCACTCTCAAGTTGCCGGATGGCATCGAGGAGCCGCCTGTCCGTTCAGGCCGTCGTGCTCCCTTTGGGCTTCACGCCGCCGCCGTTGCGCGCGGCCCACTCGGCCTGCCGCGCCACGCCCATCAGAATCGAGACGTCATCGTCCGAATACACGCCGCGCGAAAAAATCCGCTGCACCCCCTGCATCATGTGATCGGCCTTGTCCTCTTTCATAAACCCGATCTTCAGCAGCATGTCGCGCCACATTTCCGCCAGTTTCTGCTTGCGCGCGGCTAAAGCCGGCGCCGACTTCTCGACCGGCGGCTCGTAGGTGCCCAGCGCGCCATACAGTTCATAGCAGCAGAGTAGAACCGCCTGGGCCAGATTCAGCGAGGTGTACTCAGGGTGCACGGGAATGCGGATGAGGTGGGTGCAAAGGCCGATCTCGTCATTGAACAAGCCCTTGTCCTCGCGGCCGAAAACCAAAGCCACCTTCCCGTTTTCCGCCAGGCGCAACAGCTCCGGCGCCAGCTCGCGCGGCGTCTTCACATGCTGCCGATAGAGTCCGCCGCGCGCGGTGGTCCCCGCCACAAAGGCACAGTCGGCCACCGCCTCGGCCAGCGTGGCGACCTCGCGCCGCGCATTCAGAATATCAGCCGCATGCACCGCCATCCGCGACGCCTCGGCGGGATCGTCGCAAAGCCGCGGTCCGGCCAGCACCAGATCGCGCAGCCCCATGTTGGCCATGGCACGGCAGACCGACCCCACGTTACCGTGATACAAGGTGCCGACCAGCACCACGCGGAAATTGTTCAAAACGTTTTCCATCGTCATTAAAACGTGAGTTGCCCAGAGAGCTGAATCCGATTATCGGTCACGCGGTCTTCTTCCTTGAACTCCGTCCGAAGCAGCGCGTACTCGCCGCCGATCATGAAGTTCGCGGTGACCAGATAGAAGAGCGAGGCAAAGTAACGTTCATTGAGCGTGCGCGATGCGGCGAGCGAGAGATCACCGTCCGACGGATTGTCGATGCCGTAGCCCAGCGCGAGCGACCAACGGTCAGTCAGATCATAGACGCCCTCGACCCAGCCGCCGCAGGCCGATACGGCACGGCCACCGGTGAGATTGATGCCCTGCATAACCCCGCCGTAATAAGCGTCAAGATTCTGCCCGGCCCATAGCGTGCCCTGCAGCGTGAAAGGATCGGCCAAAGGAATCTGTGCCGCGAACTGCACCATCTCAACCGGATAGGTATCGGGCGAAGGCTCGCGGCGCGTGCGCTCCTCGCCGTAGAGGCCCGCGAGTGAAAGTAGGGTGTCGCGCTTCGTCAGCAGCCGCGTCTCCAGCGCGACCTGCCCCACGATCTGGGGGACACCCGAAGCATTGCTGTCCTGCTGGCCATCGCTGTCGACATCATTCTTGTAACCGTTTTCCACGGCGGCCTTAAGCACCAATCGTGTGGAGTCTCCCAGCGGCACCACTTTGGTCAGCCGCGCCTGAGGCCGCCGCCCCCACAGGTGGCCCGTCCCCGCCAAAATCCCTGCGTCCAGCATCTTGGGGTGAAAGCTGGTGAAGGCGTCCCAGTCCTGGCCGAGACGCAGCGACCATCCCTCGCCCCATGCCGCGTCGAGATACGCAAGGCGCAATCGGAACTGATAGCTGTCCTGATTGGCGAGGTCACCGTAAAAATCGCCCTCCAGCCGCCCGGTCACCTTCAGCCGGGGATGCTCCGGAGCTGTCACGATAAATCCAAGGCGGCTCTCGCGCGCACTGAAAGTGAGATCCTTGTCTCCCCCGCCCGACTCACTGTACGGTCGCACATAGACCGCGGCATCGCCAAATGCGGTGCGGTCGCTGTCATAGACGGCGTCAAATTTGAAGTAACCGTAAGGCACGACCGAGAAACCGTTCGGTTTGGTGAACGCAAGACGTGCGGCGGCCGCACCCCCAGGAGCCAGCGACGAGGCGGAAAGTTCGGCCTTCGCGGTCGTGGCATCCGTCACTTGAACTGATGCGGCGGCTGGCGCGCCGTTCGCCATGAGCGCATTCACGCGTGCCTGCAGATCCGCGTTTTGCCGCTCAAGTTCGGCCAAGCGCGCTTCCTGCGCGGCGATCAGCCGACCTTGGCGTTCGAGCAGGCTTTCCAACCGGGAAAGGTCACTGGATGCGGTCTCTGCCGATGCAGCGTGCGATGTGCAGAGAACGGCATGCAGTGCCCAAGCCACGGTCATCCAGAAAAAAAGTTTGTCGCGCATCGGCTTTCCTTATGTCTTTATTTCCCCGACTGATCCAGTTCTTCGTGTCGACTGCTGACACACAAACCGTCATCGGTAAAGAGATTGAAGTACCAGACCTTCGATTCTTCGGGGAGTTCGGCTTCCAGCGTGCCGGTCTCGGCATCTCCCTTGTTGATTGCGGCAGGTTGGGCCTGCCAGACACGCTCCTGCCACTTGCCCGTATGCGTCGTGAAATTGAGTTCCGCCTTCGCGATCGCGCGACCGCTCGTGGCAAAGTCGGCCCTTACTGCCCTTCCCTCCCGGACGACGCGAGTGATCGCCGGCAGCGGCCGTCCGCCGCGCGTCACACTGTCGGCAAACGCCAGGATTTCAGCCGGATTTTCGCCGGCGGCACCGTGCCCGTGCGGCATACGAAGCCGCACGCAGAGCGTATACGGCACTTTAAGCGCACTGTAACTCTTCTGGAGAGAATCCATCGGATAGGCGAAGTCATTGCTGCCGGTCACCCAGAGGAACGGCATTTTCGCGCGAGGCAGATAGACCGATGGGTCCCACAACCCCAGCCACTTTTCAGCATTCACCCTGGTCATCCCTTGAAAACGAGTCAACCATGCGGAGTTGTCGCCCAAGAATCCACAACCATACACCGGTGCCGCAAAGACAAAACGGTCATCCACGGCCGCCACGATACAGGTCAGGTAGCCGCCCCACGAAATGCCCGTCACGCCGACACGCGCCGTGTCCACTTCCGGTAACGAGCGCAACAACGAATGGCCGCGCACCGCCGCCGCGACCGCATGATAGGTCCACTGGTCGGCAATGGGATCATCATAGTGATCGAACCCGCCCCACCCCGGCGGCCCTGCCCAGGCATGCCGCCGGTGGCCTTTCTGTTCATTTCCATAGGCATTCCCGCTGACCGCACCGCAGGTATCCATCGAAATGGCCGCATAGCCGCGACGGTTCCAGAGCCTCACCCAGCGCACAAAGGCCGATCCGCCGCCGCCATGAATCAGGACAATACCCGGCACCTTACGTTCGGGCGTCGCCCCTTCCGGCAGACCGTAATACGCAAACACGCGCGTCGGCTTTCCCTTGAACGGCTCGCCTTCATAAAAGACAGTCCGCACATCGTTGGTGGCAAACTCCGCCGCACCGAAAACTTGCGGCGTCTGATAGAGCGTCGTCCGATCCCACGGACCGATTGTCGCGCCATGGAGCGTCTGGAGCGCAGCCAGCGCCAGACACAGGCCATATGCCACAACCTGATTCACCCCCAAGCTGAACAGGCGAGCCGGAGCGGCGGTAAGCCGCCTGGGAGGGACGAGCGTCCGCTCGTCCGGGCAAGCTGACGCTTGCATCTCCCCATGCAGTCCGGTCTCGGCGAGACCGCCGCGGACGCCTCGGCGAGGCGTCCCCACCAGAAGCGGTTGAGCGTTGAACGTTGAGCGTTGAAAGTTGAAAGTTACCCCCTCGATCATTCGCGGCGCAGCCGCGCGGCGGGCAAACCGATTTTCGCACATCCTCATTCCGACTCCTCGCCTGCAGCCGGTGCGTCCATATCCGGCTGCCACGTCACCTTTTCGCCGACATGCAGCCCGGCAACATCGACGCACCCGGCCTCACTTTCCAGCACGCGCACCGCGCGCCATCCCCCACCCACCATCAGCCTGCCGGGCGGCACCTGCCGTACCACACGCGTGACACGCCAGTCCCGATCCAAAAACACCAGGTCGACCGCGAACCGCATGCCGACGGTGTGCACGGCCCCGCAGCGCTCGATCAGCAACGCCGCATCCGGGCCCAGCGCACGGCACCCCAACAAACCGCGCAAGCGCGCCAGCCATGTCGTGGCGCGTGCGGTTTTCCGCACCCAGACCTTACCCGCGCGCAGCATGCAGCCCTCTTTCACCGGCACCTCAGGCATGCCCTTCCAGTTTGATCGAACTGCCGAACGCAGGCAACAGCACCGGCCACGGCGGACGTCCCTCGCGCACGCGCTTCAAATCGGCCAGGACGAGTTTCCAGTCACTATGGCGGTTGTCAGGATTCTTGGCCACCATTTTCTCCAGCAGCAATGAGAAAGGTGCACTCAGCCGCACGGCGAGCGACCGCGGATCAGGAGCCTGTGCGTTGCCGACGTGATCATGCAGCATCTCGTCATCACTCTTGCCGTGAAAAAGCATGCGCCCCGTGACCATGTGGTACAGCGTGGCGCCCAGCTCATAGATGTCCGACCGGCAATCCAGTTTGTCACTGCCGTAGACCTGCTCGGGCGACATGTAGGCCGGCGTACCGAGGATCTCCTCGGGCTCGTCCTGCTTGCCGCTGGTGGAAACCAGCGTCACCGAACGGCTGAGTCCGAGGTCGGTGACCTTCACCGTGCCGTCCGCGTCCACCATGATATTGTCGGGCTTGATGTCGCAATGCACCATCCGGTAATGGGTCCAGGCGTAGTCCATCGCCACCGCCACGCTTTCCGCGACGATCAGGGCGTCCTCCTCATCGATCTGGCCTTTCCGGCGCAGCAAATCGCCCATGGTGTATCCGTCCACCAGCTCCATGACGAAGTAGTAGACTCCATCGGAGAAATTCGCGTCGTAGACCTGCACGATACCGGGATGCTTCAACTGCGCCGCCGCACGCGCCTCTTCGCGGAAACGCCGGATATCGTCGGGATCCGTCGCGAAGGACGAGGAGAGGATTTTGATCGCCACAAAACGATCGAGCGAGACCTGGCGCGCCTTCCAGACCGACGCCATGCCGCCACGCCCCAGAAGGCCCAGCACCTCGAAATTCGGCAATTTAAACGCAGGGGTTTCGCTCATCGGGCCAACGCCCCTTCCCCCCTACACGATGGACACAGCATCTGGGTTTCTCCTTTGCATTCCGGGCACGGCTCGCCTTTCACATCTCCCGTCCCCTTGCATTTTTTACAGGGCATCAGTCCGGTCGCCGAACACCGTGCACATCGCGGCGCCAAGCCGCTGCCGTCGCACTTCGTGCAGGCCACACTTCCATTCCCTTTACAGATCTGACAAGGGACCTCTCCCAGCCCATCGCAGCGCGGACATTTCTTGACCGCCTCTTGATTCAGCCGAGTCTCTTTTCGCACGCCGGTCTTACGTGCTTCTTTCAGAACACCATGATCGCACTCGTCAAAATCACAGGGTTTCCATCCGCTCCCACGACAGGTTGTACAGGCTTGGCGGGCAGATTGCTGACATCCGCGGCACGGCAACGGCATGCCGGTCATGATCAGCGCGCGCTGCTTGTTGGTGAGCAGCTGGTCCAGTGCCGGCGGCACCAATACCCGTCCCACTTTAACGTCCCCAGCCACCATCTGCCGCCGCTCGAACTCGGCCCGCCCCTGCAAGATCTGCATCTTGGCTTTCGGCACGTCCTTGAGCCCGGGAACGGATCCTGCCCCTTTACACACTGGGCAGGGCACACCGTCAACCGCCTTGACCCCTTGGTTGCGCCGGTCCACCTTGCTGAGATCAAGCTGATAGCGCCCGCTGCCTCCACACCGTCTGCACGGCACCATACTCCGTTGCAAAGCATTCAGCAGGCGCGTGTTGTTTTGCACGATCAACTCGCCCACAGTCGCCGGGAACGTTCCGGCCGGCACGAGCCGCATCAAGGCCATCGCATTCTGATCATAGCACAGCGCCAGTTCCGGCTGCTTCGCCTCCAGCTCGCGGGCCTGGCGCACATTCGCCTCCACGAGACTGGCCGCCAGACGCCCCACCTCCGTCTCGTCACTGGCCGGTGCCACCGGCTCGACCGCGGGCGTCGGCGTGTCCGCCTTCGGTTTGGGCAGAGCCTCCTGGCAGTGGCGACAGGCAACATCTCCGGTCTTTGCCTCGCGCCCGCATTTCGTACACACGATCACCCCCTGCGCCCAGATCGCGAGTGCGCCTGCAGCCAGCCACGACACGATCAAACACCGCCACACGCTTACCATCACCGACCTCCCTTGTCGTCTTCCCCGATGTCTCCCTCAGCCGAATACTCACGCAGCTTGCGGTGCAACGTGCGCCGGCTGATCCCCAATTCTTCCGCAGCGCGCGTACGGTTGCCCCCGTTTTTCTCCAGCACCGCCATGATCTTGCGGCGTTCGGTCTCAGCCAGCGAACCTGACGCCAGCATCGGCATCCGGAACGACACTCCGACGTTTCCCTTAACGGCGTCACGGATATTCTGCGGAACATCACGCGCAGACAACCGTTCGGAACGCGACAGCACCACCATCTTCTCAATCGTATTGCGCAACTCTCGTACATTGCCCGGCCACGAATAGGCCTCCAAGAGGTTCAGCGCGTCCGGCGTCATGCCCTCAATCTTCCTGCCGTTTTTCTCGCTGTACTCTTTCAGGAACCGTCCCGCCAGCAACGGGATGTCCCCTGCTCGTTCCGAGAGCGCCGGCAGCGTGATGTCCACGACATTCAGGCGGAAGTAAAGATCCTCGCGAAACTTGCCCTTGGCCACATCTTCGCGCAAGTTACGGTTGGTCGCCGCGATCAGGCGGATATCGACCTCGATCGTCTCTTCGCTGCCCACGCGCTCGAACGTGCGCTCTTCGAGCACGCGCAAGAGCTTCACCTGAATGGACGGATCGATCTCGGAAATCTCATCTAGAAAAAGCGTGCCGCCATCCGCCAGCTCGAAACGTCCCTTGCGCTGCACAGTCGCGCCGGTGAAGGCCCCCTTCTCATGGCCGAACAACTCGCTCTCCAGCAGTGTCGCGGAGAGTGCCGCGCAGTGCACCGCGACGAATGGCCCCTTTGATCGCAAACTGAGACGGTGGATCGCCTGCGCCACCAGCTCCTTGCCTGTTCCGCTCGGGCCCTGAATCAGAACCGAGGCTTGGGTCGGCGCCGTCTGGCGGATGACCTCGAACACCTGCTTCATCGCGTCCGACTCACCCACGATATTTTCCATCCCGAACTTCTCGTTGAGCTGGCTCTCAAGCGTTTCGACCCGATGCTCCAGATCGCGCGACTTGAGCGCCCGCGCCACCAGCATGTCCAAGTGGTCGAGATTGACGGGCTTGGTCAAAAAGTCATAGGCCCCCTGCTTCATCGCATCCACGGCCGTCTCGACCGATCCGTAGGCGGTCAACAGGATGCAGACCGTGCGGGGATACTGCGCGATCACGCGCCGCAACAGCCCAAGGCCATCCGTACCCGGCATGCGCAGATCGGAAAGCAGCAGGTCGACCTGCTGTCCGCCATCCATCAGCGACAGCGCCGCATCGGCGCTTTCCGCCGTCAACGCAGTGTAATGGCGCTGCAACGCGCGCTGCAGACCGTCGCGCGTGTTCTTGTCATCGTCCACAATGAGAATGACCGGCTTGTCATTTCGTTCCATAAGATCACCCAACCCCTGCCTCGGACGCCCCCTCTAACGGCATCTGCGGATCGTGATGTTTCGCGGCCGTCGGCGTGGTGAGCAGACGGACCCGCCGTTCAGAGCGCGGCAGGCGTACCTTAAAGCAGGTGCCCACGCCCGGCTTGCTCGACAGTTCGATCTCGCCGCCATGCTCGTCGATAATCCGCTGCACGATCATCAGTCCCAGCCCGCTGCCGGTTCGCTTGGTCGTGTGATAGGGCTCAAACACGCGCTGCATCTCTTCCGGCGTGATCCCCTTGCCCGTGTCGATGAAGGCGATATCCACGTAGACGTCACCAGCGTCCATCTCGATCCGAAGCGCACCGCCGTCCGGCATTGCCTCCAGCGCGTTCTTGATGAGATTGAAAAACACCTGCTTGATCTGAGACCGGTCAAGCTGCACGGTCGGAATCGTCTCGGTGATGTCAACCGACACCGTGATGCGGCGATTTTCAAACTCGGTCTTCAGCAACGCCAGCGTCTCTTGCAGCACATCGGTGGGCTGCTCCGGGCGGAGCACCGGCTGCATCGGACGCAGCGCGCGCAGGAACTGACGGATGATCGTATCCAGCCGTTCCACCTCGGTACGGGCCACGCCCACCAGCTCAGCCAGCGGCTCGCGCGTACCGTCCGGCAGCTCACGCAGCTCGCGCGCAAGAAGCTGCAAGTGAATGTTGAGGGCGTTCAACGGGTTGCCGATCTCGTGCGCCACGCCGGCCGCCAGCAACTTGATCGCGTTGGATCGCTCGCTCTCCAGCGTCGAGGCCTCCTGCCGGCGATCACGCGTGACGTCGCGCAGGATCACCAGAACGCCTTTTTCGACCAGGCCCTCTTCGTTCAGCGGCATCGCATACACACTGATGAAACGGTGCTCGGGGTACGTCACTTCAATTTCGCGCGTCACCATCCTCGCCCAGCCGCTTTCGAAGGCCGGCACCTCCAGCAGATGCTCCCAATCCCAGTCGCGCAGGATCCGCACGATCGAACGGCCCTTGATCCGGGCGAACTCAAAGCCGGCAAGCCGTTCGGCGGCGTGGTTGGCGTAGAGCAAACGGCCTTCGTTATCGATCACCACCAGACCCTCTTGGATCGTCTGGAAAATGGTTTCCAGAAACCCCCGCTCCTGCGCCAGACGCACCATCTGCGCCTGAAGGCTTTCAGGGTTCAGCTTGTCGATGCGCGCGACCAATCTGTCGAAAAATCCAGAGGCCATGTGTGTCACTTCGATTCACAGCGTCAATTTGGCCCACATCATAATGAACGCGCCCTCATGCATCAAGCGCAAATGGTACAACCGAGAATGTCAGCGATGAAACTGCAGCATCCATCATCCCGCAGGGCGTTTTTATTTGAACGGTTTTTGTGCGGTGAGGAATCGCATGGCGTACGCTCTGTTCTCGCGGCAGGCGTCGGTGAAGTCGCCAAGGTGGCCGTCCGCAGTGCGGGAGTTGAAGAACAGAAGCGCGGCGTGTAGGTGCCGGTGGCGGAGAACTGCTCGCCGAAGGTGGTGTAGGCGTATTCGCCGACGACGTTTCCGCTTGTGTCGGTGGCCATGACCACGTCGCCGCGCCAGTTGCTGTGGAGATAGGTTGTGGTTGCTGTGCCACCGGAGAAGCGCGTCTCGGCAACGAGACTGCCCACATCACCCGCGATTCCGATGCCGCGCGTGAAGTACTCGCGAAGGGTGCCGTCGGCGTGGGCGGTGGCGATGATGTCCATGCCGTCCCAGATGTAGAGGGTGAGCAGGCTGTTTTCCTGCTTCGCAATGCGGCGGCCGTGCTGGTCGTACCAGTAGAAAGAAAGTGTGCTATTCCATTGTTTTCGCATGACTCACGTATTTTCAAAAAACTTGACCACAACTATGCCTGCCAAGATTACAAAAATTGAACAACTTAAGATATAAACCAACAGACTAACTTTTGTTTCTTTGCTAATTCGTCGGAACAAACCGATAACTGAACAAATGCCAGCCAAACAGCCAAGCAGGAACACTGTCAATATGTATGTTTTTTCTGCTCTCGGAGACAGGATATGGAAACAATGCAACACAGGGAGGATAACAAAGCAGCCCACTCCTATAACCAAAACAAAGCTGAACAAAGGGCTAACTAAACTATTAGTAAACATGGGGAACAGATTTTTCATTTTTAATACCCTGTTGTTTGCTGAACTGTCGTGTCAAGGATCTGAATAGTCGACAATCCCTCTAGTAATTGATCTGCATTCCCAGTAAAAACCCCACTGATTGCTCCACGTCCTTCCAAAATTCTGTTCCCATAGTAGTCGTATCGTGACAAGACTTGTGCAGTATTTGCATATCTTAGTCCTACCAAATCAATAGCTAGGTCTACAGCTGTGGCTAGTCGTTGTGCATTGCAATCATCAGGGGACACTAATTCAGCAACATCATTTAGAAAACTCCCTGAACTAACCGGTTCATTATCGAAGAAAGCATTTACTAAATTCTGGAAATTTGCACTCAATCCATAACCCGATTTGAATACAATAACCCCTCCCAACGTAGCTCCTAGTCCACCTGAACCAACCGCTAGAACTCCACCACCAATCATGCCCAGCCCATTCCCAATCCCCCCCCCGAGTGACCTTCCAGCATCAGCCCACCGTATGAGTCCCCACGGGTCAACCCCATTCACTGGGTTGTTCCAACAGAACTGGTAGAGGTTAATGCCTCCAAACTCCCGTATCGGATCCTCGGATATCCACCTGCACAGCACGGGGCTGTAATACCTGAACCCATGATAAACCAGTCCCGAAGCATCACGTTCTTTTGACGAGAACGTGAAACGGGGAACGAAATTCCCAATGGAAGAGAGCTGTTCCCCGAACGTCGTATAGGAATACTCGCCGACGACGTTTCCGCTTGTATCCGTGGCCATGACCACGTCGCCGCGCCAGTTGGAGTGGAGATAGGTTGTGGAGACGGCGGCGTTATTTTCAAAGCGCGTTTCGGCGATGAGACTGCCCACATCGCCCGCGATGCCGATACCGCGCGTATAATATTCGCGAATAGTTCCGTCGGCGTGAGCGGTGGCGATGATGTCCATGCCGTCCCAGATGTAGAGCGTGAGCAGGCCGTTCTCTTGCTTCGCGACGCGGCGACCGTGCTGGTCGTACCAGTAGAGGGAGACCGCGCCGGAAACGGTGTTGCTCACACAGGCGAGGTTGCCCTCGCAGTCGTAGGCGAGGGTGTCGCCGGAAGGTAAGTTTGTGATGGAACCGTTAGAAAATGTCGTCTTTGATGACAGGTTCATGATTCTGAAGGTATTTGGTAGCGATTGGAAGAAGCTAGTTAATCCCCAAAGGAGCCAGCAACAGTAAAAAGGCGGGCACCAAAAAGACCAAAAGCGGATAGCGAATTATCAAATCGCGTCCCCAAAAGGCAAACATGAATACGCATGTTGTGACAATAACATCAAGAACGAAAGAATATCCGTTCTCCATATCAACCGTCGTGAGAAACACAAATAAAAAAACCAGACTTCCTGCGTAATAAGCGGTGACCCGTTTCATGTCATTTCCCATTTTTGTAAGAACGTTTAATGCCAATGTTTATAGTCGTCGGCCCTATCCGAACAAGAGGCTTCTTAAATCCTAGATACCAAAAAGTTAGTTCATTGCCTATGCCTGTTCCCGCATATCCTGTGATAGAAATTCCCGTAAGTTCTCTGCTTAGCTGACGGGCAATATTATCAGTGTTGTCGAGAGGATATTCCCGTGCCGTATTACAACCGTACAAACCAATGTTTGAGTTTGGTGCAAGCTTATCGCGAATAAGGTCGGCAAAGCTTCCCAATCCCATGTCAAATTCAACCGGATCGCCACTTTTGCCACTCCACACAAGACCGCTACCACTGCCGTCTATATTCATACTTTTTCTCGTTCCGTGGTCATATATATTGAGAGTTTCGATTGCTCCATCCAACTGTGCGTCAATAGCATCGACAAATTGCATGACATCGGGATCTGTTAATTGTATCACACCGTAGGAAGTTATTATTTCAACCGTTGACCTTCCCCATGAATCGACTAAGTTCACCGGGTTGTTCCAACAGAACTGGTACAAGTTAAACCCTCCGCTCTCTCTTATCGGGTCTTCGGATATCCAGCGACAAAGGACAGGGCTGTAATAGCGGAAGCCGAAGTAGACGAGTCCCGAAGCATCACGCTCCTTGCTGGAGAAGGTGAAACGGGGCGTGTAGGTGCCGGTGGCGGAAAGTTGCTCACCAAAGGTGGTGTAGGAATATTCGCCCACCACGTTTCCGGCGGTGTCGGTGGCCATGACCACGTCGCCGCGCCAGTTGCTGTGGAGATAGGCCGTGGAGACGGCGGCTCCGTTCTCAAAACGGGTCTCGGCAATGAGGCTGCCCACGTCGCCCGCGATGCCGATGCCGCGCGTATAATATTCGCGGAGCGTGCCGTCAGCGTGGGCGGTCGCGATGATGTCCATGCCGTCCCAGATGTAGAGCGTGAGCAGGCCGTTCTCTTGCTTCGCTATGCGGCGGCCGTGCTGGTCGTACCAGTAGAGGGAAACCGCGCCGCTGACCGCGTTGGAGACACAGGCGAGGTTGCCCTCGCAGTCGTAGGCTAGAATCATGGGCGGGACGCCCATGCCACCGGGGAGATTGGTGATGCTCCCGTTTGCGTTGTTGCCGATCACGGTGGTGACTTTGTTCACCGAGAACTCGGAGAGGCGGAAGGACGGGGCTTGGCCGTCCTGGTCGACGCGGAACTGGATGCGGACGAGACCGTTGCTCATGGGGTGCATCGGGACGTTGGGCGCGATCCAGCGGCCGGAGGGGTCTTATTCGGCGGGGCGGGGCGTAGTGCTCCCGGTGTGGAAATATTTGACCGTGGCGGCGGGGTCGGCGGTGCCCGTGATCGTGACCGCGCCGTTGCGGATGTGGCGCGTGAGTTCGTCGGCGCGGTTGGCGGTGTCCTTTTTGTTCGTTTTGTTTCTCATCGGGATCGGATCTTAATCCAAGTCGTTTACATCTCGTTTGTCCAGCCAGAATCTTTCCCCTTGCCTCCATCCCACAGGAAGGGGCGGACTTTTGATGCCGAATGGCCCCTGCCCCCTGTCGGAATAATAATAATCCTTCGTTTCCGATGAATACCGTCCCGCACAAAGCAAATCAAAGACGGTTACCCCCTGTACGACCTTCTTCACGGTAATGTCTATCCATACGGGGACATGCGCATCCCGAACCAAAAGGTCTGCCACCTCATTGTATGTTTGGAATTCAAGTTTTTTTCCGTCATCAGCGGGAAAGATTCTAAGACAGGAAGCGTCATTTAAAGGTTCGCAAGAAGCGTTAAGTTCGACATCAAACCGGAAGTCAAACGTCAGCTTGTCCTTAACCGCCGTTTGCGCACATCGTACAGCCCAATACGCCGATGCAAGCAGGTATGCTATAAAATCATCTTTTTTCATTTCACCAACCATAGGTTAAGTTGTTCGGAAACGGGTGTGTGTCAAGAAAGTGACAGGGGTGTGCCAGGCTAGTGGCCAGCGAATCGGATTACGCTGAATCGGATAGCACTTGCGCGGCGCGTGCGGACGCGCTACACTTTGTAGCGTTTCAACTACATC
>Ga0209506_1002925_pt1 | contig 14409 bp, 12 predicted proteins | sample AD_JPNHG2_MetaG_FD_184409 | JGI IMG/M metagenome (GOLD analysis project Ga0209506, IMG submission 184409) | Active sludge microbial communities of municipal wastewater-treating anaerobic digesters from Japan - AD_JPNHG2_MetaG (SPAdes) (version 2) | ecosystem: Engineered > Bioreactor > Anaerobic...
CGGAGCGGGAAACCTCCCGCGGGTTGCGAACCCGCGGGAGGTTATGGCTCGGGTTGGACGCCGGAGCGTCCGGATTTCCTCCCCCGCGCAGAGCGCAGGGGCGAGGAAGAGAGGGCGACGAGGCGCTGGGGCGAGAGGGAAGACCTCCTACGGTCTCTGTGGGCGGGGGCTCTGTCCCCCGCGAGTTCGGGAACGGGGGTCGCGGGGCGCGGAGGCCCCGCCCACAGCGGGACCCCCAGGGGGAACCTCCCGCGGGTTGCGAACCCGCGGGAGGTTATGGCTCGGGTTGGACGCCGGAGCGTCCGGATTTCCTCCCCCGCGCAGAGCGCAGGGGCGAGGAAGAGAGGGCGACGAGGCGCCGGGGCGAGTAAGAGAGGGCGACGGAGCGCAGGGGCGAGAAGCGGTGGCGGAACGTCTTGTGCTGCGGTTCGTGGGGTGCAGTTGAATATAATCGTGCGAGGCGGCGGCCGCGCGGCGCGCCATAAGTCGAGCGGGCACGGGACGGGGGAGGGGAGGGAGTGTCATATAATTGTTATTCTATGACACTTCCGCGAGCCTCCTCCCGGGGGTTCGCAACCCGCGGGAGGTTGTTGGACGCGGGAGCGTCCGGATTTCCGCCCCCACGCGGAGCGCAGGGGCGAGAAAGAGAAAGGCGACGGAGCGTAGGGGCGAGAGTGGGGAGGGAGCGCAGGGGCGAGAGGGAAGACCTGCGCAGGCTGGACGCTTGCGGCTGCTGTCCTTGTGGGCGGGGGCTCTGTCCCCCGCGAGTCAGGGGACATTGTGGGCGGGACGTCCCCGTCCCGCGTCACGCGGCGTGGGGACACGCCGCCCACAATGAGGTCGCGGGGCACGGAGGCCCCGCCCACAGTAAGAACAATCCAATCCCTTTCTCGTCCCTACGCTCTGCCCCTTCTCCTCGTCCCTGCGCTCTGCGTGGGGATGGGCCTCTTGGCCGCTCTGCGGCCTCTCGGCTTGCGGAGCGGGGAACCTCCCGCGGGTTGGGCACCCGCGGGAGGTTGGACGCGGGAGCGTCCGGATTTCCGCCCCCACGCGGAGCGTAGGGGCGAGAAGGGGCTACGGTCCTTGTGGGCGGGGGCTCTGTCCCCCGCGATTCAGGGGACATTGTGGGCGGGACGTCCCCGTCCCGCCTCACGCGGCGTGGGGACACGCCGCCCACGAAGGGCTCGCGGGGCGCGGAGGGCCCGCCCGCTCGCCGGCTCACCGCCAGGTGAGGGAGCGACAGTCGGCCCACTCGTGGAGCCGCATCTGGGCGCCGCTGGTCATGTGGGTGAGGTAGATGGCGCGCTGGTCGCTGGTCACGCCGGCGCGCCAGGCCACGTCGCCGATGAGGGCCTCGCGGACCTCGCCGCGGCGGACCGAGGCGAGGAGTTGCTCGAAGCGCTCGGTCTCGGCGTCGGGCGCGGAGGGACGCCAGCCGTCCTCGAGCGCGCGCCGCAGGTAGCCGGGCTTGTTGCGCAGGCGGCTGTCGCGGGCGCGCCGCTCGACGAGGCTGACCTTCTCGCGAATGTAGTCGGCGGGGTACTTGGAGGCCAGGCGCTGGGCGGCCTTGTCGTCGAAGTAGCGGCGGAGCAGCTCGAGGGCAGCAGCAGCCACGCGCTCGTCCTGCTGGAGGGTGACGTTGAGGTGGATGGCCGGCTGCTGTTGTTGAGTGGGCTCTGGTTCTCCGGACTCTTGTTCTGGGCTACTGGGTTGCCAAGGGGGGGCGGGTCCGGGAGCCAAGGGGCTTGGCTGGTGGGTAGCCAAGCCCTTTCCTCCTGGGTAGGCAAGGGCAGAACCGGGGTATTCGAAGGCGAATTCGTAGATGTTGGGCCGGTTGCCCTGGCCCCGGCGGTGGCTCTTGCCCGAGCGCCGGCGGATCAGGCCGTGGGCCTCGAGGTCGCGCAGGCCGTCCTCCACGCCCTTCTTGCTGAGGCCCGTGAGCGCCACCAGGCGCGGGATCGAGGGGTAGACGGGCTTGAACGTGCCGTCGGTGTGGATGCCCAGCATGGGGTAGACGGCCTTGGCGGCCTTGGAGAGCTTGGCCCAGACCCCGCTGGTGCCCAAGTCGCACATGAACTTGAAAAACCAATCGCGCTCGGCCATGCGCCGACTCCTGGGGGGGGCCACGGAGGCCCCGATATAGCGACCCGTAGGGGGGAAGCCCCGGGCCACTTACAGGATGTTGTGGATTCTAGCCGCGGCCGGCGGAGGTGTCAAGCGGATTTGCGCGCGTTTACGCGCCAAGCCGCCCGCCACCGCCGCCGCGCCGCGCGCGGACGGGGAGAGCGTGGTGCACACAGTGCCCGAGCCGCCGCCTGGTAGGGGGGAGAGAGGCGCGGCCCGGGGGGTCAGAACTGGCTCTTGTTCTTGTGCAGCGTGGGGCGGATGCCGTTGTTGGCCTTCGAGGCGCGCGTCTTGGCGCGCCGGCGACGTCGAGCTTGGGACAAGGGACGAGCCTCCGGGAGCGGTCAGAAGTCTCTGGGGAACGTGTTGACGGCGGCCTGGGCGGCCGGCGACTTGCCGAGCGTGTACGGCAGCAGCGGCCGGTCGTAGGGCGGGAACAGGAAGGTGACGATATCCATCACGCCGCAGCCGAGCCGCTCGATGCCGGCCGCCGCGCCGGCGACGGAACCCGCCGACACGCCGATGAAGACGTCGGTGTCCGCGGCCACGTTGAACGCCGTGACGGGGATCTCGAAGGGCGAGAGGATCACGTTGCCCACGCCGCGGAAGAACTTCGTGAAGACCGTGAAGTGCGGCCCCTGGTCCTCGGGCGGCGGCGGCGCGGCCGCCTCACCCGCCACCAGCGGGGCCGACAGGGCGAACAGCAACAGGGCCGCGACGAGCACATGCTTCATCGTCATTGCCTCCTGGGGGGGCCGAGCGACTTCGCCGTCACAGCAGACTCCGCCGACAGCGCCGCACGATTATATCACGCCCGCCGGGATTTGCAAGGCAAATCTTGGGCCGGCGGCCGGGGCCGGGACGCGGGGCGCAGAGGCCCCGCCCACAGCGGGACCCCCAGGGGGAACCTCCCGCGGGTTGGGCACCCGCGGGAGGTTGGACGCGGGAGCGTCCGGGCCTTCGCCCCCACGCGGAGCGCAGGGGCGAGAAGGGCCGGTCTGTGGGCGGGGGCTCTGTCCCCCGCGAGTTCGAGAACGGAAGACGCGGGGCGCGGAGGCCCCGCCCACAGGGGCGCGCCTCAGGAGAAGGTGCCCGCGGCCGCGTCCACGACGTGCTTGCGGGCGTCGAGGGCGATCCACTGGATGTACTGGCCGGGGCCGCCGATGGTGGTCTCGGCGGGGCCGGGGCCGATGTGGCGGGCGACGCCGCTGGTGAGGTCGAGCCAGGTGCCGTCGCCGACGAGGAGGCCGGCCACGGGGCCGCCCGGGGGCACGACGTGCGGGTCGTCGGCGGGGCCGAGGCGCACGCGCCGCCCGCGCCGCCGCCGGCGCCAGAGGCGGCGAAGCTGGCGCGCAAGCTCCTCGGTGTCGAGGGTCTGGCGGCGCTCGCGCTCGAGGTCGTCCCAGGTGGGGTAGCCGGCGGCGCGCTCGCGGGTGAGGTGGAGCACGGTGCGCTCGTGGGCGAGGTCGTGCTCGAGGGCGATGAGGAGGGCGCCCAGGGCCGTGTAGTCGGGGTCGCGGGTGCCGGGGAAGTTGATCTTCTGGCCGAGGCGCAGCGACCAGTCGAGGCCCGTCAGGGGCACGGCGCCGGCGACCCGCTCGTCCATCACCCGCTCGAGCTGCTCGCGGGCGAAGAGCTCGAGGGCCGAGAGGGTGCCGCCCTCGTAGCGGCGGGCGGTGTCGTCGCGCAGGGTGACGACGAAGGGGTCGCCGGGCTGGATGGCGCGCGCGGGCGGGGCGGCGAGGGTGACGGTGCCCTCGTCGTTGGCGGCGATGGTGTGGGGCACGCCGTCGCCGTGGAACTCGAGGGGGAGGCCGGCGAGTTCGCCGGCGGGGGCGAGGCCGTAGAGCACGCGGAAGGAGGCGGGGGAGAGGACCTCGTGGACGGTGCCGCGGAGGGTGGCCTTGCCGCGCTCGTCGTGGACGAGGAGGAGTTCGCGCTCGAGGCCGCGCCGCGCGTGGGCGGAGCCGGTGTGGCCGGCGGCGGGGTAGCGGGCGGCGAGGCGGCCCTTGAGGTAGGTGAAGCGGGCGAAGGCGGCCGGGCGCGCGAAGGCGCCGGCGGCGGGGTCCCAGCGGCGCGCCAGGCGGTCGAGGAGCAGGCGGGTGCCCTGGACCGGCTCGGCCGAGGCCACGGCGTAGTGGGTCTGGTCGGGGCCGGGGTAGGCGAGGGTCACCAGGATGTCGCCGTCGCCCACGCAGCGCTCGGGGGCCAGCACGCCGCCGGCCTGGGCCGGCTCGGCCGTGTCGAAGAGGCGCCACACGGCGCCGTAGGTGTCGGGCAGCTGGGCCGCCTTCTCCGGCGTCCAGTCGGCCTCCAGGCTCGGGTCCCAGGCGGGGGCGAGCTCCTCCAGGATGTCCACCCGCTCGAAGTCGGCCTCGACCACGCAGGCCGAGTAGCAGCGGTCGGTGGAGAAGGCGAGGTGGTGGCGGAGCACGGCGGCGCCCAGGCCGGGCACGTCGTGCGGCTCGAGGGCGCGGAGGTCCACGAAGCGCGCCCGGCGGGTGGCGGGGTCCACGGTGAAGCCGAAGTCGGGCGCGTAGCGCAGCGCGGAGCGGAGCGCCGCATCCACGCTCTCGCCGCAGAGGACCAGCTTGGGCGGCACCACGGCCAGGGCATCGAGGTCGGCCTGCACGTAGGCCGAGCCGGGCGAGCCGTCGCCCAGCACGCCCGCCAGCTCGGGGGCCATGGCGTCCAGGATGTCGGCCACGATCTGGCCCACGGTGGCCTCGGTGCCGGGCAGGGCGAGGAAGCCGGCCTCGCCGGGGGCCTCCTCGCGGGGGCAGTTGTAGACCACGCGGGCCGTGGGCGCGCCGCCGATGACGCGGCGGAAGGGCACGGCATCGGCCTGCGCGCGCAGGCCCAGGCACGTGTAGGCCACCCACTCGCCCTCGGGCGACGCCACGCGCTCGGTGGCCTGGATGCGGCCCGCGAAGACCGGCGTGCCGTCGAGCAGCAGCGCCATCGAGTCCTCGGCCTGCCAGTCGGTCGGCTCGTCGAAGGCGATGGCGCGGCGCACCGTGAGCGAGTCGGGGCGGACGAACGAGCGCACCAGCGCGCCCAGCTCGGCGCGCGCCGCCGCCAGGTCCACCGGGGCGCCGTTGTGCAGCAGGGTCAGCGACATGAGGGGATTTCCTTTTTCCTCGGGCCTTCTCGTCCCCGCGCTCTGATTTTCTTCCTCGTCCCTACGCTCTGCGTGGGGACGAGGCTCCTGGCCGCTCTGCGGCCTCTTTTCTTCCGGGGCGGGAGGTTGGGGTTGCAGGCCTGTGGGCGGGGGCTCTGTCCCCCGCGAGTCAGGGGACATTGTGGGCGGGACGTCCCCGTCCCGCGTCACGCGGCGTGGGGACACGCCGCCCACGATGGGCTCGCGGGGCGCGGAGGCCCCGCCCACAGCGGGACCCCCAGGGGGAACCTTCCTCGTCCCTACGCTCTGCGTGGGGACGGGGGCCTTGGCCGCTCCGCGGCCTCTCGGCTTGCGGAGCGGGAAACCTCCCGCGGGTTGCGAACCCGCGGGAGGTTGGACGCGGGAGCGTCCGGGTCTTCGCCCCCACGCGGAGCGCAGGGGCGAGAGAGAAAACCACCGCGAGCGTCCCGCTTGCGGCTACGGTCCTTGTGGGCGGGGGCTCTGTCCCCCGCGAGTTCGGGAACGGAAGACGCGGGGCGCGGAGGCCCCGCCCACAGCGGGACCTCCAGGGGGAACCTCCCGCGGGTTGGGCACCCGCGGGAGGTTGGACGCGGGAGCGTCCGGGCCTCAGAACGCGCTGCGAATGAAGGTGAGGGTGAAGCGGAGGTAGGGGCCGCTGGACTCCTCCTCGCGCGCGCTGACGGCCAGGCAGTCGGGCCAGGCCTTGGCCCCGCCGTCGCCCAGGTAGACGAGCGTGGCCTTGGCCGAGCCGAAGTCGGCCATCAGGCCCTCGAGGTAGCCGAGGCGGTCGCGGGCCGAGGCGCACTGCTTCCAGGCCTCGACGACGAGCGTCTGGCGGCCGCCGCCGCGGGCGCGCGTCACCACGCCGTCGAGGCCGAGCGGCGCGTCCACGAGCACCGTGCGCTCGATGTTGCCCGCGCGCAGGGCGAGGACGCCGTGCGCGGCGTCGCCGATGGGGATGCCGTTGAAGGTGGCGGAGGGCATGGGCGGGCTCCTGGGAATCGGGTCGAGAACGAGCGGGGGCGAGAGAGAAAACCACTACGGTCCTTGTGGGCGGGGGCTCTGTCCCCCGCGAGTCAGGGAACATTGTGGGCGGGACGTCCCCGTCCCGCGTCACGCGGCGTGGGGACACGCCGCCCACGATGGGCTCGCGGGGCGCGGAGGCCCCGCCCACAGCGGGACCCCCAGAACTTCCTCGTCCCCGCGCTCTGCGTGGGGACGGGGGCCTTGGCCGCTCCGCGGCCGCTCGGCTTGCGGAGCGGGGAACCTCCCGCGGGTTGGGCACCCGCGGGAGGTTGGACGCGGGAGCGTCCGGGCCTTCGCCCCCGCGCAGAGCGCAGGGGCGAGTATGATTTCCTTCCTCGTCCCTACGCTCTGCGTGGGGACGGGGGCCTTGGCCGCTCTGCGGCCGCTCGGCTTGCGGAGCGGGGAACCTCCCGCGGGTTGGGCACCCGCGGGAGGTTGGACGCGGGAGCGTCCGGATTTCCGCCCCCACGCGTCCCGCGTGTGGGACTTCATCGGCCTCGGCACCCGCCGAGGCACAGGGGCGTGCCGTCGCGCCAGCTCGGGCGGCGCGGCGGCGGCGCCGGGCGCTCGGGCCCGCCCGGCCTGGGGGCCGGGGCGGGAGCGGGAGGCGTCCCGGGGCCGGGGCGCTCGGGCGAACAGGGCGGAGCATCGCCGGGCACGCGATCGGACATGGCACACTCCTTTTGCCTCCCGAAGGTATTGGAGCTTTCGGGAGAGAGGCCTGTGGGCGGGGGCTCTGTCCCCCGCGAGTTTGGGAACGGAAGACGCGGGGCGCGGAGGCCCCGCCCACAGCGGGACCTCCAGGGGAAACCTCCCGCGGGTTCGCAACCCGCGGGAGGTTGGACGCGGGAGCGTCCGGATTTCCGCCCCCACGCGGAGCGCAGGGGCGAGAGAGAGAAAGGCGACGGAGCGCAGGGGCGAGTATGATTTTCGTACTTCCTCGTCCCTGCGCTCTGCGTGGGGACGCAGCTCCTGGCCGCTCTGCGGCCTGTTCGTCACAGGCCCCGCTCGGCCAGCACGCGGCGGGCCAGGGCCACCCAGTCCCGGGCCACGCGCTCGACGGTGTAGTGCGCGAGCGCGCGGCGGATGCCGGCCACGCCATACCGCGCGCGCCGCGCGGGGTCGGCCCGCAGGGCGAGCACGCGCGCGGCCAGGTCGGCGGCGTCGGGCACGGGACGCAGGAGGTGGCGGCGCGCCTCGACCGTCCAGGCGGCCACGCGCACCAGCTCGCCGGCGGGGCCGAAGGGGTCGGGCGCGTCGGCGAGGTCGGGCGGCGGCGCGGAGGCCCCGCCCACAGTTGCCGCGCCGAGCAGCAGCTCGCGGCTGGTGGTGTAGTCGGTGATGAGGGTGGGGGTGCCGCAGGCCATGGCCTCGAGGGTCACCACGCCGAAGCCCTCGCCCGCGGTGGCCGAGACGCGCAGGTCGGCCAGGCTGTCGAGCTCGGCCAGCTCCTCGGGCGCGAGGGCCGCGTGCGGGGGCGCCCCGCTGGTGAAGAACACGCGGTCGCCCACGCCGTAGACGTCGCGCGCCAGGTGCACGAGGTCCCAGCCGCCGGCGGCGGGGTGGGCCACGGGGTGGCAGTGGAAGAGGAGCTTGACGTCGCGCGGCAGGCGCGCGAGGGCGTCGAGCAGGACGGGCTGCTGCTTGCGCCACTGGTTGGCGTCGCGCGCGATGAGGACGAAGTCGTCGGGGCGCAGCTCGATGCCGAGGCGGCGGCCCCAGCGGGCGCGCAGCGCGGGCGGGTCGTCGTGGGGGCGGAAGGCCTGGGGGTCCACCCCGTGGGGGATGTAGTGCAGCGGCACGTGGCCCTCGAGGTGCGGGCGCACGAGCTCGAGGGCGAAGCGCGACATGAGCACCAGGCGGTCGGTGCGGAGCAGGCGCGCGTGGTCGCGGCTCGGGTAGGGGAGGGCGTCGAGCGGCAGCCAATGGCACCAGGCGAAGGGCCGGGCCGGCGCGTCGTGGAGGTGGGCGAAGGTCTCGAGGTCGCCCAGGGTGATCACGAGGTCGGGGCGGAGCAGCTCGCGGTACATGGGCCAGGCGCGGCGGTGGTCGTGGGGGCCCAGGCCGCCGGGGTAGCGGGCCGCGCCCTCGGGGGTCGTGCCCAGGGGGCGGGTGTCCCAGAGGCCCAGGCTGTGGACCTCGAAGCCGGCGCGGGCCAGGGCGGCGGCCAGGTGGCGGTGCTGCACGCCGAAGCCGGTGGGGCAGTCCACATGGTCGGAGATGGTCACGAGGCGTGGGGGCATGGGCTCGGGGCTCCTGGCCGCTCCGCGGCCTCTCGGCTTGCGGAGCGGGAAACCTCCCGCGGGTTGCGAACCCGCGGGAGGTTGGACGCGGGAGCGTCCGGGTCTTCGCCCCCACGCGGAGCGCAGGGGCGAGTGGGAAGACCTCCGCAAGCGGGACGCTTGCGGCTACGATCCTTGTGGGCGGGGGCTCTGTCCCCCGCGAGTTCGAGAACGGAGCGGGAAACCTCCCGCGGGTTGCGAACCCGCGGGAGGTTATGGCTCGGGTTGGACGCGGGAGCGTCCGGGTCTTCGCCCCCACGCGGAGCGCAGGGGCGAGAGGGAAAACCACCGCAAGTGGGACGCTTGCGGCTACGGTCCTTGTGGGCGGGGGCTCTGTCCCCCGCGAGTTCGAGAACGGAGCGGGAAACCTCCCGCGGGTTGCGAACCCGCGGGAGGTTGGACGCGGGAGCGTCCGGATTTCCGCCCCCACGCGGAGCGCAGGGGCGAGAAAGAGAAAGGCGACGGAGCGCAGGGGCGAGAGAGAAGACCACCGCGAGCGTCCCGCTTGCGGCTACGGTCCTTGTGGGCGGGGGCTCTGTCCCCCGCGAGTTCGAGGACGGAGCGGGAAACCTCCCGCGGGTTGCAAACCCGCGGGAGGTTGGACGCGGGAGCGTCCGGATTTCCGCCCCCACGCAGAGCGCAGGGGCGAGAGAGAAAACCACCGCGAGCGTCCCGCTTGCGGCTACGGTCCTTGTGGGCGGGGGCTCTGTCCCCCGCGAGTTCGAGAACGGAAGACGCGGGGCACGGAGGCCCCGCCCACAGTAAGAACAATCCAATCGCTTTCTCGTCCCTACGCTCTGCGTGGGGACGGGGGCCTTGGCCGCTCCGCGGCCGCTTTGGTTGGGCGGGGTCAGACCCGCGCGAGGTGCCCGCAGCGCAGGCCGCGCGGCGCGCGCTCCCAGTCGTCGGCGAGGCGCAGGGCGTCGAGCTCGGGCACGCCGAGGCGGCCGTCGGCCAGGGCGGCGAGGCGCTCGGCGCCCTCGCGGGCGAGGTCCTGGGCGAGCTCGGGCCGGCCGTAGGTGGCGGGGCGCGCCACGTCGGCCGCGGCCAGCACGGCCACGAGGTCGGCCAGCACCCGCACGCCGTCGGCCAGCGTGGTGTCGTAGTCGGCCAGCACCCGCGTGCCGCGCGCGAGGGCGGGGGCGAAGGTCACGTACTCGCCGCCCTCGGCGAGCTGGTAGGTGGCGGGGTCCATCGCGTCGGCGGCGGTGCGGTCGGGGTAGGGGCGGGCCAGGTTGGCGTAGAGCACGAGGCGGCGCGCGGCGGGCAGGCCCAGGGCGGCGGTGAGCTGGCCCTCGGAGGCGGAGGGCACGATCACCTCGCCCTCCACGCGCGCGAGCAGGCGGCGGTAGCGCTCGGGCAGGGCCGCCTCCACGCGGGCCTCGGCGTCGGCCAGGGCGGCCTCGACCAGGCTGGGCGCGGCCTGGGCCAGATCGCCCGGCAGGCGGCGGCGCACGGCGTCGGCCGTGGCGCCGAAGAAGTGGTGGGTTGCCATGGTTGCAGTCTCCTCAGGATGCCGGGGTTGCGTGATGCTGTTCTCGCCCCTACGCTCCGCGTGGGGGCGTCTGGCCGGACGCTCCGGCGTCCAATCTCCGCGAGGAGGAAGGGGCCGCGGAGCGGCCGGGAGGCCCGTCCCCACGCAGAGCGCGGGGACGAGGAGGGGGCCCGTCCCCACGCAGAGCGCGGGGACGAGGAGGGGGCCCGTCCCCACGCAGAGCGCGGGGACGAGTGGGGAAATCATGCTCGCCCCTACGCTCCGCGTGGGGGCGAATCTCTGGACGCTCCGGCGTCCAATCTCCGCGAGGAGGAAGGGGCCGCGGAGCGGCCGGGAGGCCCGTCCCCACGCAGAGCGCGGGGACGAGGAGGGGGCCCGTCCCCACGCAGAGCGCGGGGACGAGTGGGAGAAACGTGCTGCGTGAGAAGAGCGGACGCGCGCGGCGCGCGCCGGCTCGGGGCTGCTCCCGCATCCCGCATCCCGTGTCACGGGGTGGTGACGTCGGGCAGGAGGAGGAAGGCGCCGGCGAAGAGGGTCTCCACCTCGCCGTTCTGGGTGCACTCGACGTCGTAGAGGAAGGCCGCGCGGCGGCCGTCGGGCAGGAGGGCGGCGGTGTCGGCGGCGGCCAGGCGCACCCGGAAGGCGCCGGCGGCGGGGTCGGTGAGCTCCACGCCGCCGCCGGGGGCCGAGGTCTTGGCGATGAGGGCGGCGGCCTGCGGGTCGGTGGCCCGGCGCTTGACGGTGAAGCGCAGGGCGGCGCCGGTGAGGTCGCGGCCCGCGCCGAAGGCGATGGGCACGGTGTCGCCGCGGTGGCGCACGATCTCCTGGGTGGCCGCCGCGATGACGGCCTGGGTGACGACGGGATAGGTGAGCAGCGTGGCGAGGCGGGCGAGGGCGGCGTCGAGGTGGCCCTGGCCCGTGGTGGCGCCGGCGGCGCCGCTGAGGCCCAGGGCCTGGCGGATCTGGGCCTTCTCGGCCGCCGTCCAGTCGCCCACGCCCTGGCCGCTGGGGGCCTGCTCCAGGGCGTTCTGGGTGAAGCGGTAGACGGCGCCGTCGGCCTCGAGGGCCGTGTTGAGCTTGTCGGCCACGGCCTGGGCCGCGTCGGCCCGCTCGTAGGCCTCCTTGACCGTGCGGCCGCCGGGCGCGCCCTTCACGGCGTCGGCCAGCGCGTCGAGCGAGCCGGCCGCGCTGCCGGCCAGGGCCACGCCGCCGGCCTGGCCGGGCGCGGCCGTGGGGAGCTGCTCGAAGGCCACCGTGACCGGGAGGAGCACGACGCCGGCCGTGGCCGACTTGCCGCACAGCACGCCCACGTCGCAGGTGCACTCGGCGGCGGTGAGGGCGAGCTTATAGACGCCGGGGGCGTTCGCCGCGTCCAGCTCGCTCGGGGGGTTCGTGGGCGCGGCGCTCGCGCCGTCCTTCACCCAGCGAAGGGTGTGATGGGCCGCGTCGCCGGTCTTGCCGGCGTTGTTCGCCGTGTCCCAGGCGATGTAGCTGATCGTGATTGCCTGGCCCCTGCTGGCCATGGTTCAGACTCCTGTTCTCCAGAGCAGATGCCACGGCACCCTGGGGGCGGGTGCGGCGAGGTCGGAGGCCGCGAAGTTGTCGAGCGCCGGCTTGCCGTGGCTGGGGTTGGAGCGGTAGCCGTTCAGCCCGCCCCGCGTGTTGCCGGGAATGGCGGTGTCGGTGACGGTCGTCCTGTCGTCGCCCTTGTACGACTGGGTGATCGAGCTGCCCGAGGCCCGGAGCTTCACGGTGGCGGGCAGGAGGAGGGTGACGGCGGCGGGAGCGCCCAGCGCGCTCACCGTGCCGGCGACCATCTTGTAGATTTGCAGCGTGTCGTTGGACTGCTGGAGGCGGGCCATGTAGTAGGTCTGCGCCGAGGCGGAGAAGCGGATGACGGCGCCGGCCCCTGTGGACTCGGCGCCCGAGCCGCACGCGGCCACGCTCGCCTGGGCGTAGTGGTCGCTGCTCGACAGGTCGTGCTCGGCCCGGGCGGCGGCCTGGGCCGTGCTGGCGCCCTGGTACTCGGCCGCCTGGTTCACCACGTCCCAGTCGCCCACCACCTCGGCCCACGCGAGGTCGGGGCCGAGCGAGTCGCCGTCGGCCGTGTTGAAGCTCTCGGTGAGCGTCGTCTCGGGCGGCAGCGGCGCCTCGTCGGGCTCGCCGCCGAGCAGCTCGCGATAGTCCACGCCATACTTGCGGCACCACAGAGTCATCTGCTTTCGGTGCAGATTGGCGGCGCGGCGGCCTTCGAGCACCTCCTTGCGCGTCTGCTTGTAGATGCCCCGGAGCATCTTCCGCAGGCGTTTCCAGTGCTCGTCGTTGCCCGTGGCGATGCGGCGCGAGCGCACCAGGCTGTGGCCGCCCAGGTGCAATTCGAGGTCGCCGAGCAGGGTGCAGTCGAGCGGCAGCGGGCCGTTGGCGCCCTCGGGATCGCTCTGATACGTCAGCGTTTCCCACACGGCGTCGAGCAGGGTCGCGCCGCCGAGGGCCTTCAGGCCGAGCATCGAGCGCCAGCGTTTCGCCTGGTCGCTAGTCAGCACGGCGTCGAGTTGCGTGCCGAACGCCGCGTAGTCGCTGCCGAGCGGATGGTCGGCGACGAAGAACCCGAGGCCCTGCGGCGCCCCGCCGGCGATGCCTTGAGCCGCGAGGGGCCGGAGGTCCACGCCTCCGAGCGTGCCGGCGGGCGCGCCCCAGCGCTGGCCCGCCTCGTCGTCGAGCCAGACCCAGGGGCCGAGATGGTAGTAGCGCGCCGCCATTCAAAATCCGTTCATCTTGGCGCGGGTGAAGACCCGCGTATCCGCGCTCTGCTGGCCCGTGCCCGGCTGCGCGGGGTCCGCTTCGTCGCCGAGCGAGTTCTCGCCATTGGCGTAGGCGACCAGCCACTCGACGTCCTCCTCGTGCCGCTTGCGGAGGTCCTCGGTGACGCTGTGGAGGTCGCTGTGCCGCGACCAGTATGCCCAGTCGCCCGTCATGCGGCGGAGGCGGACGAGTGCGACCGCCTCGGTGACTGGCACGCTGCGCCGCCGAGCGACGTAGGCGTTGATGTCGCTCTCGGCGCCCGCAATCGCCTCGTTCCACACGTCCTCGTTGACCTGCCCGGTGCTCTCGATGTCCGAGAGCTGAATGAGATCCTGGACGCTGAAGCGCTTCTTGAGGTCGGCGATGGTGCAGTAGTTGCCCATCAGCGTCTGCCCCCCGCGTCCATGCCCACGGAGAGGTCCGGCCCGATCGCGAGAGCGGGCCGCGGCGCCGGCTCGATGACGCGCCGCACGCGCTTCGCGTTGCGGACCGCCTCGACGCCCAGGGCGCCGGTCATCTGAGCCAGCTCGACGAGCTTGCTGGCGACGACGACGGCAACGATGGGCGGCGACTGAATGGCCGCGACCAGCTCCGCGATCTTGACCACGTTGGCGCTCGTCGTCTCCCACGCGGTCTGCGTGTCTTTGCCTGGCTCGTTGAACTCGACCTCGAGTTCGTACCGCTGGCCCTCGCGCGGAATCGGCAGCGAGCAGCCCGCCAGGCACACGATGGCGACCGCGACGAGATGGCGCATCCTCAAGCCTCCTGCAACGCGAGACGATCGGTCAGCCAGACCAGGCGGCCGCTGCGGGCCAGGTCCGCGGGCTTCGTGACCCTGTCCTTGCGGTCGGGGCACGGGTCGTAGTCGTAGAGCACGCGCAGCACCCACGAGACCAGCTCCGAGCAGATGTAGCGTGCCGGCGGCTCCGGCGCGTCCGCGGCCCCGCCCGGTCCGGCGACCAGGTAGTAGAGCTGCTCGACGAGTTTCGGGATCGAGTAGCCCGTGAGGCCCCAGTGGCGGAAGACGAATCCCGCGAGAGCCGTGCCCGCCAGGTACGGCCTCGGCACGGCCTCCGGCACCCGCAACAGGGCGATCCTGTAGCCTCGGCGCACGTCCGCGGAGAGCGGCCGCACGTCCACGGTCGGCGGCGCCGCATCGCAGACGAACACGCGCTCGACGCCGGCGACCACCCCGCGGACGATGATCCCCGCGTGCGTCCACGGCGACCACTGGGCAGCGGAAATCCACGTGCTCGCCTTCCACGGCCAGAGGCCCTGGCGATGGTAGAGGGCGACGTCGAAGGAGAAGGGCTCGACGTTGTAGCGGCTGCTCACTTGCCGTGCTCCTGGTCCCAGGCGGCGATGGCCGCGTCGCACTTGCCGCGGCACTTGACGTGCTGCTCCTTGTGCCGCGCCTTCCAGAACCTGTGCTGCTCGTTGCACCAGGGCGAGCTGACCAGGGTCAGCGTGCCCCATCGCACCAGGCCGGTCACACCGCACACGGCGGTGTGGCGGAAGGGTCAGGTGTCCCACTTGGG
>Ga0209506_1002928_pt1 | contig 14395 bp, 10 predicted proteins | sample AD_JPNHG2_MetaG_FD_184409 | JGI IMG/M metagenome (GOLD analysis project Ga0209506, IMG submission 184409) | Active sludge microbial communities of municipal wastewater-treating anaerobic digesters from Japan - AD_JPNHG2_MetaG (SPAdes) (version 2) | ecosystem: Engineered > Bioreactor > Anaerobic...
AACCACAACTGGTTAATGTAGCGCTACTCTTAGGTCCAATGCTAAGGGATGTCTTGCTGTCAGTTGCTTCCCCGCAGCAGGACCGGATATATACCCTATGATCCGTGGCATTTTCAAACCTGTAATCTTCACATACATCCTTATCTCCACAAGAATTTAGAAAGGATACAATTACAGCAAATAGGTATAATTTATATGCTTTCATCGCTTTTAAAATTTAAAAAAGTATGCATTTTTTTTTATTAGTAAGCCCCTTAGAGCTTTTAGTAATAATTTTGGCACTGAACTATTCAAATTGAGTTAAAGTCCCCCTGCCGTTTACTGGTAGGGAAACAATTTTACTTGAGTACCCGTTTATTTCAAGAGTTTTGCAATAAAGCGAATCGGTAATTTCATAAACAAATTTATTCTTTTTCCGAACTTTAAAGTTCATGGGATTGTATTCTAAATATTTAAATATGTTTATTGAAAGAGTATCATCAAACACAATAACTATAGAATCTACCTGAAAATAGTTTGATGTAAAAGGATTCGAAGGCATGCCCATGTCGCAGGTAACTTTTGATATGGAATCAATTTGCTGTATTTCATAACTCATATCAGTTATTAAACCGAAATATGTATATGAATTAATTTTCACCCTATGTGTAGTACGGTTTATAAACCAGAATTCTCCACATTCTGTTTTATCGCAACTGCCATTTGTAAGGAAGAAAAATATAGTTGCTATCACAATGTAAAAAGCAATCTTTTTGATTATCACAATATTAAATATTTGAACAAAAATCAATTAAATTATCAATATCATCGTTTTTTTTTACATTTTGAGGTTTATTTTGTTTTAGCAAAGATCTTAAAAAGAGAAAATTCGTAACCCCAATTTTTTCACTAAAATAATAATTTTAATGATATGAACAAGAGGCCAAATTATGCGAAGCAACAAACTGTAAACATTTTTTTGTAACTTTTGCGGGATTTTGCCACGGTAAGTATGAGCTCTGATAGCCAAAATAATAACTCCTACAGTAATTGGGATAATTTTGATTCCAACTTTCTGATACCCTTAATCTTTCAGAACGAGAGCAGCATATACCTAATCCAGAACTTTAGGGTGGTTTTTGCCAATCCAAGTTTTACTAAGCTAACCGGCTATGCACAGGATGAACTCAACGAAATACTTTTCCTTGACGTGGTTCACCCCAAGGACAGAAAGCTGGTTAAAATACTGTTCAACAACGATTTTGCCGAAATCCGCAAGCACACATCCAACAGCTTTACCCTGCGTATTCTAACCCGCTATAACGAGCTAAAATGGATTAAAACCATTTTTTCAATAATTGATTGGCAGGAATCGCCGGCACTCCTATGTACTAGCTACGACATTACCCAACAAAAGGAAGCAGAGGAGAGCATGGCCAACCAGGAGCAGAACCTGAGCATGCTCGTGAACGCCTTTGGCGATTTAGTTTTTATCGTTAACCACAACTATAACATTGTACAAATAAACAACGCCGTTCTGAGCGCCCTTGGGCATCATGAACACGAGATACTGCTTGAGTCGTTTGTCAAACTACATGCCGAGAGTGAAAGAGGTATAGCCATAACCTCGCTTATGGAAGTTTTTGATGGCGACCGCAAACTATACATCACTGAGTTTGTGCGTAAAAACGGAAAGCCTCTCCCGCTTGAAGTTAGAATGATAAAGGGCTACTGGCGCAAGCGCGATGTTGTATTTGTTATTGCACGTGACATTACTGAACGCATTGAGGCCGAAGCGGCCATTAAGCAATCGGAAGAAAAGTTCTTCAAAGCATTCAATTCTGGTGCTGTAATGATGACCATTAGCACCCTTAACGAGGGTACATACATTGATGCAAACAGAGCGTTTTTGGAAAAGATAGGATACGATTACTCTGAAGTTGTTGGGCAAAAATCATCGGAACTTAGAATATTTAAGCAGATTGAACGGCGCAATGAGCTGATTGATGCTGTAAAGCGGGAGAACAGGGTCGATAAAATTGAGGTGGAGATAGTTAATAAAAAGGGTGAAACCTTTACAACGCTTCTCTCCGCTGAGATTATCAACATACAGGGCACCGATTGCTTGCTTGTTGCCATGAGCGATATAACCTACCGTAAACAGGTTGAAGAAGAGCTTGCCCGTAGTAGAGCACAGCTAAGAGGAACAATTGATAATTTACCTTTCATTGCCTGGCTCAAGGATAGCAAATGTGGCTATTTGCTAGTGAACAAAAAGTTCACCAACCACTTTGGAATCACCGATGATCAAATTTTGGGCAAGGTAGATACTGAACCTTGGCCCTCGCCACTTCTCGATACTCTCAAACAGAAGGAAAACGAGGTGCTAAAAAGCAAGCAAACTGTAAAATGGGAGATTCGTGAAGGCGAACGCAGAATTGAGGAATGGTGGGAATTTCAGCTAACACCTGTGTTTAATGTGAACAAAAAGGTAATTGCCATTACTGGGATAGCACGAAAAATAACCGACCAAAAAATTAACCAAATAAAAATCCAGAAACACCTCGACCGGCAAATACTGCTCACAAAGGTTTCGTACGTTTTTAACAAAAACCTCCCTTTTTCAAAGCAGGCAAACGAATCGTTAAACCTTATTGTAAGCGAAATTGGTTTACGAAAGGCCTTTATCCTTATTGGTAGTGAAAGTGATTTTGATATTTTTACTTGTTGTTCAAGTACGGCTAATGATTTGGCTGAACCACTCCGGGTATACTACTCCGATAACTACACCAGCATTACTTCACATTTCCAGCAGGAGAACAAAGTAATTTTCGACATTTCCGGCTCAACCATGCCCTCGTACGACAACCTTAAAAAATTAACCAGCAGCCAACACTTACTGCTCTTCCCCATTCGTGTAAAAGAGAAATGCCAAGGCATTTTTGCAGTTGACTACCCTTACGGCGATAAGGTTAAAGCCGCCGACGACAGGGATTTCCTTTTAACCATGTCAAATATCCTGTCGGCCTCATACGAGTCGCACCTGAACGAGGAACAACTCCGTAAAGCCAAAGAACTTGCCGAAAAGGCAAGCCAAGCTAAGGAAAAGTTCCTTTCAACTATGAGTCATGAAATTCGTACGCCTATGAACGCCATAATAGGTATGGCAAACCTTTTAATTGATGAGGATCCAAAACCCGAGCAGGTTGACAACCTAAACTCCCTTAAATACGCAGCTGAGAATCTACTTTCGCTCCTGAACGACATACTAGATTACAGTAAAATTGAAGCCCATAAGCTCGATTTACTTCAATCCAACTTTGACATCAACGATTTGTTTAAAGGGCTATACAGCACTTTTGCTAAAATGGCATCGAGCAAGGGTTTAACCCTGACCTATAACATTGACACCAATATTCCAACCCCACTCATTGGCGACCGGGTTCGTTTAAATCAGGTTCTTACCAACCTTATTGGGAATGCCATAAAATTCACTGAGAAGGGCGAAATTAGCTTCACCGCCAAACTCGTTGAAAAAAACAAGGAAATCAGTACAATTAGGTTTACTGTATCCGATACCGGCATTGGAATTCCTAAGAAAATGCAGGTTGATATTTTTAATGAGTTTACCCAGGTACATGAGGGTAAGTTTAGAGCTACCGGCACTGGTTTAGGTCTAGCCATCTCCCAAAGAATTGTAAAACTGATGGGTGGTGAAATTAGCCTTGAAAGCGACGAAGGCAAAGGGTCAAGTTTCTTTTTTACCATCCCGTTCAAAGTTGGAACAGTTCAACCCACCGATGATACAGTAGAGATCAACATTCCACCCGGGAAACATCGGGTTCTGATTGTGGAGGATAATGAACTCAACACGTTCATTGTTAAACGTTTCCTTACCAACTGGGGTATCGATTTTGAGCATGCAAGCAATGGGCGTGAGGCCTTGAGCTGTTTAGCACAGAATGATTTCGATTTAATTCTAATGGACCTTGAAATGCCCGAAATGAACGGCTACGAGGCAGCTAAGGCCATCCGCAAGTTACACAATAAGGCCAAAGCCTCAATTCCAATAATTGCCCTTAGCGCCTCTGCTTTACTCAATGTGCAGCAACGTATTTTTGGCATCGGTATGAACGATTTTGTGCTTAAACCTTTCAAACCTCAGGAACTAAAAAGTAAACTGGCAAAGTATCTGCTTAAATAGCGTAAAATATGGGTAAAAATCATTTATCGGTATTGGCATCAACGGTAATAGCGGCAATTTCAATTACATGTCATGCACAAGTAAGGGTTGAGTTAAAGGTTCACCAATCCATTGGTAGCACGGCAATAGTATCGCGTTACGAGGGTAAAAATCAGATTGAAGTGGACTCGTGCAAACCAACCCCCGATGGTGTTTACACTTTTAGTGTCCCTGCAGATACACCTAAAGGAATTTACAAGGTATCGGTAGGGAAAGGGGCCTCGTTCGATTTTATTGTTTCAACCGATACCATTGTGCGCTTTGAAACCTATTCATTTGCCGTTGAGGATAGCTTAAAGGTAAAACAATCGGCCGAGAACGAAGTTTTTATAAACTTCAGAAAGCTAAGGCAAAAGGCTGAGCAAAAAATGTGGCTAATAGAATCGCTCCGTAAGTATTACACTGAACCAACTATGTTTAGCCAAATGCTCGAAAACGAGCATCAACGAACAGCTTTCGACCTGTATATGCAGGGTAATGCGCTTGCTTCAAAAGCCAATAGTTCGCTGGTATCGTCAGCCATAAGGCTTGAGCTGACACCCCAACCGATTACCCAGGGCGATGAATGCTCAGTGAAAAAAGAGCTATCCGAAATATGGTGGCAAGGAATTGACCTTACCAATCCCGACATACATTTTTTGCCTAGACTTATACCCCGATTATGGGATTACCTGGAAAACTTGCTATGCGAGGGCAACTATACCAAGGAAGAACAGGACTCTGTTTTATCGGAATACATCCAAAAACTATTTAACCTGCCCATGCATTCCGAAATTAAATCGTTACTATTAAGCTCACTTTGTAACGGTTTTGCTGAGTCGGACTACTATGGAGTGATATCAACCCTGCAGCAGCTGAACGAAAATAAGATCTGCCCCATTTTTAACGACCCCGAACTCAAAGCAAAACTTGTCCTTGAAGCGGGGCTAATGCCCGGGAAAAAAGCATTCGACTTTACATTTAAGCCAGTGGGTCAGAAAAAATCGATAAAACTATCAAATAGCACATCAAAATACACTTTGGTTCTATTCTGGTCAGTTTGGTGCCCCCACTGCATCGAAAGCGTACCACAAATCTATAAAACCTATAAGCAATACCAGGGTAAAGGCTTTGATGTTATAGCAATATGCATTGACGATGAGGACGATGCCTTTCAAAACTTCATCAAACAAAATGAGCTGCACTGGAAGAATATCAGAATTCCTTACGATAGCAATAGTAAGGTAATTTTAAAATACAATGTTGACGAAACCCCTAAAATGTTTATAGTTGATAAAAAGTTGAATATTCTATCGCGCCCATCTACGCCTGAACACGTTAAAGTTTTTCTTGAAAAGAACCTGTAATTAGCTAAACAGAAGTTCCATGAATTAACAAATCCAACTTGCCTGATTTTAGAGGAATGAGGTGGAATGAACCTGAATAAGTCGGAATGAATCGGAATGAATCAGAATAAGAAGAATATGATGGAGTTAGAGGAAGTTAGAAGAATTTCTAGTCCGTTAAACGTGAACCGTGAGCCGTTAACCGTTAAACGGTGTCTAGTCCTGATACACGGAATAGGCAGTATCGAGAAATCACATTAATAAGTGAATGAAGGTACAAAGTGATGCTTGGGCTAGCTCAGCATGACATCAAGGCTAAATTCTCTTCTGCTAACAACCATCAACCATCAACTATCAACTAAACTGGTATCACAGAGTTTCACAATGTAACACGTTGTTTCACAGAGTGAATGATACGGTATTCGCGGATAACGATTCACGAACAACAATGAGCACCGTTTCCAGCCCTGTAGGGGCGTAATATTTGTAACTCCATGATTATTCCCACATGTATAGCGATGCACGCAATACATTTTCGAGAGAGCAAGGGGAAAGTGTTGCATCGCAGAAGAAAAGCATTATAAAGAGCAATTTACACGTTCTTTCTTGTCTTGATACAAGAAAGAACCAAAGAAAATCAAGGCTGAAAAGCCCGACCCGATGGGTACCCCGTGGGTGGAGCTGCCACGCGATACAATTCGCCACGCCTGTGGCGTGACTCATGTGGTATCGCTTACTAGGCCCACCGCCACGTTCCACCCCCGACCCATTGCCGGGTCAGGCTTTTATGCCACTGCGTATGGTACACCGTGTTGGTTGAGGAATCGCATTAAAGAAGAGTTGAAGGTACTAAGAGATGCTTCGACTGGGCTCAGCATGACATGAAGACTGAATTCTGTTTTTACTAACAACAAACAATTGTCTGCTATCAACTAAATTACTTTCAAATTGTTATGCAGTGTAAATCTTAACAATCTAAGTGTTCTGAATTAACTAACTCATCGAGGCAAAAAATAGGAACACTGTAAGCTTTTTGAAGAGATTAGTCAATACATACACAATAAAAATTACATAATTATCGAGATAATCCCGATTTATCAAAATCTTTCATTCCGAAGTTACGAGATGATTAGATTTTATTAGTCGATTCTTCAATTGATTTTTTCAACTAACGAACTTGAAACCAGAAAAGAAAAAAGCCCACCTATGTGGGCTTTTATATCCTATTCTATGCAAATTTACTCAAGGTAAGTGTACCCATATAAGCCTGAGCGGTAATTGGACAAGAATTCCTTTCCTTCCTTAGGCGAAATAACCCCAGCTTTAACCGAGCTGGTAACCCAGGTTTCCAGGGTACGAACCATTTTCTTTGGGTTGTACTGTACATACTCCAACACCTCAGCTACAGTTTCACCATCAATTATTTGATCAATGCTATACCCTTCATCGTCAACCGATACGTGAACAGCATTGGTATCGCCAAACAGGTTGTGGAGGTCACCCAGTATTTCCTGGTAAGCACCTACAAGGAATACTCCAATGTAATAGGAATCGTTGGACTTGATGGAGTGAACCGGTAGGAAATACGAAATATTTTTGGTTGAAATAAAGTTATCAATCTTACCATCGGAGTCGCAGGTTACATCCTGTATGGTGGCAACCCTGTCGGGTTTTTCGTTTAAACGCTGAATAGGCATAATGGGGAACACCTGATCGATAGCCCAGGCATCGGGCAACGACTGGAACAGCGAAAAATTACAGAAATACTTATCGGCTAAGAGTTTAGGCAACGATTTTAGCTCATCGGGTATATGCTTAAGCTGTGAGGTCATCTCAAAGGTTTCGCGGGCAATTGACCAGAAAAGCTTTTCGATTTGCGCACGGGTTTTAAGGTCGAGCATGCCAAGGCTAAACAGGTCGAGTGCCTCCTCCCTGATTTGCTGGGCATCGTGCCAAGTTTCAAGCATTCTGGACTGGTTTAGCTTGCTCCACTGCTCATAAAGTTCCACCACCAGTTCATGGGCATCGGCCGGTAGCTCATCATCCTCATCCCAAGAGGGAAGCGAAGCAGTTTCCAGTACCTCAAAAATGAGCACGGAGTGATGTGCAGTTAACGACCTGCCGGATTCAGTAATGATATTGGGGTGCGGAATGTTATTTTTATCGCTGGCATCAACCAGGGTTGATACCGAGTCGTTTACGTACTCCTGAAGGCTATAGTTAATGCTACTCTCACTGTTTGATGAGCGGGTTCCATCGTAGTCAACACCTAGTCCACCACCAATATCAACAAACTCTACGTTATAGCCCATTAAGCGAAGCTGAACGTAAAACTGCGATGCCTCGCGCAGGGCAATTTTTATACGCCTGATTTTGGTTACCTGGCTTCCAATGTGGAAGTGAACCAGCTTTAAGCTACCCTTTAGGTCATTCTTATCCAGAAAATCCAGAGCTTGTAGGAGCTCACTGGATGTTAACCCGAACTTGCTGACATCGCCACCTGACTCCTCCCATTTGCCACTACCGGAGCTAGCCAACTTAATCCTAATGCCAAGGTTTGGCTTAATTTTAAGTCGCTGTGAGACTTTATTGATTACCTTCAGCTCATTGAGCTTTTCAACTACAATAAATATCTTTTTCCCCATCTTTTGGGCAAGCAGAGCCAGCTCAATGTAATCCTCATCCTTGTAACCGTTGCAGATAATCAGCGACTCGTTATCGGGGTTACTTGCAATAACTGCATGAAGTTCTGGCTTTGAGCCAGCCTCCAGTCCAATATTAAACTTTTTACCGTGGTTGATAATCTCCTCAACCACAGGGCGCATCTGGTTAACCTTAATGGGGTAAATGATGAAGTTTTTACCCTGATAGCCGTACTCCTCGGCTGCCTGCTTGAACGAGCGCGACATATCCTCGATTCTATTGTCGAGAATATCGGTGAAACGAATTAGCATGGGCGCAGCCACATCGCGAACCTGTAACTCATCAACCAGTTCGCGCAGGTCAATCTCCACGCCATTACTTTTTGGGGTAACCACTACATTTCCCTTTTCGTTAATCGAAAAGTACTTTACCCCCCAGCCGTTGATATTGTAGAGTTCGGCTGAATCCTCAATGCGCCATTTTCTCATCTCTCTTTACCAGATATTGCTAAGTTAAACATCTATCATACAGTATCTTGCTATTAAACTTTTAAGGCTTGCGAAGTTATATTGTTATTTCAACAATTACAATACAGTAATGAGAAATATGGTTCAAAACCGTTAAATAATGTCAACTCATATAAAACCATAAGCCACCTAAAGAATTTTGACCTCCGTTCTGCGGTTCAGCGTCCTACCCTCAGGCGTACTGTTAGGGGCAACCGGTTTGCTTTTACCATATCCAACCCACTTCAGCCTTGCCGAATCAATCCCTTGCGAAATTAGGTAGTCGGCCACTGCTTTTGCGCGCTGCTCGGATAGCTTCAGGTTGTACTCGGCACTTCCCGTATCGTCAGTGTGCCCGCTAATCTCAATCCTCATTTCGGGGTTACGTTTAAGAATGTCCAACAGGTAGTTTAGCTCAGGTCTCGATTCGGGTAATAGCTCGTACGAGTCAAATGCAAAAAAGATATTCCTGAGGGTTATCACCTCATCCTTTTCAATGGGTTGCAGTAGAACATCAAGCTTTAATGGCTTATCGAAAGAGTAGTATTCTGTCAAATCGAAATGCTCGGAATGGAAAAGATACCCCGATGCCGAAACAAACAAACCGTACCTATTGCTTACTGGTAGGCAAACCAGGAACTCACCCTTCAATGCGGAAACTATATCCATTACAACCCTATCAAGCTTTAAATCGACCAGCTTAATGCTCGCCTCAACTGGCTCAAGGGTTTTACTGTTTCGCACAGTACCAAGAACATACGATGTTGGAGTTGGACGCACCTCGGGATAAAGTTCAAAGGTGAAAATATCCCGTCCATTTTCCGGTTTGATGTCAGTGGAATAGTAGGCTATGTTACCCCTAGCATTTACAATTAAGCCATCCTCATCGCGATGGGTGTTAATTGGATAACCCAGGTTGACCGGCTTTGTCCAGGCACCGTTACTATCGAGCCGACTTACAAAGATATCGTGACCGCCCATCCCCATGTGGCCCGACGATGAAAAGTATAGAGTTTTATTATCGAAATGGATGAAAGGCGATTGTTCACTCTCGTTGGTATTAATCACATCACCCAAATTCACCGGGTTTCCCCAGGTACCATCAGGCTTAAGCTCTGACTTCCATATATCGAACTTACCAAGGCCACCCGGCCTATTACTTACAAAGTATAGCGTTTTACCATCGGGGGATATGGAAGGCTGCTTTTCCGAATACCTTTCAGAATTTATGGCAGCTGGTAATTTCTGCGGCAAACTCCAAAATCCATCGGGTTCTAGAACCGATTGGTATAAATTACATACTCCGCGACAAATTGTAAAGTATATGGTCTTGCCATCGGACGAAACCGCTTGGGCTCCTTCATTAAACTCGGTGTTCAGGGGTGATTTTACAGGCTCTCCTCTTCCCCATTGACCGTCCTCATTTCTGTAGGAAATGTAAAGGTCTTCCTGCCACTTGGTTCCCTTGATTCCCTTATCGGGATTCTTGGGCAAGCGAACGGTATAAACCAGTGTACGCTCATCGACCGAAAGGCTTGGCCAGTACTCATCCAAATCGGAATTAACCCCTTCGCCTATATTTTTTGGTACAAAAGGAACCGGGTTGGCAATCTGATTTAGGGCAAACTGGCACTTCTCAATCATTTTGCGTGCCGAATCGTTCATGGTTGCCCTTTTATCTTTGTATGTCAAAAAAGTTTCGAAGCTGTTGAGCGCCTTTTGGTACTCCCCTGTTGAAAAGTAAAGCAACCCCAAAATGTAGTAGGCTCTTGGATGAAAATCTTTATCGATGCTTTGGGCTTTCAGAATACTCTCAATGGCTAAGTTAAGCTCCCCCATTCCCATGTAAACCTGGGAAAGCACAAGGTATGCCTCAATAAACTTTGGCTCTTTCTGAACACATTCAACTAGCAACTTTTTAGCTGTTATATAATCGTAACGGTCAAATGAACTCAGAGCTTTTTCGTACTGTTCAATTACTCGTTTATTACTAATTGTATACTTTTTCTTGACACTCTGTGCATTTACACTCAGCTGACAAAGCACTAGGGTAAGAATAACTATAATATATCGTGTAGCCTGCATAACTTACCTCTATATTATTTTGATACGAAATAAAGGTAATCATTGTTTTCGAAAATGACACCAAGTTGATAGCTTAGAACTTATGCGTGAAAAATTTACCAGAACCTAAAGTGATATCCTCCTGGCTATTCAAGATGTACAGTTCAACCCAAACCACTTCCAGCAATAAGAATAGAAAAAGGTTAATTCTGGCCAAGCACATTAAGCATTATGGCACCGCCAAACCTACCTCTATCACCACAGCGAGCCGAGAAGAATACATGGTTATTGCAAATGGTACATAAACCAGCTAGTTCAATATTACCCACAGGTACACCAACCTCTAATAATGCATAAAGGTTTGCACGCCAAAGGTCAAGAACAGGCTTTTCCCTATCGGGATAGTATAGTAAAAGATCGTACTTTTGGGGAAACTCTTTATTAACAACTGAAGCAACATCATCGCCCACTTCGTAGCAGCATGGCCCTGCCGAAGGGCCTATTCCTACTAAAAGGTTGGCGGGGTTTGTTCCGTACTCGCTAATCATAGACTTTACCACATTTGCTGCAATTCGATTAACCGTTCCCTTCCAGCCCGCATGGGCTGCACCTATTGCATTATTCACTGGGTCGTAGAAAAGAATGGGAACGCAATCGGCAGCCTGGGCTACAAGACAAATTCCCGGATAGTTGGTAATCCATGCATCGGAATGCTGAAGGGCATCGTTTTTGCTAAAAGCCCCTTTCCCCTTTTGCATTGGCGTAACAACCTCAACCTTAACCCCATGCACCTGCTCAGCAAAAACAAAATCGGCTGCTTTAAATCCAAACTTGGTTGCAAGGTACTCCCTATTCCTAAGGACAATTTTATTGTCCAAGTAACCATTCAAGCCAATTGTAAAATCCTCATCATCCCAGCAACCAATGCGCGAAGAAACAAAGTGAGTGATTGCCGATTGGTATTGCATTAAATTATCGAACTTGAAGTACAAAATATCTTTGTAGATTAAAGGCATTCGCTGTTTTTTGGTATGTAACAAAAGTAACTAAAAATCGGCCACCAATAAAAAATAAAATCCGACGAACTGTCGGATTTTAGCACCTAACTGTTAGGTTTTGGGTATGAATGGTGGGACACTAGTAGAGCGTTGCATTACCGTACTTCATGTTTATTTCAACCCTTGCCTTTGGGTTAGCGGACTCGCCTACAACCCCCGATAGCTCAACCGTTGTATTCCCCTCAATACGATTAAGTTTACTTGGTACGTTACCAATATCAACCTTCCCGAACGACACATTTGCATTCAGCAAATAAGATGTTCCAGATGGAATTGAAGCTTTTAATCCGGTATAGGCAGCGTTAAAGCTGATGTTTTCAAAATTAGCATCTACCGATGCAATCTTAACATCACCATACTTGGCGTTGAGGTTAAACTTTTTATTGAGGGCATCGATATTAAAAACCGTATATCCCGATTCACCAACCAGATTGTTTACCTGTCCAATTTCATACTTATCGTACTTGGAATCCAATACTAACGAGCTTACGTTCGACAGGCTAATTTTTGAATATCGCGATAGAACAACCCCTGCAACCAGTTTCTGTACTTCGAGTTTACCATACTTCAACTGGGTCTTAATCCAGTTGGCCTCAACAATAGATGCATTACCATAGCTGACATCAATGGTATTGAGGGATTCGGAGTCTCCCCGGGTTAGCCGATCAATCTTGATATTACCATACTTCAGCTCTACTGCAAGATGGCTGTTTAGCTCATTGATATAGATATCGCCAAATTTATTCTCTATCTGAACATCAACATTCTTGGGCATTTTAATTGTATAGTCAATGGACAACTCATCGCTCGACATTTCGAACATTCTGCGGTTTGACCTTATGAACTCCTCATTGAATGAGGTAATGGCCTTTACCACATCACCTTCCTGGCTAAGCTCAACTTCAATGGCATCGAGTAAGGCTTTGGCCCTGGTTGCGTTTGAATTGTCAACCTTAACCTGCACGTAAATTGATATAGCACTTTTATCCCAGTTCTGGATGTTTACTTGACCAAACCTATTCTCAACCACCAATTTGGATTTATCGGTAACCTGGAATTCCTTGCTATACTCCCTGGTCTGAGGGATTACTTTTGCTAATACGCTATTAGCAACAAGTAGCAACAGAACAACCGGAAAAAACCTAATACTTTTCATATTGTTTGAGTTTAATGATTTCTACTTTTTTACTCTCGAGCCTGTTTTAAAGCTTGTTCAACGCGTTCCATGGTTTCCAGTCGAATCTGGTAACTCTGAATGATTGCGCCCAAGGCAACATCGCTCCTTGGATTAGCTGATATCTCAGATTTTAGCAGGGGCTTATCGGCTAGCGATTCACCAAATAGTTGCTCGGGCGAGGGCAGCATTTGCTCATCTACATGAGCAATTTTCTCAATTGAGCGATACTTCCTGAGCAACTGGCTACGGTAGTATGCCTCAACCTCGTAAAGCTGTTTTGACTCAGGACTGGTGAAGTACCTAGCAATGTCGGCACCATAATGGTAATTGTAGTAAAGGCTAATTGCCCCCGTAATTGCTACAATAACCGCAACAGTAGCAGCAGCCATTAGGTAGGTACGAACGGTTAGCGAGCGATGCTTTTGTTTTAACCTTTGCATGAAGCGCTCCTCATGCCCTGGTAACATCTCTTGGAATTCGAATTCCTTGCTGTTTTCCCTGATAAATCTCTCAATATTTGACATAGCAAACCTACTTTCTGTTTTTAACCAACTCTATCAGCCTTTGTTTGGCCCTTACAAACTGTGAACGGACAGTTGATTGGGCAATACCAAGCATTTCGGCAATTTCATCGTACTCATAACCATCAATAAGGTGAAGGGTGAGAACCAACCGGTAGCCTTCGGGCAGCTTTTGCATGGCAACCTTTACCTCTTCAACCGATTCGGGTCTATAGTCGTCATCGCTTGCCTGAGCCGATACCCCGGGAGTATCGTCAATGGAAACGGTGAGCAAACGCTTGCGTTTTAAATGGTCAATACAGGTATTGATAACAATACGCTTAAGCCAAGCCCCAAAAGTCACCTCATTTCTGAAGGTATCAATCTTGTCGAACGCTTTAAAGAACGCTTCTTGCATGGCATCTTCGGCCTCCATTTTATCGGGGATAATCCTGCAGCTCACGCTAAACATGGCATTGGCATATAGCTTGTAAAGTTCAAATTGAGCTTTACTATCGCCACGTCGACACTGTTCAACTAGCTGCCCTGAAATATCCATAAACCCGATAAAACCAAAATCTACTATATAGACTGCAAGTTAATGCCTTTTGCTGCATTGCAGAACAAAAAAAGTTGAAAAAACAAAAAAGCCCCGTTGCCGGGGCTTTATATCACTGGATACTTATGTGTTAGGCAAGGAAGCTAAGTAAGATACCAGCAGCAACAGCACTACCGATAACACCTGCAACATTGGGCCCCATGGCATGCATGAGCAGATGGTTTGTTTTATCGTACTCCAAACCTACTACTTGCGATACACGGGCACTATCAGGAACCGCAGAAACACCCGCATTACCAATTAATGGGTTAATCTTATTCCCCTCTTTAAGGAATAGGTTT
>Ga0209506_1002933_pt1 | contig 14371 bp, 12 predicted proteins | sample AD_JPNHG2_MetaG_FD_184409 | JGI IMG/M metagenome (GOLD analysis project Ga0209506, IMG submission 184409) | Active sludge microbial communities of municipal wastewater-treating anaerobic digesters from Japan - AD_JPNHG2_MetaG (SPAdes) (version 2) | ecosystem: Engineered > Bioreactor > Anaerobic...
GGCGTAAGCGCCGGGGCGGAGGAGAGCTCGCGCTGCGGGATGAGCTTGCGTGATCGGGCGTGCCGGCGCGATTGTTTTCCGGTCAAGGCCGCGACTGGCCGCCGGCCCTGATGGGCTTCCTGCAGCAAAGAGGGGAGGTTCTGCAGCTCGCTTGGCCCGCAGAGCAGATCCAGGTGCGGGACTTTGAAGAACAGCTCTTCCTTTTGGCGCTGCGCCATGCAGCCCAGGACCCCGATAATCACGTCTGGGCGCCGCCGCTTCAGGTGCTGCAAGCCTCCCAGGCGCGATAACACCTTGTCCTCCGCGTGCTGGCGGACGCTGCAGGTGTTGAAAAGGATGATGTCGGCCTGGCGGCAGTCCGTCACGCGTTCGAGGCCGAGTTGCCGCAGTTGGCCCTCAATAAGCTGGCTGTCCAGCACGTTCATCTGGCAGCCAAATGTTTCCAGGTAAACCTTCGCGTTCTGCACGCGCTTAATCTCCCGGCCGCAGTAACCGATGCGTCCCTGTCGGCCAATGTGCCGCAGAGTGATGAGGCGCTCCGCGGATAAGGTGGCAGCGCGGCGGTCGGCGGCGCGTCTCCCGGAGCGTAGTATAACGGGGGGCGGCAAGGATTTTGAAAAGGGGCAACAAAATCTAGGCGCGAGCGGCGCGGCGGACTTGGCCGGACGCTCGCGAATCTGAATACTTCCTGGTGAGAGGTGGCGCTTAGGGCAGGCAGGAAACCGATAAGCTAAATGCCGGTGAATTCTCATGGATTAGCGGGACTTCTGGGCGTTATCCGTTGCATTTGCCCGCGCCCCGCGGTATAAGTGGCCCTGCAAGGACGCTCTCTGGAGTGGAGCGAGGAAGGCTCGTGAATACAAACACCCGCAACGCCCGCGTGGTCATCTGCCTGATTCTGGCGATGACGGCCGGGGCCCGCATTCTGCTCTGGCTCGAACCCACACCGGTAATATCCGCCCGGGCCACACCGCTCACGGCGCAGGCGGGTGTACCCATCGAGGAGATCCTAATCGAATATGTGCAGCCGGGGGATGGAGTGGTCGGGCCGGCGTGCCTGATAATGCCGGACGGTAACTGCAGCTTCGAGCAGGGTGGGTCGTCAGTGCGCCTGGTGGTCATGGGCACGGAGCAAGGTTCGCTGCCGGAAGAGCAGAAGCAGAGCCTGCTCGGGATACTGTACAGCATTGCGTGTGGCCGTGGGTCGCGTACCCCGGCCATCCACCTCGATGCAAACTCGGATGCTCGCGTGAGTCCGGGCGTTCCGGCGCAAGCCCGTGAACTCTGCGACATGCTGGTCGCCAAGCGGTTCCTCGACTAACCTACTTGGAACGCGCGTAGAATAGGGGTGTGTGGCGCGCGGCGCGGGCCGCGGAGTGTTACGCCCCGCCATGGCGTCCATGACCACGATGAGCGAGATTCCCCAAATTCGCAAGTACGAGTTGGGTAGCCGCATCGGGCGCGGCGCGGGCGCGACGATCAGCCTGGCCTACGAACGGACTACTCGGCAGCAGGTCGCCATAAAGCACGTCGTTTGCCGCAACCCTGATGATGCGCGCTTCATTGTACAGGCGGAGAACGAGTTCCACGTGGCGCAGCGGATGGATCACCCCTACCTGCGCAAGTGCTATGAACTGATCCGCAGCCGGCGCTGGCTGAAGACGCGCGAGTTGTTCCTGGTCATGGAGTACGTGGACGGGGAGCGGCTGGAGGACCGTTGCCCGGAGCGTTTGGGTGAGATGGTCAGCATTTTCACGCAGGTTGCGACCGGACTGCACGCCATGCACATGGCGGGCTTTGCGCACGCCGACATCAAGCCGACCAACATCCTGCTCGAGAAGAACGGCGGGTTGAAGATCATCGATTTCGGGCAGAGCTGTCCGCTGGGGCACCGCAAAACGCGTCTGCAGGGCACACCCGACTTCATGGCCCCGGAGCAGGTGGCGCGGCAGCGGATCGACCATCGTACCGACGTCTTCAGCCTGGGGGCCACGATGTACTGGGCGGTGACCGGCAAGTGGTTTAAGACGCTGATGCCGGCCGGGCCTGCGGCGACGAAGAAGATTGCTTTGGAGCAGTATCGCGGGAGCCTTCCACCGCGCGAATTGAATCCGCTGGTGCCGCTGTCACTTTCGCGGTTGATAATGGAATGTTGCGAGTCGAACCCGGAGTTGCGTCCGCCGGACATGCGCAAGGTGGCCTCGCGCCTGGAAGTGGTGCAGCACCTGCTGGACCAGAAGAGCGCCTCCGCGGTAATCCGTCCGGCAGGCAAGGTTTGAGATGGGCGCCAAGCTCCCCGGCCAGACCGCGAACGACCTGGACAACGCCCGCGTGGCAGCCGACAGGCTGCAGCAGGCGGCCGCCCTGATCCGCGAGGACCCGGAGCGGCAGGGCAACCTGCTGCGCTTCGGGTCGGCCGGCCAGTTGGTGATGACGGGGGACCTGCACGGCAACCTGCGCAACTTCGACAAGCTGCAGCGTTTCTGTCGTCTGGAACGCAGTCCCGGGCGGCGGGTGGTGTTGCAAGAGCTGATTCATGACGACCCGCTTTCGGCCCCGGTAGATCTGTCGATCAGGTTGCTGGTTCGGGCGGCGGCGTGGAAGTGCGACTTCCCGGATAACGTCTACTTTCTGCAATCCAACCACGAGTTATCGCAGCTTCGACGGCACGAAATCAGCAAAGGCGGACGGTCGGTAATACACGATTTCGAGCGCGGCGTGCAGCAGTTATACGGCCCGGAGGCGGACCTGGTGTTGGCGGCGGCGGATGATTATCTGCGGTCGCTGCCGCTGGCGGCGCGGCTGGCGAACCGCGTGTTTCTCTCGCATAGCCTGCCGGATTTGCTGTCGGTCGGGCTGTTCGATCCATCGATATTTGAGCGCGAGCTGACTGAGCGTGATATGGAGCCCGGCGGCTCAACGTACGCGCTGGTCTGGGGGCGTTATCATTCGCCGCAACTGCTGGAACTGCTGGCGCAGCGGCTCGACGCGGACATTTTCATTACCGGGCACATGCCGCAGGAAATGGGCTATGCGGTAGTCGGGCGCATGATTATTCTGGCCAGCGAGCACGCCCACGGCACGTTTTTGCCCATAGATCTCAGCCGGCGGTATACGGTCGACGAGTTGGCTGGGGCCATCCGCAAGTTCGTCGAGATCGAGTAACTCACGGCTGCCGGTTTGTTCTCGGCCGGCGAAATTCAAGTACACAGGGCCGAATGGGGGTCTGATCGGCGAATGACCGGCCTTGCTTTAGAGAAAAAAGAAGTGAATGCGCCGTTGCGCATGGTCGATCACACACAGGCGTCGGGTGTGCGGTAACAGGCCGGCGCGCCCGTCAGCCGCGAGGCCGTTCTGAGACGCGTAAGTCTTACAACCGGGCAACAGAGATAAGAATGACCCAGGCTACCGTCCTTGGACCGAAGGCCAGGGAGACTCTGCATCAGCAGTTGCAGGCGCGCATAGACTCCCTGTCTTACCTGCCGACCGCCGCCGCGGTGGCAATGAAATTCGTCGAGCTTGGCCAGAATCCCGATGCGGAGCCAGGCGACTATGCCCGCGTTATCGGGGCTGACTCGTCCCTGAGTACCAAGCTATTGGCGCTGGCCAACTCGTCCTGGGCGGGCGTGCGGAACCGCGTCACGACCGTCAAGATGGCGGTAAACCTGCTCGGGCTGGGCACGGTGCGCACGCTGGCGATCAGTTACTGCCTGAGCGGCCTGCATAACGAGCTGCACCTCTCGCAGGCGGAATCGCAAATCTTTTGGCAAATCTCACTTTGGAAAGCAGTCGCGGCCCGCATTTGTGCGAGCCTGACTGATCCCAAGCGCGCGGACGAGGCCTATGTGGCCGGTCTGTTCCAGGACTTCGCGCTAAGCGTCATGTACTCGGTCGCCCGCGAACGATACCTTTGCCTGCTGCAGGATCGCGGGCTCAGCGCCGCCGCCCTGCTGGCGGCCGAGCGCGAATGTTTCGGTGTGGACCACGCCGACGCCGGCCGCACCATTGCCCTGAAACTCGAACTGCCGGAGTTGTTCGTCGACGCGATCGCGTTTCATCACGATCCCAAGCGGCTCGCGGAACTGGTCGCCAATCCGATCCTGCGGGAAGGCGCCAGCGCGGCGGCTTCGTTGCCGCATGCCTGCAATGCGTGGAACCGCGAGGACTCGGACGCCCTGGCCGCGCTGTTGGCTCGTTGCACGCCGCCGGTGGAATTGGCGGACTTCGTGTCGAAGGTGCAGACGGAGTTCACGCACCTCTTCTCGTTCTTCAACGAGGGCAAGGTGCCCGAGGGCAAGTTGCCCGATCTGCTGGCCGCGACGGCGCGCGAGGCGGCTGACAACACGACGCGTCTGGTGGGCACGGTCACGGATATGGTCCGCGAGGCCGCTGAAGCCGGCGCTCAACTGCATCGTCGCATGACCAGCTTGGAATCCGAAGCCACGAGCGACCAGCTCACCGGCGTTCTGAACCGCAACGGCTTCACGACGCGCTCCAAGGAGCTGCTCGCCAAGGCCGCCCGTTACGGAACCTCCATCGCGGTCTGTTACCTGGACCTGGATCATTTCAAGCAGCTCAATGACACGTACGGGCACGCATTGGGAGATGCCGTCCTGCGCTCGGCGGTAAGCGTCAGTCGTTCCTTGCTGCCGCAACAGGCCATCATGGGCCGGCTGGGCGGCGATGAATTCGTCATTCTGTTGACCGGTTGCTCGCAGGAGAGCGCCCGCGATATCGCCGACAAGGTCGTGTCCACGGTCTCCAAGCAGACCGTGGCGCACGACGGCCAGCAGTTGCACGTCGCCTGGAGCGCGGGCTTGCTTTACATTCGCCCGACGAACGAGCCGCAAGACATCGATCAACTTCTAAAAGCGGCCGATCAGCTTATGTACGTCGCCAAGCGCCGCTCGGGCAACGCGGTGGAAATGGCAGTTCGGTAAACGCCGCGCGGCCGGTTAGGCGCCCGCGGTGCAGCGCCGCGTGTTTACGGCCAGACCAGAGCGCCGTAGACCAATTCGACTACGGTTTTGATCTCCACGCCCAGCTTGTAGTGCTTGTTGATTTCCAGAAGCTGATCGGCGCAGTTGTGGCACGGCGTCGCGACGATCTTCGCGCCGGTGCGCCAAATCTGCTCGGCCTTGAGCTGTCCTGAGGCCACGCGGCGCTGGCCGTACTCGCTCATCGACAGCATGCCTCCGCCGCCGCCGCAGCAATAGTTATTGCGGCGGTTAGGGTGCATTTCGGCGAAATCGGCGCAGCAACGGCCCAGGACGCGTCGTTGCGGCTCAGACACGCCCCCCCAACGCACCAGGTTGCAGGGATCGTGCAGCGTGACCCGCGCGGGGTTCTTGGCCGGATCGACGCGGATCCGCCCGGCGGCCAGGTATTCATCGAGCAGTTCGAGCACGCTGCGCACCGGCAGTGGATAGGACTGCCGCGTCCAGTTGGGTCCCTCCCAGCGGAAGGCGCGGAAGCCGTGGCCGCACTCGCCGAGAATGATCTCCTGTACGCCGAGCGCCTGGGCCTCCTCGACAACGCGCCGCACCAGTTCGCCCGCGGCGGCATCGTCCCCCGAAAAGAATCCGTAGTTCGTGACGTCGTAGATTTTGCTGGAGAGGGTCCAGCTCTCGCCTGCAGCGGTGAAGACCCCGGCCGCGGCCGAGAGCGACAGCGGAAAGAACTTAACCTCGCGCGGATTGACCAGGTACAGGACGCGGCGGCCGGGCTGGTCGACCGGAATGACGGCTTCCTTGCGGCCGGTCTCGAGTTGCAGGTCTTCGGAAAGCCATTCCGCGGTCGACATGAACTCGTCGCGTGGAATGGCCATCTGATTGCCGGTTTCGAGCTGGTTGTTGACTGTGCGTTGCAGCCCGTCGGGTACCTTGCCGACGGCCGCCAGCACCTGCCGCCCGGCGCGAATGACTGAGGCGACGTCCAGCCCGATCGAGCAATGCAACCCGCAGCGGCCGCAGCCGGTGCAACGGCCGTAGACGGCCTCGACAAGCTGATCGAGGGTCTGCGGGGTCAGGTCGCGCGCTCCGACCAATGCGGGCAGGAGCTTTCCCAGCAGTGAGTGATAGCGGCGGTAGACGCGGATCACTTCGCCCGCCTTGGCCGCGGGCAGATTTTCGGGTTGGGGCTCAGCGAGGAAGACGTGGCAGGATTGGCCGCACAGGCCGCATTTCACGCACGCGTTGGCGTGATAGGCCGCCAGGCCGCGCGCTGCGGCTGCCATGGCCTGGCGCGCCGCGAAAATCATCTGTGCGTCATCATCGGCTGGCACGGGCTACTCCGTGGCGCTGCGCGGGGGTGGATATACGCCGCGATGGCCGAGCCGGCAGCCGTAATTTGTCCGCGCAACGAAGAAGAACACGGCGTGCCGCAGTTTTCCCAAGGGCAAGTAGATCAACAGTAGGCTGGTGTACGCCAAGGGCGGGGCAGGGTTTTGCCCAAAGAACGAGAAGGCAAGCGCGACGATCAGCAGCCCACAGGTAACAGAAACTGCGAGGTAATCGTCGGGCACGCTGATGGCGCGCAGCAGCTCCGAGCGAACGCGGCGTATCAGCAGCGCGATTCCGGCCGCGAGCGACAGCGCGTTCAGCGGCCAGAGCAGCGCCAACAGCCGGGCGCCGAACGTGGGGGTCGCTGCCATGATGAAAACGCTTGCCAGGGTGAGCAGCACGCCGGCGTGAAACACGATTCCCAGGCCAAATTCAGCCAGATGCAGCCAGGCGCTCTCCTTGTTCCAGGGCAGCATGCCGGTGGTGAAGTTATACCAGGCGCCTGCGGCGGGCCGGCCGGCCGGGCGGCTGAAGTCAGGGCGTCCGCCGCCGCGCGCCGTCAGTACCTGGAAAGTGAGCAGCATGAAAGCCCATAGCGCGCTGCCGGCGATCATGATTCGTAGGGCGTTCATTCGGCGAGAACCCGGCAGCTCCCGATGGGCAGGTAAACCCTGCTAGACGCACCCGTCCGGCTTCGGCAGGCCGGCGATGCGGCAGGCGCCGCGGGCCGGGCCGGAGGTGAACAGCTTGTACACGTCGCGAACGCTCACGCCGCATTCTTTGCAGATCATTCGCACCGACGGCGCGAGGTCGTGTTCTTTCCAGTGATTCCGGATGTAATTGACGATGCTCCAGTGCTGGTCGGACATTTGCTCGATGCCCTCTTCGCAGGCGATGGCCGTCGCGACCTTGTCGTCCCACAGGTTCGGGTCGAGCATGAACCCCTCCTTGTCGAACTCGATCTCTTTGCCTTCAACCAGCACCGCAAGACTCCTATATCAGACGAAACCTGAAGAACCGGCTAGCTACTATATCGCCGAGCGATGATCTCGGCGAGTCAGTCCGGCAGGCGGGGCTGCGGCGAGCTGACGCTGCGAAAATCCGGGCTTGGGCGTGCTTCGTCCGCCGCGGTGAGCTTTGCCCGCACCGAGCGGGCATCAGTGCGTTGGGCCGCCGCGGCCCGTTGTTCGACCCAGGTCCGCGCCTCTCTAAACTGAGCGAGGTTGTTTATGCCAACGCAGACGATCAGCGTCAGAATCAGGCCCAGCGCGACGCGCCGCGCGCGCGTCAGGGTGGCCAGCGCCGCTACCACCACCAGCAGTGGTCCGAAGTGACACGCGTAGGTGAAGGTTTCCAACCCGTACAGCAGGTGCAACACCAATTGGCCGGCCAGCGTTAAACCCAAAACGGTGCGTAAACGACGCTGGCCGCGCAGCGTGGCCAGCCCGTAAAGCCCCAGGCTGAGCAAGGCGGTCCAGGCAACTACCGCGGCGATGCTCCACGGTCCAGCCGATCCCGGCCATGATTCTTGGACGGTCAGCATCGGCCCGACCCAGTGAGCGCGATCGGTAATGGCGATCCGCGGCATAACCATGGAATGAAAGACGAACGACGGCAGCACCCGCGCGGGGCCGCCGGCGGCCGGATGGAGCACGTAAATGCGCTCCGGCAGCGGGTTAAGCCAAAGCGCAGCGGACGGATAGACCTGGTTCTGCAGGACGATCAGAATTTGCAGCAGGCATAACGCCAAGCCCGTGATCGCGAGGGCTCGCCGCCATGGCCAGCGCGCGAAGGTGACCAACAAGCCGGCCATCCAATTGGTAATGGTAAAGCTGAAGGTCGCTAGCTGGGCCAGCAAATCCCACGCGAGCGAACGGCGTGCCGCGGCGAAGGCAGCGATGTTTAGCGCCACCAAGATGCTCAGCAGGCCCGGGGGATAGGTCTCCGGCACTACGAACCAGAAAACCGCAGCCGAGCTTACCCCCGTCAGAATGCAGAGCGCGACGCTGTCCAGGCGACGGCAGCCGATAACCCGCAAGAGGGTGTACAGCGCCGCCGCACATCCGGCCGCGGTCAGGGCCCGCAGGGCACGCACCGCCAGGATCGGCGGCAATCCCAGCCATTGCGCGAGGGCCACGGGCGGCTGAATCCAGAGCGTGAACAGGGGGTGGGTCGTCGAGCGTAGTTGAACGGAGCGGAAGTAGGCCAGGTTGTCGAAGACGCGCCGGCAGTCGGCCTCGAACCAGACGTCGCCCGGCAGGCGCCTGGCGAGCGGTTCGTCGATTCCGCACGAACCGTACCAGGCCGCAGCGCCCGCCGCAGCCGCCAGCAGGCCCAGCAGCGCCGCGTCGGCCCACCGCGTGCGTGGCCTGGTGCGCGGGATAGCTTGGCGCGCTGCCGCGACCGCTCGCGTCTCCGCCTCCGCCACTGCAATAGATCGATGCATCGCCGATCCTTCGGGTGGCATCTTACGAACATGCGCTGCTGGATCGCAAACGGGCGGAGGTTAATTCGTCCGCATGGGTCAAGCTTCGGTGCCATGCCCAAGCCCGCGTTGCGGGCGCGGGCATGCCGTTGCCAACGCCCCAAACCTAGGGCCATCGCCCCGCACCTAGCGCCTTTAACGAGGGCATGCCCGCGCTTAGAGCTTGGGCATGGCACCCAACGGCGGAGCTGGTACCCAACGGAGGGGGCGGCACTGCTTGAAGCTGTGCTTTCAAGCAGTGGCACACGCGACATCTTGGTGACTTGCCTACGTCCCCGCGACTTACCTACTTCCCCACGACTTGGCTACATCTCTACGACTTGGCTATATCTCCACTTGCCTACATCTCTACGACAATCTTCCCAAAATGCTCGCCTGCTTCCATTGTGCGCAGCGCTGCCGGCAGTTGTTCAAATGAGAAACGCTGCGAAATCACCGGTTTCAGGTCGTGGTCTTCGATAAAGCGGTTCATCGCCTCGAATGCTGCCCGCGAGTCGACGAATACGCCGGCAATGTGCAGCCGCCGGCTGAGTACTAACCGCAAGTCCAGTTCCGACTTCAGGCCGGTCAGCGCCCCCATCAGTGCGATAATCCCCTCGGTGCGCGTGGCCCGCATCGACTTACTCAGCGTGCCCGCTCCACCCGTTTCCACCGTCAGGTCCGCCCCCTGCCCGTCGGTGAAGTCGAGCACGAGGTTCTCCCAATCCGGCCGCGACTTGTAGTTGATGAGGTAATCCGCATGCAACCGGCGGGCTCGCTCCAGCTTCTCGTCGCTGCTGCTGGTGACGATGACGGCGGCCCGCATCAGCTTGGCCATCTGCAGGGCAAAGATCGATACACCGCCCGTGCCGAGCGTCAGGACCGTCTGACCGGCCGTAACGTTGCCGATGGTCCGCAGGGCGCTCCAAGCCGTCAGGGCCGCTATGGGCAGCGTGGCCGCTTCCGCGAAGTCATAGCCCTCCGGAATGGGGAGTACCGCTGCGGTCGGCAGGACCACCTGCTCAGCTGCCAGGCCCGGACCCGGCGTACCCAGCGTCGTGCCGGTATATTCCGCCCGAAAGCGGCCGTCGAGCCAGCCGGAAATAAAGTGCGAGCACACGTGCTGGCCGACTTTCACCTGAGTCACTCCCGGTCCGATGGCGGAGATGACGCCGGCCCCGTCGCTGATTGGTGTGGCCGGGAGGCGCACGTGCGGGTTGTACTGGCCCCTGATCACCATGAGATCGCGGTAATTCAGGCTTATCGCCCGCACCTGCAGCAGCACCTCGCCCGGCCCGGGAACCGGCTCAGCGACGTCCACCAACTTCAGATTCTCAAGGCCGAAAGCATCGAACTGATAGGCCCGCATGGTCGGCTCCTAGACTAAAGACCGCACCGGGATGATAGGCCAAGTTGGGTTCAAATGCAGCCCTGCGCGCCGGAGGTGCGTCGGACGGCGGTAAAAGAGCGCGTGGCAAGCTGCGGCTCGCGGTCTTAACGGTCTTATTTCTTCTGAAGAATGAACACCGGCTTGTTCGCCCACGTGATGCGGCTGTATCCACGGGGCTGGCTCGGAATTTCGGCGGCTGGGCGGTAATACTGACGCCACCATGCGTTTTGGTAATCGGTCGCATCATCAGTCGTGAAAACGAGCCAAGGCGGCAGCGATTGTGGATCGATTTCGGCTGGGCGTACCGGCGGCAACCACAGAATTTGCCGGTGTGCAAAATCCAGCGGCGGAACAGCGTAAGGGGCGGGTTCCTGGATTACGGCTATGGGCTCGCCCGCAGCGGTAAGCTCGCTGAGTAGCTCGGCCGCGCGGCGGCGCGATTCGTCCTGCCCGGCGGCGTCATCGATGAACGAGCGAATGTAGATAGGCGTCTTCATCGTTGCCACGACTACGACGGTGACAACAAGCGCCAGCGGGCGGCGCCACGGCGCACAGCGTGCAACATCAGCGCTGCGCACCGCTCGGACCACGCCCGCAAGAGCCCCGATCGCCACGCCGGCGCCGATCGCGAATATGCTGACCGGCAGAATAAGAAAACGGGCGTATTCGGCTGGTTTATGCGCGCCCAGGAGCACAGCGATGAGTAACATCGCTGCGCCGCTGCTGGCGGTCGTCGCGAGTTGCCGCGGCTGCCGGCGCGCCAGCCATAGCAAGCCAGCCAGCCCGGTCAACAGCAGCCCGGGCCCCGCGCTTTCGAGCAGCAGCTCACCCACGCGAACCGCACCGGCGCCAGCCTGGCGGATTTGACCAGCGTACATCGCCGTGGAGTTTTCGATGTTGCTCGCGAGCGCGGCGCGGTTGAACAGGTAGTTGTAGGGTATGTACGGATTCGTCAGGACGTAGACGGCGAGCGCGATGCCGGCGCCCAAGGCGAGGTGGCGGAGAAGACTGCCAGCCGGGGATCGCCCGGCCTCGCTCGCGAGCGCCCGCCTGCGAGCTATGAGCAAGGCCGGCCAGATTGCCGCTGCGACGATACCGGTCAGCACCAGGCCAAAGCCACAGCCGGCGAACAGGCCCAGCCGAACCGCGTCACGGCGTCTGCCGCGGTCGTAGTAATCGAGCGCCGCGAGCGCTGCCCACAAAATCATGCACGCGGACGGCACGTGCGGCTTGGCTTCCAGAACGCCGCTGATAAAGACGGGCGTACACGCCAGCAGCAGCGTCGCCACCCATGCGGCGAGCGTCCCGGCCAAGCGGTCGGCCAATTTCCAGACAGCCACCAACAGCAGCGCGCCGAAGGCCAACGTGACCAACCTGGCCGCCAAATAGAACCGGGCGAATTCCTCGGGCTGCTCCAGGTACAACGCCGGATCACTGCTGAGGTGCGTTATTCCCAGCGTCGCCGAAGCGCCGATCGCGGTCCCGACCAGGTATATGAACGCGCCGCCGTACTGGTACAAGCGCGGATCAAAGTCGAACTGCCGCGGACGCATGCGCTGCAAGGCCATGAACGTGATCATCTCGTCCGGCTGGCGCGAGAAGAGGCGATAACGCCGCAGAATATCGGCCCGCGCGGCGGCAGTCGCGGTGAGGTCGACGATCCGGTCGCGCTGCGTCAGCGGGTCCAGGTCGGTATCCGCACCGCCGCTGCGTTCCTGGCGCACCTGCAGTGCGGCGGCGGTGTGGTACCGGTCCGCGCTCCAGGGCGGTGCGCCGCCAAAGAGCAGCTCATCCGCCTGGCGGCTCGGCAGCCCCCAGCGCGCCAGCGGCGCCATCAGGCCGAACCACGCCAGGGCGGCCAACCAAACGGCGTACCGGCCCCATCGGGGTCGCGCGGACACCGGCGACGAGACCGAATTGGCCACCGCTTCACTCACGTCAAAATGATGTCGAGTACGCCGAGCAGGCCAAGAACTACTCCCACGATTCCGTTGATCGTGAAAAAGGCGACGTTCACGTACCGCAGATCATGCGGGCGGACGAGCGAGTTTTCCACCGCCAGCAGCAGTGCCACCAGCGCCACGCCGGTCAGGTACAGCCAACCGAGGCCGGCCGTCAGCCCGACACCCGCCAAGGCCGCGATTGTTGCCGCATGAAAGGCGCGCGTCAGCCACAGGGCCGGGCCGATGCCGATCTTGGCCGGCAGGCTGTGGACGCCGTGGCGGCGGTCGAATTCGACATCCTGGCAGGCGTAGATTACGTCGAATCCGCCAATCCAGAATAGCGCCGCCACCATCAGTAGCCAGGCCGGCGCGCCTAGCGTCTGCGGACTAATGGCTATCCAGGCGGCAACCGGTGAAAAGCCGATGGCCGCGCCCAACGCCAGATGCGACCAGCGCGTAATGCGCTTCGTGTACGAGTACAGACACAGCAGCAGCAGCACGGGGATGCACAAAATCAGCGGCCACGGGTTACCGTACAGCCAGCGGAACCCCACGCACGCCAACACAAAGGCCGCGCAGGCCGCAGCGAAAAACAGCCACGCGGCGCGCGGGCTGATGCGCCCGCGCGGCAGGGCCCGGGCCGCGGTGCGCGGGTTCATCGCATCCAGCCGGGCGTCCGCGAGGCGATTAAACGTCATGGCCGCGCTGCGGGCGCCCACCATCGCCAGCAGAATCAGACCGAACTGGGTCAACTGCGGCAACTGCGGCCGTGCGGCCAAAAAAGTCGCCAAGACGGCGAACGGCAGCGCGAAGAGCGAGTGGCTGAAGCGGATCATCTCGCCCCAGGTGTGAACGACGGAGAGGGCGCGACGCATGGGCTAACGCGGCTCCTCGTCGCCGGCGCCGGCGGCCGGTGAGGAACCCGGTCCCGTCCAGCGCGTATTGAGGCTATGTGGAATGGCCAGCAGGTCGAGGACGCGTCCGACCACGAAGTCGACCAGGTCATCGATCGAGCGCGGGCGCATGTAGAAGCCGGGTGCGGCGGGACAGATGATGCCGCCGGCCTGCGAAACCCGCAGCATGTTCGCCAGATCGACCTGGCTAAGCGGCATTTCGCGCGTGACCAGAATCAGGCGGCGCGCCTCTTTGAGAGCGACGGCCGCGGCACGCCAGATAAGATTGCCGGCCAGCCCGGCCGCGACGCCGGCCAGCGTGTTGCTGCTGCACGGACAAATGACCATTGCATCGGTCGGGAAGGAGCCGCTGGCGATGCGGGCGCCCACGTCGCGGTAATCGTACAGCGTCGCGTTCTCCGCGTTCTGGCCGAGCATAGTCTCCAGCGTAACTTCCGTCAGCCCGAGCTCATCGCTCATGACGCGCTGCCCCGCCGGAGAGATCACCAGGTGCAGGTGCAGATCAGCTTGGACCAATTCCTGTGCAAGGCGCCGGGCGTACAGCGAGCCGCTGGCGCCGGTTATCGCCAATACCACTTGTTTCACGGCGTCACCGCTGGCGTGTTGGATTCAGGCCGCTTTTGCAGATCGCGCAGCCGCAGAAGGTCACGCTTGGCCCGCTTGGCCCCGTCGCCGTCTGGGTAGGCGGCGATGCAGGCCGCGAGATTGGCTTCACGCTCCGCGCGGTCGGGGGTGGCGGCCGCCCATTCCGCCATTATGTTGTCTTCGAGTAAGGCCTGGGGAAACTGGGCGGCGAGCTTCAGCAACTCATTGCGATAGTTGGCGCGATGCGGGTCCAGCCCCGCCAGGCGTCTGAGCGGCTCGTTTCCATAGCGCGGGTCATCGCGGTTGGCGGCAATCAGCTCGTATAAGTGCCGGGCCTCTGCCAGGTATGGGCCAGGGTCTACTTCCAAGCTGCTTTCCGGGCGGGCGCTGCGCGACAGCGGGCCGCTCGGCCGCGTAGCGGGCCGGCTTTCTGGCGCGTCGGCTTCGATAGCCGGCCTCAGCAGGTCGGCCGCGGCCGCCACGTCACCGCGCCGCAATCGCAGTTGTGCCAAGCGCAGGCGCGCCGCCGCCGACAAATGCGACTCGGGATAATTGGTGAGCAGCGCCTGCCAGACTTCCTCTGACTCGACGTGCGGGAAGTCGGAGTACGGCTCGCGCTCCAGCGCAATATCCGGCGCGAGCAGCTTCCGCAGGTCCAATCGCGTGTCGAGTGCGTGCGCCCGGATGTACAAGGCGCAGGGCACGTACCGGCTGCTGGGGTGATCGGCGATGAACCGGCGGCAGGCTTCCGAGGCCTCACGGCGGTCCGCCAGGAAGGCGCGCTGCAAGACGCC
>Ga0209506_1002941_pt1 | contig 14354 bp, 9 predicted proteins | sample AD_JPNHG2_MetaG_FD_184409 | JGI IMG/M metagenome (GOLD analysis project Ga0209506, IMG submission 184409) | Active sludge microbial communities of municipal wastewater-treating anaerobic digesters from Japan - AD_JPNHG2_MetaG (SPAdes) (version 2) | ecosystem: Engineered > Bioreactor > Anaerobic >...
ACGCTTTTAAGTTAAATCATAAGTTTACTTCCATGAGAAAATTTCATAAAACTTGTCGGGAAATAAGCGGTTAAGACACCTGAGGCTTGATTTTTAAAATTCAATTTTTCCCTTTCGTTTTGCGTTTATACTAGCATTTTTTTACTTTTGTAAATTATTTTGGACAGCAGTGATAAAAAAGCAGAAATAAAAAAGGAGGTGAGTATGCACACATTAAGACATAGCTTTGCCACTCACTTGCTGGAAAATGGGAGTGATTTAAGGTTTATACAAAGTCTTTTAGGGCATTTCGGTTCAAAAACCACTGAAATTTACACTCATATAACCACAAAAGGTATGTAAAAAATAATTAGTCATTTAGATCATTTGGCAGTTTGAAAAATATTATTAATTTTGCCATCAAAATGTAAGGAAACATAATTTTATGGAGGAAGCATATTCAAGTAAAGTAAAAATATACGCAATATTGCGTATATCCAATCGATACCAGTAAGCCTAAATGACGACAGTGCAACCATTAAACAGACGACTAAAAACTGAACATTAATAAAAGAACAAACCATTTTGACAGGTGACCAACATACAGACCATATTTCAAGCGGACAACGAGTAAGCCGACCTGTCTGCCGAACAGGCAGGCACTCCTTGCCTACGCTTCTGTATTTTTTATTTTACTCACAGGTTGTTTATTTTTTTAAGGTGTTCCTGAATGCGAAAAGCATTTCCCCACCGCACATTTTTTTAATTCAATTTATAGCAGCCGCACAAACGGCACATTTGCAAGCCACACAAGCCTACCCGCAACCCAAGCTTGCAAAAGAGCCGTTTTTTGCAAAAGCAACGATAGAAATTACGATATTCACAACTTAAATTTTGACAATAGATAAATGGCTAATAAGATTTCACTTTCACGATTAGAAACTTTCCTTTTTGATGCGTGTGACATCCTGAGAGGTAACATGGATGCATCGGAATACAAGGAATACATTATTTCCATGTTGTTTCTGAAACGGGTAAACGACCAGTTTGAAGTGCACCGTGACAGAAGAAAAAAAACATTGACCGATGTTCGTGGTGTAAGTGACCCGGAAATGCTGTACGGAGAACTGGAAAGACAAAATGCACCGGAATATGATTTCTTCGTTCCCCTTGCTGCAAGGTGGAAAAAACTTGAAGGCGACCCGGAAACCTATATTGACAGTGAGGGCAACGAACAGCGTTACAATTTCATCAAAGATTTGACGGAAGAAATTGGCGACCACCTGAATAAGGCACTGGCTGCATTGCAGGACGCTAACCTCGATAAATTGGATGGTGTATTCAATCAGGACAATGTCAACTTCAACAAAACTTTTGGCAAAAACAACAAGCAAATCAGTGATGAGGATTTACGCAGACTCATTCAGCATTTCAATAGAATGAACCTACGGGATGACAATCTGGAATTCCCCGACCTGATGGGGGCTGCTTATGAATACCTCATCAAACATTTTGCCGACAGTGCCGGAAAAAAAGCCGGAGAATTCTACACGCCAAACGAAATTGTAAAGCTGTTGGTAAACATTCTGGAGCCGGGTGAAAATGCTGAAATCTACGACCCTACTGTGGGAAGTGGCGGTATGCTGATTGAGTGTAAAAACTATGTGGAAAGCAGATACGGTTCGGCAAGAAACATCACTCTATACGGACAGGAGAAAAGCGGAACGGTTTGGGGCCTGTGTAAAATGAACATGCTATTCCACAATATTTACGACAGCAAAATTCTGAATGGCGATACCCTGCTAAACCCTTTACACACCGAAAACGGAGAGCTTAAAACATTCGACATTGTTATTGCCAATCCTCCTTTCTCGCAGGACTACAACACCACAAATATGAAATTTAAGGAACGCTTTAACTTTTGGATGCCTACTAAAGACAAAGCCGATTTCATGTTTGTGCAGCACATGGTAGCTTCGCTGAACAATGCCGGACGCATGGCAGTGGTTATGCCGCACGGTGTGTTGTATCGTGGTGGTGAGGAAAAAAAATTTCGCGAGTGGCTTGTAAGCCGCGGCTATCTGGAAGCGGTGATTGGTTTGCCTCCTGCACTGTTTTACGGAACCGGCATTGGTGCCTGTGTATTGGTGATTAACAAAGCCGGAGCGCACGAAAGAGACCATGTGCTTTTTATTAATGCCGACCGTGAATACAAAGAAGGTAAAAACCAAAACAAACTACGCCCCGAGGACATTGAAAAAATTACCTACACCTTCAGGCATAAAAAGGAAACACCCAAATACAGCAAGCTGGTGGCAAAGAGCAAGGCCATTGATGAGCATAATAATCTGGAAAACGAAGATTTCAATTTCAATATCCGCAGGTTTGTGGACAATACCCCACCACCCGAACCGCAGGATGTGCATGCCCATTTGCATGGCGGTATTCCGGAAAGTGAAGTAAAGGACTGGGCAGACTATTTTAACTGCTATGCAGGCCTGGAAGCCAAATTATTTGAGCCGGCTCCCTCTCAGAAGGAGAGGGCGGGGGGTGAGGTTTACCTGAAATTTACAGGTGCCCTTGCCAACAAAGAGGACATTAAAAAAATGTTTGACGATAGCCCTGAAATAAAAACCGCTTTTGCCCGATACACCCAGGCCATTAACGAGTGGTGGACAGAACAAACTCCCACCATTGAACAACTGCCGGAAGGCACCATTAATGTTTTTGACCTGTATCACCAGTTTTCCGCCTCACTCACCGAAAAACTCCGTTTCAATGGAAATCAGGGCAATCACAAAAATCATAGTTCAGACATTCTTGACGAGTTTAAAAGCCGTGGTTCGTTTGCTGCTTATTGGAACAGCATTACCAACGACATTAAAAGTGTGATTGCCAGCGGATGGAATGCCGAACTGATACCCGATGATGAAATATTGCAAAGCCAGTTCCCCGAAGTGCTGAAAGAGCTGAAAGACAACGAAGCAAGGCGTGACGAACTGCAAGCCAAATTTGATGAAGTAAACGAACTGGAAGACGATATTTGGAACGAAGACGATTACGAAGTATGGCGAAGCAAGGAGCTGAAAGAACACAAAGACAGTATTAAAGAACTGAAAGGCGAACGCAAGGAAGCCGACAAGGAATATAAGTTGCTGTTGAAGCGGATTAAAGCCAATGAGAAGTTAAAAGTTAAAAGTGAAGAGTTAAAAGTTGAAATAGAACAGTTAAAAACAGAAGCAGAAAAGCTGCTTGCCGAATTGCAGCAATTGGATGCCAGGATTGAAGCCGAAGAAAGCCGCATTGCCAGGCACAACGAACTGGAAGAAGAACTGAAACTATGCAAACGAAAAATTAAAGAGATAAAAGACCGTAAACAGCAATTGGTAGACCAGGCACGCCTGCTTATTAGCCCCGATGAAGCCAAAGACCTGATTTTAAAACGCTGGCTGCGAACCCTGCAACAAACCGTAAACGACTACTTGCAAGCCCACCAACGCCAACTGTTGCAGGCAGTGGAAAACCTGTGGGAGAAATACACCGTTCCATTACACAGTATTTTGGAAGAGAGAGAAAGAGAAACTGAATTGTTAAACCAATTTTTAGTAGAACTTGGCTATGAGTAAAATAAAAATTGGTGAACATATAAAAATCATTCCGGGATTTCCGTTTAATTCGGCATTATTTAATAATGATGGTGAAGGGTTACCATTGATTAGAATAAGAGATTTGCTTACTTCTAAAATCGAAACCTACTACAAAGGCGAATATTCAAAAGAGTATATAATTGAAGAAGGAGATATTTTAATTGGGATGGATGGTGACTTCCATATTGTAAAATGGAAGAATAAAACTAAAGCCCTTCTCAATCAGCGAATAATGAAAGTAGCACAAAAAGAAGGTGCTAAACTCAATATTGAATATTTCTATTATTTCCTTTTCCCATTCCTCACTGATGTTTGGGAAAAAACCACAGCCACAACCGTTAAGCATTTATCAACTTATGATATTTCAGAGGCTGAACTAGAATTCCCAGAATTTGAGGTTCAAACCAAAATCGCCCGCATCCTCTCCACAGCCGATGCGGTGATAGAAAAAACCCAGGCCGCCATTGCCAAATACAAAGCCATTAAGCAAGGCATGTTGCACGATTTGTTTACCCGTGGCATAGACCTAAGCACCAACAAACTCCGCCCCCGCTACCAGGATGCACCGCACTTGTATAAAGAAAGCAAGTTGGGGATGATACCGAGGGAGTGGGATTGTGAAGTATTGAGTTCAGTTATTGAAGTCATTAGTGGTGGTACCCCTTCAACTCACGTCAAAGAATATTGGAATGGAGAAATCCCATGGTTGTCAGTTGATGACTTCAATAATGGAAACAGATATGCTTTAAAAGCTGCTAAAAATATTACACAATTGGGTCTTGAGAATTCTGCTACAAATTATCTATTACCAGGAATGCTTATCATTTCAGCAAGGGGAACAGTCGGAGTTATTTCCCAAATGAAATTTCCAATGACATTTAATCAATCCTGCTATGGATTAAATTCAATCAATAAAGCTTTATCTAACGATTTCCTTTATTATTTCCTCCTATACTTTAAACAGTACATTGGATTTAATGCATTTGGTGGTGTGTTTGATGCAATTACTAAAAAAACATTTGATGAAATATTTATTCCTCTTAATTATTCGTCAAACGAACATCAATTAGTTGTTGAGAGATTAACTGCAATTGATAACAAACTCCAAACCGAGCAAACCTACTTGCAAAAAATGCAAAGCCTTAAAAAGGGATTAATGGAGGATTTGTTGAGTGGGAAGAAAAAAGTGAAAATTAATGAACCACAGCTATATGAGCAACAGTGATAACATATTAATTGGTTATTGCTTTTTGGCAGCATTAACTGAAAATCAGAATGATTTATTCAATCATGTATATGTTCCTATTTGTAAAAGGACTTTAAGTTTATACAGCCTTAGTGGTTCGACTCACGGATCTGCAAAGAACATTAAGGATTTAATATTGCAGGAATATGGAATTGATGTTCCGCAAATAATGGTTAAAAAGCTAATAAATTCTACTTATAAATCCTTGTCAACCCGAGCAAAAAGAAAATATTGCTTTAATGTTTTTGAAAATGGCGAGACGTTTGAAATTCAAAAGTATGCCTTTAGTGATTTAGAAATACATTATAAAAAAGGCAAACGGAATGCAGTAGCTTTACAAAATGCTTTTGCAGAGTATATTAAAGCTGAAAACATTGACGTAGAGAACATTCCAAGTTTTTCAGAATTTCTTGAAAAAAACAAAAAACATCTTGCATCTTTTTTTAAGGGAGCCGAAATTACAAATGGCGAAGCTATTGATAAAACTTTTATTCATCATGTGCAATTCCTTGAATATATTGAAACAGGCAATCATGAACTTTTCGAAATCGCAAAAGGGTTATACATTGGTTCATTGGTTGCGAGTTTTCTTGAAGCTGGAATTGATTTAGATCCAAAATTTGACTCCACCGAAATATACTATTTAGATACTCCAATTATTTTAAGGGCATTAGATTTACAAAAGGAGGAAGAAACCGAACCAATAAAAGAGCTTTTAAGTCTAATAAAAGATACTGGTGGGCAAATAAAGGTTTTATCAATTACAATTGAAGAAATTCAAAAAGTCATCAATAACACCATTGATAATTACAACAATTCTACTCCAACAACCACAATAAATGAAGCTTGCCTACGACTTGGTAAAAATCGTGCATGGTTAATGACCTATAATGCGAATTTAGAAACCAATATTCTTACAACATTAAAAGCAACAAAAGAAGACATTACAGCAGCTTTTATTGAAAAAAATAAAAAATCACCTGATATTAAAGCATTACAGGATGAGCGTATTAGAAAGGGAAATGCGTTACACGATGTTTTAGCCTATTTGTTTGTCCGAGAAAAGAGAGGTGGTTCAGTTGTATTTTTTCAAAAAGCCAAGGTTTGGTTTCTTACTAGTAACTCAGAATTGCTAAAATTCAACAGAAAACACAATCCTAATAATGGTATTTCAGAAATTGTTTTACCTGATGCTTTAACAGGTATTTTGTGGCTTAAAAATCCATCGAAATTGTTCAATAAGGTTAAAAGTGTCGGGCTTGCTGAACTTATGGCTTGCACTATGAATGAAGAAATTGCAAGCAAAGAACTTATTAACGAATTTGAAGCTACGATAAGTAAAATTGAAGGAATTAGCGAGGAAGAATACAGGACCTTATTAGAATCCGTTGCTCATCAATCAGCTAAGAAAATAGAACAGTTCAATGAAGTTGCAGAGCAGGACAAAGAAAAGGCTAAAGTCATTGCTCACAAAATTGTTGAAAAGGAACGCAGCAGACGTGCCAAGAATGTTAAAGAAATTAAGGAAGCACAAGCGGCCAAGAATCAAGAGGAATCAAGAAGCAAAGAACTTCAAGAACGTCTTGATAAAATCGAAAAGGATTTAGCACTGGCTCAAAGTAATTCGGAAACTTCACAAACTCAGTTGGAGATTCTATCTGAAAAGGTTACAAAACAGGAAAAGCTATTCAAGAGAATCATTTGGACATTATTAATAACAATCATTGTTGCTGGACTCGCAATAGCTGGTTTCTTCTTCTACGAAACACTTTCTTATGCCCAAAAAATATTCAATTGGATTTTGTCAGCGGGTGGCTTATTCGGCTTTGGTAGTTTCATCATCAATTTAATCAAGTTTTTAAAAGGAAAATAGAATGGCCGAATACATCAACGTTGAAAAACCATTCCTCGATAAACTCCGCCAGTTGGGTTGGCAGGTTATCGACCAGGGAATTGGCGTTCCGCAGGAACCTGCTAAAAGTTTAAGAGAAAATTTTAAACAGGTATTGCTGCCTCAGGTTTTTAAAGATAGTATTAAGGCGATTAATAAAACACCCGATGGCAGAGAATGGCTCACCGATAGACAGCTTGATGAATTACTTACAGAGATTCAAAGTTTTTCGGGCAAAACCCTGCACGAAGCCAATAAAGAAATTCACCGTTTATTGATTAAAGGCACAACGGTAAATAAAAATGAACTGACAGGAGAAGTAAACCCTACGGTTCGTTTGGTGGATTTCAGAAATTACGAAAAGAACAGCTTTATTGCCATCAATCAGTTTCGTTTGCTCACTCCGGGTGCAAGCCGCCAGGGCATTATCCCTGATATTGTTTTATTCCTGAACGGTTTGCCTTTGGTAGTTGTGGAAGCAAAAGATTTTGATGTGGCTGAACCTTTAAGTGAAGCGTTTTTGCAGGTTACCCGCTATGCCAATACCAGAGAAGATGATTACGGTGTAAAAGAAGGCGAAGAAAGGTTGTTCCATTATAACCTGTTCAGCATTATTACTCATGGCAAGGAAGCCCGTGTGGGAACCATCAGTGCCGACTTTGATTTTTACAACAATTGGGTGGACATATTTCCCGAAGAATATAAAACGGTTGCTTTCCCACCTGACGAAGAACGGCAGGAAGTAATGATTTGCGGAATGCTCAACAAAGAAATATTGGTGGACATTCTGAAACACTTCACACTCTTTATAGAAATCAAAAAAGGTGTTGAAGTGAAAATTGTTGCTCGTTACAATCAATACCGAGCCGTTGGAAAAATTATAAGAAACTTGCGGGAAGGTACAACACCACGTGAAAGGGGCGGTGTGGTTTGGCATACACAGGGCAGCGGAAAAAGTTTGACCATGGTATTTCTTATCCGAAAACTCCGCAGCAGCGATGATTTAAAAGACCTGAAAATTATCTCCATTGTTGACCGTGTAGATTTGGAAGAACAGTTGGCGGACACTTTGAAATACGCCAACGAATCGCTGTCAATTATCGACTGCAAAGCCGATTTGAACGAATTAAGCGATGATACAGCAGATTTAAATATTGTAATGATTCACAAATTCTTGGCCGACAATAATGTTTCTGCCCAATCGTTAATTGATGCCGGAATTGTACCAAAATTCGAGAAATTTGAAACCATTAATAACAGCGACCGTGTTTTATTATTGGTTGACGAAGCCCACCGTACACAAGGCGGAGATATGGGCGACAATTTATTCAATGCTTTTCCTAATGCTACAAGAATTGGTTTTACAGGTACACCTTTGATAACAGAACGACACGAAATAAAAACGCATGAACGCTTTGGTGGCAAAACGGATGAAAATGGTGAGCCGTGGATTGACAGCTACAAATTTGATAAAGCTGTTGCCGATAGAGCAACCGTTGAAATCAAGTATATAGGGAAAGTTACCAACGATAAAATTGACGATAAAGAACTTTTTGATGCTGAATTTGAAGACCTGTTTCAAAAAAGAACACAGGAGGAAAGAGAAGAAATTCAAAGACGTTACGGTTCGTTCATTGCCTATCTCGAAAGTAAAGACCGTATTGCCGAAATAGCCAAAGACATTGTAGAACACTATTACACCGATATTTTGGTGAATGGTTTTAAAGCACAAGTGGTTGCATCCAGCATTGTAGCAGCCGTTCGATACAAGTATGAACTGGAAACCGCCATCAAGAACAAAATTGCTGAATTGAAAGCCTTGCCCGATGGCGAAAGAGATGATGAACGAATTAAGCAACTGGAATTTTTGAAAGTCGCTGCGGTAGTTTCAAGTATGGGTAATAATGAACCCGGTTATATCAGTAAGGCAAGAAGTGAAGCCAAAGATTGGGATGCAGTAAACAACTTCAAAAAAGACTTTGATTATTCGCAGGAAGAGGGCGGTCAATACAAAAAGCCCGAAACGGGAATTGGGATTTTATGCGTTTGCGACCGCTTATTAACTGGTTTTGATGCACCTGTTGAGCAAGTAATGTATCTGGACAAAATCATGAAAGAACATGATTTGTTCCAGGCTATAACAAGGGTAAATAGAACCAAAAAGGGCAAAACTTTTGGGCTTATTGTTGACTACATAGGCATTACCAAACATTTGCAACAAGCATTGGGAATTTATACAGACAGGGACAAAGAAAAAGCACAGCACTTCCTGAATGTGTTCCGTGATATAAATAAAGAAATACCTGTATTAGAAGCCCGTTATAAAAGGGTTGTAAATCTGTTCACAGAAAACAACCTGAATGAAATTGAAAACTTTCTAAATCAGAAATTTACAGATTCGGCAGCTGAGTTTGAATTTGCTGAAAGTTGTATTGAGCAAGCCAGGAATATAAAATTCAGAGCCGAACTATTAACCTACTCAAAAAGCTTTTTTGATAGTTTGGATTTGCTTTTCAACACGCAGGCCGGTGGCGAATATTGGGTAATCGCAAAACGATTGGGCTATTTGCTTTGGAGAATTAAAGACCGCTACAAAGACGAAACCATGGACTTGAAGTGGGCTTCACAGAAAGTCCGCCAGCTAATTGACAAGCATTTATTTTCGTTAGGCATAGATACTAAGGTACAGCAGGTTTCTATCCTCTCAGATGAGTTCAAGTCAAAAGTTGATAATCTGAACAAAACGCCAAAATCAAAAGCGTCCGAAATGGAACATGCCATCCGATGGCACATCAAAGTAAATCTTGAAAAGGACCCTAAATTGTACAGTCGGTTCAAAGACCGCCTTGAAACAATATTAAATTCTTATCGGGAAAATTGGAAAGAAATAGTAAAGCAGCTTGAAGGTTTGCGTGAAGAAATGGCAGAAGGAAGAAAAGTGGAAACAGAAGGCATTTCAGTTGTTGAAGCTCCATTTTATGAAATTCTGAAATCTGCTTTGCCTATCGAAGATGAAAAGGAGATTGAGAAAACAAAGGAATTGTCACATGCTTTGATACTCATTCTGAAAGAAACAGCTCAGATTAATAACTTCTGGAATAAACCGGCAGAACAGCGTTTGATTTCGGGTCGAATAGAAGACGAAATTTATTATTCAAGAATCAACGGATTGTCAGGGAAAGCAGCAGAACTGACAACAGAGCTATTGAAGTTGGCTAAAAATCGGGAAGCAGAATTAAGATGAAGTTAAACGGCATTAATATTGACATTGAAAAAACCGAAAGAAGAAAAACTGTGAGTATTTTCATTGAACGAAACGGTTCAGTAAAAGTGCTTGCACCCATTACAGCCAGTAACGAAAAAATTGAAGCCGCTGTAAAAGCAAAGGAGTATCAAATATTTCAAAAACTGGCAAAATGGAAAGAATTGAATCAGGGTAAAGTTAAACGTGAATATGTTAATGGGCAATCCTTTCTTTATTTGGGTAGAAACTACCGTTTGCAGATAACCGAAAATCAAGATGTGCCCTTGAAAATTTCAGGCGGTTTTTTTCAACTTGACAAAAAGTATTTACCAAAAGCGGAAAAGGTTTTTAAGGACTTTTACCGTGCAAAAGGCCTTCAAAAAATTAAGGAACGCATTAAATTGATAGAAGAAAAATTTCAAACCAAGCCAACAAGTATAAAGGTTTTGGAACTACAAAACCGTTGGGCATCATGGACTCCTAAAAACGGACTGAATTTTCACTGGAAATGTATCATGGCTCCGGTTTCGGTTTTGGATTATATCATTACCCACGAAATGGTTCATTTAAAATACCCCAATCATTCGCCTGAATTTTGGAATGAACTGGACAAAAAAATGCCTAATTATCGTGAACATGAAGATTGGTTAAAAAGAAATGGAGTAAAAATGTCATTATGAGAACAAGACAACACAAAGATGTTAGCACATACCGCAAACTGCTTGAAGCCAACCCACAACCCCAAATCAGCGGGAAGAGCTTCAACCTTTCACACGCAGACAAAATTGAAACCGTTTACGGTTCACGAACACCATTTAAAAACAATTATGAAGTGAGTAATTAAAAAAAATTTCCTCCCCTTCTGAAAATAAAAAATACGCAACCGCACAGACCAACACGACAAAGACACTGAAACTCAACAAAGACAATGGTTTACAGACACGGTGGACAAGAACGCCAGCCGGTAACAGCGTGTTGCCTCAATTGGCGGTGACGTGCAAAATTGAAGCTGAGTGCTCCTATCAAACAATTGTGCAGGTTGACAATGAAGTGCTCCGAAATCCGCCACTGCGCCAAGCGCCAAAACGTTAGCTTCTGCTGCATTTATCAAAAGTTCGCCCGGACTTTATCACTGGCTGAACAATCATCGTATATTCGGCTCATTATTAAAAGATTTTGCCGAAAAAAAAGGTATCAGCCTCCGGAATAAACTCATTCCCATCATACTGATGATAGCCATGACCTCAATATCCATCATCTTTTTTATACAGTCTGATCCCGTCAAAATCATTGTCGCTATTTGTGCTTTGGCCGGTACAACAGTTGTTTTATCGCTGAAAACGGTAAAAAAGAAATGACTTTTGATCTGATCAAAAATCTATTCATAATCACATCTATCCAAAATAAAAAAAAATTGAATGGGATGGCAATAAACAAACAAACAAACCCATGGTAAAAATAACGCTTTTAAGTCAAATCATAAGTTTACTTCCATGAGAAAATTTCATAAAACTTGTCGGGAAATATGCGGTTAAAACACCTGAGGCTTGATTTTTAAAATTCAATTTTTCCCTTTCGTTTTGCGTTTATACTAGCATTTTTTTACTTTTGTAAATTATTTTGGACAGCAGTGATAAAAAAGCAGAAATAAAAAAGGAGATGAGTATGCACACATTAAGACATAGCTTTGCCACAAATTTACTGGAAAATGGAACTGATTTAAGGTATATACAAAGTCTTTTAGGGCATTCCGGTTCAAAAACCATTGAAATTTACACTCATATAACCACAAAAGGTATGGAGAAAATAATTAGGCTTTAAGACCATTTGGCAGTATAAAAAATATTATTAATTTTGCCATCAAAATGTAAGGAAACATAATTTTTATGGAGAAGGCATATTCAAGTAAAGTAAAAATATACGCAATATTGCGTATATCCAATAGTTATGCGGCAGCTTAAAAAAACGACATCAAACCAGAAAAATCATCTTTACAACCCGACTTTGAACTACGAAGGATGAAATTTTTCAGGGACAACTTCCAGCATTTCTAAAAAACAATTTTTCCATTGACTTGACGTCAAACAGACAATTTGTGAGTTAAGGTTTATTCCGAATTTTTCCGAAATTGTCCTTACCTGATTTTTTCTGAAAATCGACTTTAAAGCTGTTTTGACAGATAAATCAGGCTTCTGTAAAAGACGAGAAATAAACGCTAAATATTTGGCTTTAATCTTAAAATCAAAAGACGACTGTTTTCTTTTAATGTCTAACAGAGCTGACTTGACAGTTGGCGGTGGCAAGAAACTTTCAGGACCTACCTCATAGACAAGTTTCAAATCAAAAAAAGTATGATAGAAAACGGTGTATGGATTGTAAAGCTTCCTCGAAAATAACTTTTGTGTAGGTTCTAACTGAAGGACAATGGAACCTCCCAGAAAATTTTCAAGACTCTCAAACATCAGGGTTTTGAAAATATCGGAAGTAATGCCATAAGGAATATTTGACACCACTTTGAAAGGAAATTTCGGAACTGCAAAATTCCTAAAATCACAACCGACAACTTGAACATTTCGGGCATCAGAAAATAATTTCCGTAAATGTTCAACCAAAGCTGTGTCGTTTTCAATAGCTACGACATTGTTTGCGATTTTTAATAAATGAACAGTAAGAAACCCTTTGCCTGCTCCAATATCTAAAACTGTATCTTTACTGCTTATATTTGCTTGTTTTATTGCATTTTGTATTAGCACTTTATCAATAGTAAAGTGCTGACCCGTAAAACGAACGGGCAATTTCTTTTCTGTCATTTGTAACTTCTTACAGGTGAATACTTGATTCAAAAATTAAAATTGCTTGACTGCAAATTTAGTAACTTTGCTTGACTAATTAACGAGAAAGAAGAGAAAATGAAAGCCGACCGCATAACATTGTATAAGCGTAATGCGGGCTGAATGGCTAAATTTAAACGAATTGAACATTAACAAACATATCGCTAAACCGAAAGTTAAGTGCTTCTAATCCCGCACTACGCTTATACTTGACCGTTGTGCCGCATGCAAAAAAAGAACCCAGCAAAATTGATACGATATGACAAAACTATTTAAGCCAGAAAGAATTTCATTACAGAATCATAAGGAAATTACAGAAAAGTTGATTCAACAAAAAATAGCGGAAGACCCGTCAATTTTGGGACTTGGAGACCTAATTTTAAAAGATAAGGAACGTATACAACCAAGAGCAGGTAGACTTGATTTATTACTACAAGACCCTGATTCAAATAGACGCTATGAGGTTGAAATACAATTGGGTAAAACTGATGAAAGCCATATTATAAGGACTTTAGAGTATTGGGATATTGAAAAAAAGAGATACCCACAGTATGAACATTGCGCGGTAATAATTGCTGAAGATATAACAAGTAGATTTCTAAATGTAATAAGTCTTTTCAATGGATTTATTCCTCTTGTTGCTATACAAATGAATGCTTTTAAATTTGGCGATGAAGTTGGATTGGTTTTTACTAAAGTACTTGATGAAATGCCTTTAGGGTTAGTAGATGAAGATGAGGAAATTCAGGAAGAAACGAACAGAGACTATTGGTTAAAAAGAGGAACTGAGACCACAGTAAAAATGGCTGACCAAATTCTTGAAATTATAAATAGCTTTAAACCTGGCTATGTTTTAAAATACAATAAATTTTACATCGGATTAGCTAAAGATGGACAACCAAACAACTTTGCGATTTTACGACCAAAGAAAAACTTTACAAGGATTGAGTTAAAATTACCCAAAAGCCCTGAGATTGATGAAATTATTGAGAAAAATGGATTAGATGAAATGGGATATGATTCTCGTTGGGGCAATTATAGAATCCGACTTGATAAAGGAGATATTAAGAAACATGAAGAAGTATTAAAAGATTTACTAATAAAAGCAGAAGATAATTATAAATAAAGCACGAAGGCACAACACATGGTATAGTGCATGCGGGTTTCATTGGTTTGCAAGCGTTTGCAGCTCGTAAAAAAGTCAGTGTAAACTGATAGGAAATCGCCCCGAAATCCCTTACGGCACATACACTCGTCCGTTAGCTTCAGCTGCATTTATCAAAAGTTCGCCCAAACTATATCACTGGCTGAATAATCATCGTATATTCGGCTCATTATTAAAAGATTTTGCCGAAAAAAAAGGTATCAGCCTCCGGAATAAACTCATCTCCATCATACTGATGATAGCCATGACCTCAATATCCATCATCTTTTTTATACAGTCTGATCCCGTCAAAATCATTGTCGCTATTTGTGCTTTGGCCGGTACAACAGTTGTTTTATCGCTGAAAACGGT
>Ga0209506_1002944_pt1 | contig 14346 bp, 10 predicted proteins | sample AD_JPNHG2_MetaG_FD_184409 | JGI IMG/M metagenome (GOLD analysis project Ga0209506, IMG submission 184409) | Active sludge microbial communities of municipal wastewater-treating anaerobic digesters from Japan - AD_JPNHG2_MetaG (SPAdes) (version 2) | ecosystem: Engineered > Bioreactor > Anaerobic...
GGCGATGTGATTATTGAATTCAATGGCGAAAAAGTGCCCAATGTATCAAAATTCCGTATTGCCGTTGCCACTTCTAAACCAGGAGTTCAGGTTCCCGTTAAAGTAATCCGAAATAAAGATACTTTAAGCTTATATATCACCTTGGATGTTTATCCAGAAGATAAATTAGCCAGCACAGAAAAATCTACTAAAGCCGATACCAACGCAGGTATAACCGTTGTTTCAATTGATAGTCCTTATGCAAGACAAAACAACATTAAAGCTGATCGGGGTGTGGTAGTTAGTGCAGTTGCACCAGATACACCAGCAGCTCGTGCCGGGATTCAGCCTGGTTATATCATTTTAAAGGTTGGAAATACCGAAGTTAATAGCCCAGAAGAATACAATACTGCTATGGATAATGCAATAAAGACAATGAAAGAAAAATCAAGTAATACCATTGTTCTTTATGTGCAGGACCGTAGTAAAAATGAACAGTTTGTAGTGCTGCGTTTCAATAGTTAACTTACCAATAGACAATTAAAAAGCTCCATCTGAATGATGGAGCTTTTTTTTTCTTTATTTTTAAGAAGGTCAGCACTTATTTTTTTTCACTATTAAATTTCCTTTAGAGAGCGCAGAGAATAATCTTTTTTGGGAGAATATAAACTTTATAATAAAATATTGAAACTTTTTACTTGACAAATATACTATATTGATTATATTATCCCCACATAATAATAAGGATAAAATATGAAAACTTTAAAAGTTTTAAAGCAAAGGTTAAAGGGGAAGTGTTTTGAGCAGGGGCAGATGGTTGAATCTTCCTTTGCTCACAAAGCTTGGAAATTTATTTGTGGGAAGGAAGTCTTTTATGCAAAAATATGTGAACTATAACTTAACGGTTTCCCACAGAATCTCGTTATTTTCAATTCTAATTTCACTTCATATTAGTAAAAAGACGATATTGTTTTTGCGAATTTGATTAATATGCGATAAGTGTATGTTTTTATCCATTGTGGATTTATCAAAAGACGGCGTCGTTTTTTTAACTGTATTTAAAATAATGAAAGATATAATTTAATTACTATTAAAGGAGATAAAAATTATAATGAGAAGTAAATATAAAAGTAATAAGAAAAATATGAGTAGCACAAAGAAACCAAACTCAAAAGTATCTCAGAGTAGGGATTTAGAATTCATAGTTAGCTGGTTGGATTCTAAGGCAAAACTTATTGGTGCCCAGCTTATATTACAATTAATTAATCATCCAGATGAAGAGATGGATGTCTTGGAATTAGCATCTAAACTTCCCCATCAAAATTCTCAAGGTCATAGTAAATATCCTGTGAATCAGGGCATTGGAGAACCTTTTGAGATGGCAGATTGGCAAACGGTAAATGAATGCTTAAAGGATATAGAAAGACTAAAAAAGGAAATTGTAGCTGATTTTGGTTTGGGATTTGAAGAAGAAGCCAAGAAGAAACAAGAAGTAGTGCTAAAGATAATAGCATACCTGAAAGAGATTAGATTTGGTAATAGACTTAAAATGTTTCCTAATATCAGAGATACTGAATATCAAAGGTTGTATAATGCTTACAAACGAATCCTGAAACTGGCGGAAGACGAAAATCCTGAAGTAGCAAGATATTTCCGAAATCATATCAAGACCGGAAAAATCTTCAAATGGATTTCTGAACAAGTTAAAGATGATGATATCCTGAACTAAATTTAATGTCCATTTCATACCATAGACCATTACTTTTTTTGGAACTCTAAACAGGCAGCTAAAAACTACCTGTTTTATTTCATACAGAAATATCATATATTAGGAAGTTAGTTTTAAAAATTGACAAAAAATTGTAGAATAATTTTATGATAAATAAAGAACTCAAATATTATAACTTTATTAAAGGAATAAGAATGGGAAACTCAACAAATAGTCCTGAAAAGATTTATATTCCATCAACTGATATTTATGCAATGAATAATTATAAAGATCATACAAAAACTAAACATAAGGTTTTAAGAAGATATCTTGAAAAGTGGTTTACAATTCTTAGCAAATATCATAATGTTAATTATATTGATGGTTTCAGTGGCTGTGGTGTTTATACTGATAATGGCAGTAATTTTTATCCAGGTTCTCCTATAATAGCAGCTCAAGCATGGAATAAGACTGGAAATAAAAATAATAAGTTAGCAATAATGTGCATTGAAAAAGAAGAAGATATTTTAGAAAATCTAAAAAAAGCATATTCATACTATTGTAAGAAGTTAGAATATAAAGTTAAACCAATCTTCATTAATGGAGATTTTGATAATGAGATAAATAAAATACTTGATTGTTTTGATAAGAGAAATAAAAAATTAGAACCTTCATTCTTTTTTATAGATCCATATGGTTTTAAAATTAAATATGATATTATTAAAAGAATCAGTTCCATGCCTAAAACTGAAATTTTATTAACATTTATGTATGATCCAATTAATAGATTTTTTAATAACCCTGATCTTGAAAAAACTTATAATGATTTATTCGGAAGCACTAATTGGAAAGAAATAATGGATTGTTCTGATAATGGAAAGGAAAGTAAATTGATAGATTTATATACAGACAATTTAAAAAATATTTATAACTATGTTTTACCATATAGATTTCTATATCCAGATAAAGATAGAACAATTTATTATTTAATTCATATGACAAACCATAGATTGGGGATATCCATAATGAAAAGCTGTTTTGCTGAAATAAATGAAGGCGAGGTAATTTATTTAGGAAAATCAAAAGACCAATTATCTATAATGAATATAAATAAAGTAAAAATTGAAGAAATTAAAAAGTATCTCTTAGATAATTATAATAATCAGAAAATTAATTATAATAAAATTATTGATGAGAATATAGAATCTACACTATATTTAGAAAAAGATTTTAGGAAAGCCTTAAATGAATTAAGAGATGAAGGGAAAGTAAAAGTTGAACATAATAGTAGTAAAAGATCTAATGCTATTATGGATGATGATGAAATAATTTTTAATTAAAAATTTAAGATTATGGATACAATTAAAAGGAAAAGTCTTCTTTATAAATCAAATGTAGAGTATGGTGATTTTACAATTAATCATGTTCTTGGATGTTCTCATGGATGTCAATATCCTTGCTATGCTTTTATGATGGCAAGAAGATTTGGTAGAGTAAAAAATTATGAAGAATGGATAAAACCAAAATTAGTAGAAAATTGCATTGATTTATTGAATAAGGAAATTCCAAAATTTTATACAAAAATTGAATCCGTACAATTATGTTTTACTACAGACCCTTTTATGATGGGATACCCTGAAGTAATGAAAATGAGTTTGAAAATTATAAAGTTGCTTAATGATAATGGGATTAATTGCAGAATTCTTACTAAAGGTATTTTGCCAACAGAGCTTGGAGAATTGAGTAAAAAAAATGAATACGGGATATCTATAGTTTCCTTAAACAATGAGTATAGAATAAAATATGAACCATTTTCTGCTGATTATAACTCCCGAATTAAAAGTCTAAGATATTTGCATAATTTAGGTTTTAAAACTTGGGTTAGTATAGAACCCTATCCAACACCAAATATTATTAAACAAGACATCAATTTCCTATTACATAAAATAGAATTTACTGATAAAATAATATTTGGGAGATTGAATTATAACAGCTTAGTTTCTAAATATAAAGATTATCAAGAATTTTATAATAATACTGCACAAAAAGTTATAACTTATTGTGAGAAGAATAAGAAAGAATATCATATAAAAAGTAAAACTGTAAAATAAATCGTTTTATAATAAATTAATGCATAAATGCAGTAAGGGGAAAACAATTTGCCATATTGCAGTAGAATAAAATAGATAAGTTATGAGAATCTGTGGGTTAAGAATGTACAATTTATATATAATCTAATTGAGAAGAAAAGAACTTGAAACAAAACTGACAATTAAGTTTGACAAATATAATGAACTGATATTTAGGGTAAAATAGAAAATTGAAGGAGATAAATGCTAATAAATGAGGTATAAAAGATATTCTCAAGTAGGACAGGGGAATAAATGTTTTATTTTTTCAACAATCAATTATATACAATCATTTTATAGATTAATAAGAGGCTATCATTATGACTAAGGAACAGAAATTTTTTAAGGCGCTTGAGGATATATTTATCGGTGCAAAGATTGAAGGGGATATTGATAAATCTGGATACATCAATTTAATGAAAATTAAATCCAGATATTATGAAAAGGCTGTATTTCCAGAATTAAAAAAGGATATAGATGAATCTTTAAAACATTTCCCGGAATTTAGAGAGGAACTTTTTGATAAACTTTATTCCTTTTTTAATCGTTATTTTTCAGAAAGTGGCTCAATTTATTTTAGGTATACTCCACTTCATCAGAATGTCTATGAAAAGGTGTATACCGATGATAAGGATGTTATGCTTTTTTGGAAAACTCATATGCTATATTATGTGAAAACTGATAGGATTTTCAAGAACCTGGAAGTTGGAACAGATGGATACAAATTCTTTTTTGATGTATCAAATTTAGAGTATAAAAAGGCAAATGAGAAAAGAGATATAATCTATGAGTTCAAAGAAAAAAGAAAAGATGGAGTAATTGTCTTTAATGTTTATTATTCTGAAAGAGGTAGAAAGACTCCTATAAATGACATATCAAGAGACTTAAAAATAGATGAGGGTATTTTGGATAAGGCATTTAGGATTTTTGAAAAGCAAAATGAGGTTGATTATTTCATCAACAAAAATGCCAAAGAATTTTTAAGAGAGCAATTCAATTTATGGATGTATCAGTATATTTTTACGGGTGAAAGTGTATGGACAGACAAAAGAATTAAACAGCTTCAAGTATTGCAAGATATTGCATTTAAAATTATAGATTTTATCTCTCAATTTGAAAATGAACTGGTTAAGATATGGAATAAACCAAAGTTTGTGTTAAATTCCAATTATGTTATAACTCTGGATAGAATAGCTGATAAAGATAAGGAGTTTACACTTATAGAGAAGATTTTAAATCATAAGAGTATCAATGAGCAGATAGATGAATGGAAAGAATTAGGTATGTTAGATGACAATTTTGATAAGAATGATATTTACGAATTTACTGCTTTAGGAAAACAGTTAAATAGTAAATATCAGCATCTACCAATTGATACCAAATACTTTAAAGATTTAGAGCTTCAGCTTTTAAGTCTATTTGACGATCTGGATAATTCTCTGGACGGATGGCTTATAAAGAGTGAAAATTACCAGGCATTAAATACTATATTACCTAAATTTAAAGAAAAGGTGCAAACAATCTATATTGATCCACCATTTAACACAGGAAGTGACTTTTTTTATAAAGATAAATTTCAAGATTCAACATGGTTAACAATGTTAGATAACAGATTATTATTTATTAAAGATTTTTTAATAGATAGTGGTAGTTTTTATATGCACTTAGATAGGAATGCTAATTATTATGGAAGGATCTTATTGAATAATATAAATGGTAAAGATAATTTTAAAGCTGAAATTTCCTGGGATACTTGTGGAATTACAGGTTTTAAAACCAGTCCTAATAATTGGATAAAAAATTCCGATTCAATATTATATTATAGTAAGGAAATAAATAAAAATAAATTTATTAAACCATATACATTGATTAATATCGAAAATCCTGAAAAAATAAAAGAAGAAAGAAAAAGAAAAAATTTAGGATGGTTAGATTTGTTGGAAGAGGGAGAAAATAAATATTATATTGAAAAGTGGGAAAATGGCAATTTAATAAAAAAGTATATTGTTCCAGAGAATAAAGTTGATCCAGTTGGTATGATTTGGACAGATATTTATTCATTTTTATATACACAAGTAGGAAATAATGAATCTTTTTTCTTTAACACGCAAAAACCGGAACATTTATTAAGAAGAATAATTCAATCTTCAACACATCAAAATGATATTGTGATGGATTTTTTTGCAGGATTAGGGACAACAGTAGCAGCTGCTCATAAATTAAATAGACGTTGGATTTCAGTAGAAATGGGCGATAATTTTTATAATTTTTATATAGATGATAACGAAAAAAAAATAGGGTTAATTGGAAGAATGAAAATTGTTTTGTATGGTGATCAAAAATGTAGTGTTTTTAGCCATATTAGACATCCACAACTATCTCGTAATATTAATTGGCAAGGAGGAGGTTTTTTCAAATATTATGAGCTGGAGCAATATGAAGATACTTTAAGAAAAGTGAGATATGAAGAATCTGATATATTTGAGAATATAGATAAAGATCCATACAATCAATATGTGTTTTTGCGTGATCCTAAAATGCTGGAAGCACTTGAAATTGATTATGATGATAATAAGGTTAAAGTAGATTTATCCAAACTATACCAAAATATAGATATTCCAGAGACCTTATCCAATCTTAGAGGTAAATGGATTAAGAAAATTACTTCCGATTTTGTAGAATTTGAAGATGGAGAAAGAATTAATATCAAAGACCTGGATTATAAAATAATTAAACCTTTAATCTGGTGGTAAGATATGTCAGATATATTTTTACAGAATATGATTGAAGATTTCCAATATGAAGATTTACCTTCCAGCTGGAATATGTTTGATTTAGTTAGTTTTTCTAAGACTAAAAAGCTCTGGGATTATCAACAGAATGCCTTAAAAAATGCTATAAAAGTTTTATGGAAGTATTATGAAGATTTTAAGAATTATGAAGAAGGAGAAAATAGAGAAGTAAATCAAACCCGGAAAAGTGAGTTGTATAAATGGTACAAAGTTAATGGATTAACAGAAAAGTTAGACATTAATCTGGATAAAAGAAATAAGACAATTTATAACCTTCTTAGCGATTATTACACCTCAAATAATAATAAGATATCCTATGAACATTTTATAAACCGTATGTCTTTCTGGATGGCAACAGGAAGTGGGAAAAGTCTTGTCATCGTAAAACTTATTGAAATCATATTAACATTGATTGAAAGAAAAGAAATCCCTTCTTATGATATTCTAATCTTGACCCATAGAGATGATTTAATAGAGCAATTTAAGAAATATGTGAACGAATTTAATGATGCACATAGCAACATCTATCTCAATCTAAAAGAATTAAAAGAATATCCAGAAGTTAAGAGACAAGAGACAATACTTGAATTTAATATTTTTTATTATAGATCTGATAATCTAAGCGATGAACAAAAGGAAAAAATCATTGATTTTAAGAATTATGAAAACAATGGTCAATGGTATATAATTTTGGATGAAGCTCATAAAGGAGATAAAGAGGATTCTAAAAGGCAGAATATTTATTCAATACTATCCAGAAACGGTTTTCTTTTTAATTTTTCAGCTACCTTTATTGACCCAAGAGATATAGTTACCTGTGCCTTTGAATACAATCTCAGTACTTATATAAATGCTGGTTATGGAAAGCATATCAGTATATTACATCAAGAAATCAGAGCATTTAAAGATGAAGAAGATTATAGTGGTGAAGAAAAGCAAAAAATCGTATTAAAATCGTTGATTCTTTTAACCTATACTAAAAAAGTTTATAAAGAGATTAAAAATATTCAGTCAGCATTATATCATAATCCCTTACTTTTAACCCTGGTTAATTCAGTTAATATTAAAGATGCAGATTTAAAGTTATTTTTTAGAGAAATTGAAAAAATAGGAAGGAATGAGATTGAAGCAGGAATTTTCAATAACTCAATAGATGAGCTCTGGGAAGAGTTAAAACAAGAGCCAGAATTTATATTTGAAGAAAAGCAAAAATTAAAAATTGATGAGAGTGAATTTAAAAGCATAACAAAAAAAGACATCTTGAATTATGTTTATAATGCAGATAAGGGGGGAGAAATTGAAGTCTTGCGCAGACAATCCAACACTAAAGAGCTCGCTTTTAAATTAAAAAGTAGCGATTCACCTTTTGCTTTGATCAAGATAGGTGATATTTCTGGATGGCTAAAAGAATTAGCTGGTTATGAAATTCAAGAAAGATTTGAAGATGAAAGTTTTTTTGAAAATTTGAATAAAGACAATTCCGATATCAATATCTTAATGGGTTCTCGTGGTTTCTATGAAGGCTGGGATTCTAATAGACCTAATGTTGTAAACTTTATCAATATAGGCATGGGAATTGTAGCTAAAAAGTTTATTCTACAATCTGTAGGTAGAGGTGTTAGAATAGAACCGATAAAGGATAAAAGGAAGAGGTTATTACAACTCTATAATGCAAAAGAAATAGATGAAGATTTATTCCAGAAAATCAGGGATAAAGTTTTACCTATAGAAACTCTTTTCATTTTTGGTACTAATAGAAATGCTTTAATTACTGTTATTGAAGAATTGAAAAGTGAGAATAAAAAGGAGAAGGAACAACAGATTTCTCTTTTTGAAAATATAGAAGCTCGTAATGATCATAAGTTACTTATTCCTATGTATAAAAAACAGGATAAAAGTTTAGAACACTATAGTTATAAAAAGGTAAAATTTGAAATTTCTGACCCAGATTTAGAGCTGATGAAAAAATTCAATAGATATATAGATGATGATAAAGTTTTGTTAATGCAATACAATACCACTCCTTATAAAATAAGGTTTTTTAGAGATTGTATAAATAAACCATCGGAAGAAAACATATTTAAAAGAGGAACCAGAAATATAAATAATATTGATTTGATTATGCAAAAATTCTTTGATTATCTTGATATTATTCCTGAAGAATGCGAAGGGCTGAAAGTGGTTGAAAATGAAATTATTCACTATAAGAATATAAAAGTTTATCTGGAAGATATTAACGAGTTACAAAGAAAAATAAATAGTTTTGCTAATATAACAGATTCAACTTTAATTGAAGAATCTGTCACTAAAAAAAAGTTTGAAAATAAGGAGATTAGCATTGACCAATTTGTAGAAGTAATAAAAGAATCAGTTAGAATAGAACAACGAAAGGACGAAGGGTATGATTTTAAGGATCTAAAAATTAAATATATAATAAATCATTACTATTTTCCCGTGATTTTTCCGAAAAATAATAGTAGATTAGATTATATAAAACATATTATTAAAACTCCAAGTGAAGTGAATTTTATTAATGACCTGGAAGAATATCTTAAAAATCAAGATAATAAGTTTAAAGATTTTGATTGGTGGATGTTTAGTAAATTAGATGAAACGCAGGATAATGTATTTATTCCCTATTACAACCCTAATATCAATAAAATCAGTTATTTTTATCCAGATTTTATATTCTGGCTGCAAAAGAATGATAATTATTATATAATATTTGTTGATCCCAAGGGAACGGAGTATGCCAGTGCCTATAGAAAAATTGATGGATATAAAGCATTATTTGAAGAAAATGAGAAAGAAAGGATTTTCAATTACAATGGATTGAATGTCACTATTAAATTATTATTAAGAACGTCTGAAGTAAACAAAGCTGAAGAATTATATAAACAATACTGGTTTGATAAGATTGAAAATATATTTAATGTGATTGATTATAGCTAATCTAAATACATTTTTATGAATTGGCCATACTTAAAAGTGAGTAAGGGTTTTAGTCTTGTACTAATTTTATGAATTAATAAATGTATAAATATAATAATTGGGTTTCTTTGTGCATAGTTTTTATAAGGATATTGATTTAATGATAACTTTCAAGGATAGATTAAAAATTTTTTCGGCATTTCGCTAAATTTTGTTTATAATATATATATAATAAATTTATAAGAGGAAGAGATGGGTACTGTACTGGAAAATTTCCAGGAGGCGGCAAAGAACCTTCATCTTTGCGAATTAATCGATTTGAATGGTAATCATCGGATAGTTGAACCTTATATGGTTTATTCATCTTCTACAGGCAAACAACTATTCCATTGTTATCAAATATCAGGTTATAGTAAGAGTGGCAAAAGTCAAGGCTGGAAGAATCCGGAAATCAATTCATTTCAAGAGGCAATTATTCTGGATGATACTTTTCTTCCCAGACCAGAATATAATCCATTCAACGATAGGCTATTTACCGTAGTTTATTTTTCTATACCAACCATAGACGGAAGACAAAGACATTAAGGAGGTCTAAAATGAGCTATAAGGAATTGGTAGAACAAAAACTTAAAGAAGATACTTCAATAAGTGCGTATGAAAAAGAAGAAATTATTAAGCTTTGGCAAGACATTGCAGAAGCGTATGAAAAAAATGGTAAAGATGCAATACGAGATTTAATACTTAGTAGAAGTGAAGTGATAATTAAAGATTTTATTGAACAAAGAGATAAAATTGAAAAAAATTATTTTAGAGGGGGGAAAGATGCTATCATTGAATAGACTAAAAATAAAAGGATTCAGAGCATATACCGAAGAACAAGAATTTATTTTTGATAATCCGATGATACTTCTTTTTGGTGAAAATCATTGTGGGAAAAGTAGTACATTAAATGCTATAGAATGGTGTTTATTCGGTAATAATGAATGTATTGGTGAAAAAACTGGTATTAGAGAAAGAGTGGGATGGGTTGTGCCAAATTTGACATTAGAGGACAATTCAGAAGTATTTGTTGAGCTTGAATTAAAAGATGAAAATAATCAAATCTATAAAATATTCCGTAAGTGGCTAAGTAAGACGAGAGATCTATTAAAGGTAACCTTGCCAGATAGAACGGAGATAAAAGATGAAGAAGCTAAGAAGAAACTTGATTCACTTTTAAAAATTACATTTAAAGATTATATGGCAACTATATATCAACATCAGGAAACTATTAGAGGAATACTTACTCAGGTACCTAAAGACAGAAACGATACAATTGACCGCTTATTAGGGCTTTCAGATTATAGAAATATTAATGAAGCTATTAATGAAAGAACAAAATATTTAAAAGATAAAAAAAAGGAAGTTAGTCTATCAGAATTCTCTAAGGAAATTGATAGATTTAAGAAAAATCTTGAAAATATTATTATCGAGAAAAAAGAGGAAGCCAGGGATAGAGGTATTACTGAAGAGCAATTAGATGGAGTAAAAGTTTTAGAAATAGCTAATAAAGAGGTTAAAGAAGAATTACAAAAATTTGCAGAAGATATTGGTTTTGAAATTCCAGAAATTAATATTCCTGAAAACTGGCAAGAATTACAATCTTTTAGAAAATTCGCTGAAGATTTAATAAATAAATATCGTAAAGAGATGCCTGATGTTACAAAACAGAAGGAATTAATTAATGAACGTACTCAATTTATTGGGTTACAATCTAATTATGAAGAAGCTAGGAAGAACCTAAAAAATACAGAAAAAAAATTACAAGATTTTATTGGAAACAATGGAGATGATGAATCTATTAACAATAAAATAGCGATAATTAAAGAACGAATAGCTGAATTAGAAAAAGAAAAGAAAGAAATAAATGCAAAAGGTGCTATTATCGGGCAAGCAATAGATTATCTTAAATTGGATGGTGTTGATAAAAATGTATGCCCAGTTTGTGGGAAGGAAACGCCAGACTTATTGGAACATTTGAAAGAAGAATGGGAAACTAAATACAAAGAACATTTAGGGAGAATTGAAAAAGAAATTGATAACTTAAAGGAAGATTTGGATAAAAATGATTCTTTATTGAAGGAATATAAAGGAATTCAAAAAGATTTTGAAACTCAAGAAAAAGTTTTAATTGCAAAAATTAAAGAAATTGAAACCTACTTGCAAAAAGAAATAAAGAAAGAAGATGATCCTTTATCATTATTAAATATTAAATTACAAGATATTAATCTGGAGTTGAAAAATTTAGAATCATCTGTCGGGTCTAAACAAGAAAAATTAAATAATATAAGTTCTTCTCTGGATAAAATTAAATTAATTGAGGAATTATTGAATTTTAAAGAAAGAGAAAAGTTCGTTGAGCATATTGAAGAAAAAGATGAGTATAAAAAAATGAAAAGTTTAGAGAAGAAAATAAGTGAACTTAATGAGAATTTAACGAAGATAATGGAAGCAATTATTAGTGTATCAAATGAAGAAGCAAAGGAAAAAATAGATGTTGCAGGTGAGGCAATTAACAGTTATTTTTGCCAGATTACAAATAATCCTTTAATTACAGAAATAAAATTTAATGTTACGAAGGATCAAAAAAATTCTTTCAATTCATACGATTTCAAGGGGAGTAAGGATGAAGATTTAATTCCATTACTCAGTCAGGGTGATTTAAATGCTTTAGCTTTATCAATTTTCTTAGGACTATCCTCGTCAGAAAGGATGAATCAACCTTTTAATTTTATTATTTTAGATGACCCTTCTCAAAGCTTGAGCTCTGGGCATAAAGAAAATTTAGTTAAAGTTTTGAACGGAATTTTAGAACATCGGGTGATTATTTTATCATCTATGGATAAAGAATTTCAGAAGTTTCTTGAAAATAACATTACTAAAGTTAAAACAAAGTATAAGTTTATTAATTGGACACCTGATAAAGGACCACAGGTTGAAAGGGAATAAAAAATTTATGAAAACCGAGACTTATGATAAATTAAAAAAGCTATATGATAAATATAATGCACAAGAATTTGGCAAGATTTGTCAAAAATTATTGGCTTTAAGCTTTTGTAATGCAGGATATGGTCATATAGTAGAAAGAGGGGTTCAAGGTGTTGATGTGGATGCCGTAAAAGAAAATGGTGAAAGATATGCCATTGAAGTTAAAACTTCAAAATATGACACTATTAATTTTCAAAAAAAAGATGTTGAAGGTTTACAAAAAAGGAAGGTTGATGGTTATAAGCCAGTCCTTGCCGTACTGAGACTAAATAGATTTTCCAACTTGATTTTTGTTAAAGCGGATAATTTGGACGCTGGAATAAAGCATATTGATAATCTTTTTTATCATATCAATGAACTTGAAGAAACTATATCTCCTATTTTTGATGAGATAGTTAGAACGCATTATTATAACACTCTTAAAAATGGTCAAAAATATCTTGATGATCAATTAAAAAAGGTAGGTGCAGAAGTTAATGAATAATGATATAGCTGAAAAATATTAAGGAAGAAGTTTAATAATTAAAAGTCTGGATTAAGAATGATAAAAATATTATGTTGAATATAAATATGAAGACGGTTGCACATTGGGAAGGGTAAAAATGGACAAATAGTATAGATAATAAATAATTAACACGATAAATGTACATTTCATTATTCTCTTAGAATAACCAATAATGTAAGAGGTTGAAGGGAATGATTAATTCTGTTTTAATTTTTTAAATACCTTAAGATTCTTATAGCTCTTTAAAATAGTATTCATATCCTGGACCTGCTGTTAATAATCCTATCTCAATATATTGTTTATCTGGTTTAAAGGGAAGATTATTTTCTCGGATTTCTGGACAAACAAAAGGGTAGAGGTATAGAGGAAAGTTATTATCTGTGAGAGCCATTTCTCAATTCATAACTCTATCCATCTTATGCAGTTATCACATTTTTTTAAATAAATAATAAAATCTGCGTAATCTGCGTGCTTCTATTATAATCCCTTTCTTAATACAAATAAACTTTTATCTGTGCAATCTGTGTAATCTGTGGGAGAAATCCCATTGCGGTAAGAGATATTTATCTTGGTTTTTTATGATATGGTGATAGGGGAATTTTAGGGAGTTGAAGGGGAGCTTATGTCCACTTTCGGACATAAGCTGGACATGAGCTGGACATGAGTTGGACATAAGCTAGACATCAGGTGCAAAGAGATAAGAATGACAGTTATTTTCGTTTAAAATTATGGTATCTAACGATAAATCAGATAGTTACGGGCTATTTTACTGAATGAATCAGGATGATTTTTTTTGATGAATCATTTTTTTTGTGTGATGCTATGATGGTGATTAAATCTTATCTCTGGAAAGAATGAGAATTATTTCCGCTAAAATAGAAACAGCAATTTCGTAAGGAGTTTTAGAACCAATAGGTAATCCTATGGGAGAGTGAACTTTTTGTATTTCCTCTTCTGAGTATCTTTTATCTTTCAGCATTTGCCGGGTTTTCTCTGCTTTGCGTTTACTTCCTATCATACCTAAATAACGAAAAGGCTTATCTAAACATTGTTCCAGCACCTGTTCATCGTAGATATGTCCCTGAGTCATAATGACAATAAGGGCATTTTGATTGAATTGAATGTGCTTTTCCAAGTCCTTATAATCGCTTAAATGGAGGTCATTACAGATTTCTGGAGGAATATTCTCCAGAGCTTCAGGACGATTATCAATGATTCTGGTCTGAAAATCGCAGAGATTAGCTAAATGAGCTAAGGCTTTTCCACAATGTCCTG
>Ga0209506_1002945_pt1 | contig 14344 bp, 15 predicted proteins | sample AD_JPNHG2_MetaG_FD_184409 | JGI IMG/M metagenome (GOLD analysis project Ga0209506, IMG submission 184409) | Active sludge microbial communities of municipal wastewater-treating anaerobic digesters from Japan - AD_JPNHG2_MetaG (SPAdes) (version 2) | ecosystem: Engineered > Bioreactor > Anaerobic...
TTTACTTACAACGAGATTAGACCTTCAAATGATAGTTGGAATGCCACCCAAGGAATGGGTCGTATTTATACTTATAATGGTGATACTGGTAGTCAATCACGCGTCCTTCTTCGTGGCGGGTATTGGTACAATGGTTCGTACGCTGGCGCGTTTGCACTGTATTTGCATTGGTACACGTCGGATCAGGACTACTATGTGGGGTTGCGTTGCGCTCGGTAGGTCCGTGGCTATCTGGAATCTTGAAACTTGAAACATGAAACGTGAAACATGAATCTTGAAACATAAAACGTGAAACTCGAAACATAAAACATGGAAAATTTTCCCGAAGAACTGAAAAGCAAAATTGATTTTTTCATCCACGGGGTTTATGCAGCAAGCCGCGGATTTCCAAAAAAAGAAATGTACGGAATAACATCCCAGTTGCGACGCGCCGCTCTTTCTGTCGCCTTGAATTACACGGAAGGATATGCTCGTTTTCGCAAAAATGTGCACAGAAATTTTATTGAAACCGCGTATGGCTCTTTGCAGGAATCAAAATATCTTCTACAATTTTCGTTTAAGGAGAAATATATGAGCGAGTCAAAATATAAAAAATTATACGAATTAGCTGAAGATATAGGTAAAATGTTGTGGGGTATGTTGAGAAATATGAATCTTGAAGCATGAATCTTGAAACATGAAGCATGAAACATGATTCATGATTCATGATTTAAGTTCCAAGATTTAAGTTCCAAGATCCAAGATTTAAGTTCCAAGCTACAAGATTCAGGTTTCAAGATACAAGATTTATGTTCCAAGATTTAATCATTTACCAAAAAACCTACGACTTTATGCTCTGGCTCCATCCGGTTGTGAATAAGTTTCCCAAGAGCCAACGATTTGTTTTGGGCCAGCAGATAGAAAACGAATTATTAGAAATAATTAAAGATATTATTTTGGCCAATAGCGAAAGAAACAAAACTGAAATTTTAAAAAGAATAAACATTCGATTAGACACTCTGCGAACCTTAATCCGTTTAGCTAAAGATTTGAGATTTTTAAGTATTAAACAATACGGAGATGCTGCTGTGAAAATGAATGAGATAGGGAAATTATTAAATGGTTGGATGAAGAGATTTGCACAATAAAAATTTTAGCCAGACAGTTAAGTTTATTTTGAAAATAAATTTAACCGTCTGGCTAAATAAAATTTAGTTGGACAGTGGATAGAATCGCGCAACGCGTCCTTCTTCGTGGCGGGAATTGGAACAATGGTTCGAACGCTGGCGCGTTTGCACTGAATTTGAATTGGAACACGTCGAATCAGAACAACAATGTGGGGTTGCGTTGCGCTCGGTATATTTCATTAATTTAGCCCGAGCAAAATATCTACAGATACAAGCCAGTGCTAGAAAACCTACTGATTCTATTCCTCTCCCATATGAATTATTTTATTCATAGGAGGAATATGCGGCTTTACCTTTGTTTGGTTAAAGTAGCTTATGAGTGAAATATCCAACCAGAGTCAATTAGCCGCTTTTAATTATGAAAACTTATAAAAAATTTTTTAATAAAATTTGTTCTTTTGACAATCTCCACCTCGCTTATTTAAAAGCCCGAAAAGCCAAAAGATATCGGTCTTGTGTTTTAGAATTTAGCCGTAATTTAGAAGAAAATTTATTGAATATTCAAAGTAATTTAATCAATCTAATTTATAAGCCAGGTCCTTATAAAGAATTTATTATTTACGATTCCAAAAAGCGGCAAATTAAAGCGCCTGAGTTTTCTGATCGGATAGTCCACCACGCTCTTTTGAATATCATTGAGCCGATTTTTGACAGGGGTTTTATCTATGATTCCTACGCTTGCCGTAAAAACAAAGGTGTTCATCGGGCGGTTAAGAGATTAGAATATTTTCTGCGGTCTTTGAGTGTTAAATCGTGGGTACAAGAAGAAGAATATAAAACGAGACCGCGAATTTATTGCCTCAAGTGCGATATTTCAAAGTATTTTGAAAGTATAAATCATGAAATTCTTTTTAATTTACTCAAAAAGAAAATTGCTGATCAAAAAGTTTTAATTTTGTTTAAAAAAATTATTGATTCAACTCCGGGCGAAAAAGGTATTCCTATTGGTAATTTGACTAGCCAGTTTTTCGCCAATGTATACTTAAATGAAGTAGATCAATTCATTAAGCATTATCTGCGTTGCCGATATTATCTTCGGTATATGGATGATTTTCTAATTTTGGATTTCCATAAGAAAAAACTTCATCAAACAAAAGAAATTATACGAGGTTTTTTGAAAGACGAACTAAAATTGGAATTACATCCCAAAAAAACCAATATTTTTCCAACCAATAAAGGAATAGATTTTTTAGGCTATGTAGTTTTTGATCATTATAAACTTTTAAGAAAATCAACGGTTAAAAGATTTTTAAATCGAACGAAATTTTACAAAAGAAAGTTAATAGAAAGAAAAATATCAAAAAAACAATTTAATTTTTCTTTGAATGCTTGGTTGGGTTATGCTGGTTTTGCTAACTCTTATCAGTTAAGAAAAAATTTAAAAAGAAGGTTAATAGCGTCAGATCGGCATTATATTTTCAATAGCAGAAATTAAAGCCATAAATGAGGCTATGAGATAAAATTATAAAAATAGACTTTAGAAAGTAGGAAGTTAATGATGTTAGCGACACGAAGCAATGAAAAAGGATTTTATTTTTTATTATTAATTATTAAAATATTTTATTAATAAAAAATCCGCTTTTAGGCGGATTTTTTAGATATTAAAACAAAAAGAAAGATATCCACAACTTATTTTAATTGCTATTAATTTTTTTTATTATATAATTATTATATAATAAACATATGGATAATAATGAAAATAATGTTTTGAGTAAAAAAATTTTAGTTGTAGAAGACGACCCTTTTTTATCTAATTTATTAAAAATTAGATTAGAAAAAGAACGATTAAATGTTATTCTAGCAAAAGATGGTGATGAAGCTATAAAAAAAATTCAAGAAACAGATCCTGATTTAATTTTGTTAGATCTAATTTTGCCTAAAAAAAGTGGTTTTGAAGTATTGCAAAATATTTCACTGGATCCTAATTTTAAAAATAAACCCGTTGTTATTATTTCTAATTTAGGTCAAACAATTGACGTTCAAAAAGCTAAAGAATTAGGAGCTGTAGAATATTTTATTAAAGCTAAAATTTCTATTGATGATTTGATTTTAAAAATAAAAGAATTTATAAGTAAATAGTTTATTAAATAATAAAGGTCGTAAATTATATAAAAAAATGACAAAAAAAGGTTTTACATTAATTGAATTATTAGTTGTTATCGCTATTTTAGCTATATTAATGGCTGTTGTGGTAATAGCTATTAATCCAGCGGAAATGTTGAAGAAAACTCGTGACACTAAAAGAATTTCTGATTTAGATGCTTTAAGAACGGCTTTAAATTTGTATATTACTGATCAGGGAAATTTAGGTTCGCTTGTTTCTACTAATTGTTATCTTCATTCTATCGATACTTTTAGTGGTACTGATATAAGCCCAACTTGTAACTTTGTAGCATCAACTTCTCAAGCGGTAAATGGAGGTGGTTGGATTCCAATTGATTTTTCAGTTATTAGTTCGGGTAATCCATTGTCTACTTTGCCAGTTGATCCGAATCCAAAGGCTACTGGTGGTGTTGATCAAGGAGGATGGCATGCTTATATTTTTAGAGCTGATGGAGTAAGTGCTGGTTTTAAATTATTAGCTAATATGGAATCAAAGTACTATAGCTATAATAGTACTCCTCCTACTGGTCAAGGAGATGTGGAAAGTAAAGATGGCGGGAATTTGCTAGGAGTTTATGAAATTGGTTCAAATACGGGCTTATAATTAATTAAGCTAATTGCGAGTTTATATTAAATTTTTAGAAAAGATTTAAATTTAGGCATGTTAAGTTTTTTACTATCAATATTAGAATATTTTCCCTTTATTTATTTTCTTATTACAGCTGGTTTGATTTTAGCTTTTAAAAAAATAAAACAGCTTATCAAACCAGCTGTAATTTTGATTTTAGGTTTAAAAATATTTGAAGTAATTTTTAAAAGTATAAATCAATATCTAATTTTTAAAAATTCAGATGTTTCGTCTTTTCTTTTGCCCCCTTATCAAAATTTAAATCAATTTTTTTTTCAATATATTGGTTATAGAATAATTTATCCCATTATTTTTCCTATTTTAATCGGATTATTATTTTTGTTTTTAACAAAAATAGCTAATCGTTTTTCTGAGGAGCGATTTTTTGAAAAAGAAGAACCATGGATGATTTTTTATGCTATAATATTTTTGGGTCATCCATTCTGGATTGTTTATATCTTTTTAATTTTTATAATTGGGTTAATATTATATTTAGCCCAACTTATTTTTAAAAAAATTAATTTTGGGCAACGTTTACCTTTATATTATCTTTGGTTGCCAATAGCTTTATTAATATTTTTATTTCAAAATTTTATTTTTTATATTCCTTATGTTGGTAATTTTTTAAATAGTATTAAATTTTAAATTTATGGCTTTACGTTTACCATTAGAAAAAATTAAAGAATTTTTAGTAGATAATAACCTTATTTCTCCAGAAGTTTTTCAAATAGCTTTAGAAGATTCTCAAAGAACGGGTCAAAATATTATTGATATTTTAGTTTCTCGAGGTTTTATTTCTGAAGATTATGCCTATCAGTTGTATTCGGAATTTTTTAAAACTCCCGTTATTAAATTACGCGGACGTTTAATTAAAAAATCAGTACTATCTATTATATCAGAAGAAATGGCTCGAACGAGAAGAATTGCTGTTTTTGATAAGGATGATGATGGATTTCTTTATTTAGCCATGGAAGATCCGGGTGATTTAGAAACAATAAATTTTGTGGAAAAATATACCAATATGTCAGTTAAGGTTTTTTTAACCACCAGCAGAGATTTAGATTACGTTTATTCGTTATATGGTAAAGAAGTAGTAGAGGATTTTAAAAAAGTAATAGAAGATAATATTCGTGAAACAGCCCGTTTAAAATTAATGAGAGAAAATGAAGTGGCCGAGGAATTGCCTATTGTTAATATTGTTGATGCAATTTTAGCTTATGCTATTTCTTTAAATGCCTCTGATATTCACGTTGAAGTATTAAGAGAAACAGTTTTAATTCGTTTTCGAATTGATAGTGTTCTTCATGAAATAATTCGCATTCCCAAAGAAGTTCATCCAGCCATTGTGGCTAGAATCAAATTATTAGCAAATTTAAAAATTGACGAACACAGAAAACCCCAAGATGGTCGTTTTCGTTATGAAGCTTTAGGTGAAGCGATGGATATTCGTGTTTCTATTATGCCAACTTTTTATGGTGAAAAAATAGCAATGCGTTTATTAAAAGCAACTGCTAAACCAATGAGTTTAAAAGAATTAGGAATGCTTGATGAAACTATAAAATTAGTTGAAGAAAGTATAAGAAAAAGTTACGGGATGTTTTTGGTAACTGGTCCAACGGGATCTGGTAAAACAACAACTTTGTACTCTACTTTGAATATGTTAAATAGACCAGAGGTTAATATTGTTACTATTGAAGATCCTATTGAATATTATATTCCCTATGCTAATCAAACTCAGATTAATCCTCAGGCGGGAGTTACTTTTGCCACGGGGTTAAGATCAATTTTACGTCAAGATCCTAACATTATTCTTATTGGTGAAATTCGCGATGAAGAAACAGCTGAAATTGCTGTTAATTCGGCATTAACTGGCCATTTAGTTTTGTCATCTTTACATACTAATGACGCCCCAACGGCAGTGCCACGTTTAATTGATATGAAGGTTCCAAATTTTTTAATTTCAGCTGTATTAAACACCGTTATCGCTCAACGTTTAGTCAGAAGAATTTGTAAAGATTGCATTGAATCATATGAGCCCGATGAAGAAATAATTGAATCATTAAAAAGACAATTTAAAGAAATGGAAGGTAAAGAAATAGAAATACCTAAGGTATTATACAGGGGAAAGGGGTGTCAGATTTGTAATAATACAGGTTATAAAGGGCAAATAGGTATTTTTGAAGCTTTAAATTTTGATGAAGATTTAAGAAGGTTAATTAATGAACCAGATTTTTCGTTAGATAATTTAAGAAATAAAGCTCAAGAAAAAGGAATGGTTTCTATGATGGAAGATGGTTTAAAAAAAGCGCAATTAGGAATGACAACTGTCGAAGAAATATTAAGAGTTATAAGAGAATAAAATATGTTATATAGATACAGAGCTTCAAATAAAGAAGGAAAAATAATTGAAGGTGAGGGGGATTTTGAAAACGAAAGTAAGGCTTTGGAATTTCTTAAAAGTCATGAATTAAACCCTATTAATTTAGAATTGATTGTTACTAAGACAAAATTAAAAAGCGGCCTTTTCGGTTCAGGTATTAATGTTGATGATCAAATTCTTTTAACTCGATATCTATCTTTAATGTTAAAGGTAGGAACAGATATTTTTAAGGCCATTGATATTTTAATTGCTGATTTTGAAAAGCCAGCTGTTCGATCTTTTTTAATTGAAGTAAGAGAAAATTTAGCAAAAGGGCAGCCATTTTATAAGACATTTGAACAATATCCAAAAATTTTCTCTCCGGTTTTTACAAATTTAATTAGAGCAGGAGAAGCTTCTGGTAATTTAGAAAGTGTTTTTTCAGAATTAAGTGTTTCGTTAGAAAAACAAAAAGATCTTCAACAAAAAATTAAGTCGGCTTTGATTTATCCTATTATTTTAGTAGTGGCTTCTATTGCTATTATTATTTTGCTTGTTACTTATGCTATTCCTAAAATGGGTACTTTATTTCAGGGAGGTGACATGGAAATGCCAGCATTAACTAAAATAATTTTTAATATTTCAGGATTTCTTTCTGATTACGGAATTTATCTTCTAATTTTTGTTGTAGCTTTAGTTGTTGGTTTAATAGTTTTTTATAAAACTAGTTTGGTGGGTAAAGCTTTTTTCCAAAGATTAACTTTTAAAATACCGGTAGTAAAAGGAGTTTTATCTAAAATGTCTTATCAGCGTTTTGCTGTTACTTTCGGTTCTTTAATGAAAGCCGGATTGCCCATTTTGGAAAATTTAGAAATTACTGCTACTACTGTCGGCAATGAAGAAATGCGTCAAGCTTTAATTCGTATTGCCGAAGAAGGAATTATGAAGGGAATGACTTTGGGTGATGCAATGAGAAAAGAAGAGGTTTTTCCCCAAACTATTAGAACTTTAATTGCTGTTGGAGAAAAAGCTGGTCATACCGAAGAAGTATTAGTAACCTTATCAGATTTTTATGACAGCGAGATAGATGCTTCGGTAAAATCCTTAGTAGCTGTTTTTGAGCCAATTATGCTTTTATTTATTGGATTAATTGTTGGTGGTATTGCCATCGCTGTTATTTTACCGGTTTATCAAATGACTTCTCAAATAGGAGGAATATAATTTTATGAATAAAAATAAATTACAAAAAGGTTTTACTTTAGTGGAATTAATAATTTCAATAGCTCTTATTGCTATAATAGTTGGTATCAGTTTTTCTAATTTAGGTGGTCATCAAAAAAAATTAGAGGTAGATTTAGAGGCAGAAAAAATCGTAGCTTATTTAAGAGAAACTCGTAATCGAGCTATTGCTGGTCAAGATAATTCTTCTTGGGGTATTCATTTTGTTAATGTTTCCAACGGCGATGATTATTATAATCTTTTCAAGGGCTTAACTTTTAGCACTAGCGCTATTGTTGAAACTCGTTTTTTGTCTAAGAAAATTCAATTTTTAATTCCAGCAATTAATGAAAATGTAGATGTTGTTTTTTTAAAATCAAGTGGTGAATTAAGTTCTAGTGAGAAAATTATAATTCTTCAATCAATAATTAATCCAGAAATTACCAGTACTATTGAAATTAATAAATTAGGTCAAATAAATTATTAATTTTTTTAATTTTATTTATAATATAAATTAATGAGGCGGAAAATAAGAAAAGAAGTTGAATTGCCATCATTAAAAAACAAAGAAAAAGGCCAGATGTTAGCCGAAATTTTAATAGCGATTATTATAGTGGCAATTATTGTTGGAGGTATTTCTACTGCAGTAGGAACCTCGATAATTACCGGAGATAAAGTTAGACAAACGACTTCCGCAATAACAATAATTCAAGAAACAATTGAAGGAGTAAAAGTTATTGCTGAAAGTGGATGGATTGATTTATATTGTTTACCATCAGGAACTTGTCCGGGAACCAAAGGAACATCCAATCATTATTTTTTAAATTACATTAATGGTAAATGGCAAATTCAAGCTGGAGAAAATCATAGAACAATGGATAATATAGATTATACTTTCTATTTTGTAGTAGAAAATGTGAATCGAGATACTTTAGGAAATATAGTTTCTTCTGGTGGTATAGAAGATCCTTCTACTCAAAAAATTACTACTACTGTTAACTGGAATCCTAATAATTCAATTTCAATGGTAGAATATTTAATGAGAACAACTTCAGGTTATTTTTCGGATTATAATTGGAATATAGATAGAATAAGTAGTGATATTTTTACTAATTCTCAAGGATATTATGCAGCTACGTCGGGAGCAATATTAATTTTTAATGGAACAATTTCTTTGAATCCTTCAACTAGTAGTGGTTCATTAACATCTCCAATTTTTGATACTACTTTTTCTAAAGGAGTAGCTTTTAATGGTATTTCTTGGAAAGGAAATTTACCAGCTGGTTCTCGGGTTCGTTTTCAACTAGCTTCTTCTAATACTACTACCACGTGGAATTTTATTGGTCCAGATGGAACAGCCGCTACCTATTATGAAACTGCCGGTCCCAATCAGGTTGTTACTGTTAATCTTTTAAATCATAATAATCATCGTTATTTTAGATATAAAGTTTATTTAGATCCTACGATTGATGGCTTAGGCGTGCCAATAATTTATAAAATTATTTTTACCTATTCGCCCTAAAATTATCAGAAAAAATGATGAATAAAAATATAAAAAAATATCAAAGAGGTTTTTCGTTGTTACCAGTTGTTTTGGTGGCAAGTTTAATTATAGTAGAAGTAGGAATTGCTTTAACTTTTGTAATGTATTTAGCTAATTCGGCTAGTTATGATGTGCGTCTTTCTCAAGAAGCTTTTTTTGGCGCTCGCTCAGGTGTAAGTGACGCTTTTTTAAGAATTATTCGGGATAAAAATTTTTCTTCTAGTGGTTATAATTTAGTCGTTGGCCGAGTTAATGTTAATATAATAGTAGAAAAAAATTCCAATTTTTCTACCATTACAGCGAAGGGCACTATTTTAAATAGAGAAAAAATAATGCAAGGTATTGTAAGTGTTGATCAAGAAACAGGAGAGGCAACCCTCTTTTCTTTACAAGAAATTTAATTTCAATTTAAATATTATAATGTTATAATAAGAAATATTTATGAAGGTATCTAATTTTAAAATAAGCAAATATTTAATAGCAAAAGAATATATTGGAGGTTTAGAAATTGCCGATTCTTTTTTGCGCTTCGTTTTGTTTGATCCAGTTAAAAAAGATAAAATAATTTTAAGTTTTGAATTAGAATTAGATCCAGAAGTAGTAGTGAATGGGGAATTAAAAAAACCAGAAATATTAAAAGATAATTTAATAAAATTGAGAAATCATCCTTCTTTAAAAAAAATAAAGAATTTATATATAATTTTGACATTACAAAGCAACGTGGTTTATTATAAAATATTTGATTTGCCAACCGTTGATTATAAATCAATCATTTCTGCCGTTTCATTAAATATGAAAATGTTATCACCAATTCCTTTTGAAAAATCTTATTCCGACTGGGAGTTGATGGATGCGCCAATTAAAAAAAATTCCTTTGAATTAAAAGTTTTATCGGTTTTTGCAGAAAAAAGAATAATCGATCCTTATTTAGATGTTTTAAATAAAACTCGATTTAATCCTTTGGTAGTAGAATTTAATGGATTAAGTCTTTGGAGATTTTTTTCTCACTATAATATTTTTGAACGAGAAGACAAAAATTATTTAGGAATTTATATTAATTCTAATGGTTTAGAATTTATTTTAGGGAACAAAAAAGGATTAGAATTTAATTTTTTTCAAAACTGGAAAGATGCGATGAGAAATATTATTTTAAATACCACAGAAGTCAAAAAAGGTGTTTTAACTAGAGATAATTTTATTAAAATTTTTAATGATAATTTTCAAAAAGTTATAACTTTTTATTTTACTCGTTTTCAAGAATCTATTGAAAAAGTTTTTTTAACCACCCCGATTTATTTTGACGATTTAAAAGATGTTATAGAAGATAAATTTGGTTTAACGGTTGAAAATCCCACATCAAAAATTAAAAATATTAATCCCAATTTTTTCATTTCTACTGGATCAGCTCTACGAGGATTAATTTCGCGAGCTGATGATATTAGTTTAAGTTTAATGGCTGTTGGCACAGAAGATGAGTATCGAATGCGAAGAAATTTGAATTTTATTAATTTTTGGTTAAAAATTATAACAGAAGTAGGAGTTGTAATGCTTTTATTAACAATAGGATTAAATGTTTTTATGAATTATACCAAAACAGATGTTTTAAAAGATAAAGAAAAACTTTCTATTCAATTTGATCGTTCTCAATTAGAAAACTTGTCTAATAAAGCAAAAGATTTTAACGTCAATCTTTTACAAGCAATAGAAGCAAAAAATAATACTAAAGATTGGTTTTTGGTTTTTGATAGTTGGAATAAAGCCAAAAATGATATTGTATTAAAAAGTTGGATTATTCCGGGAGTAAATACAGTTTTTTCTTTTGATGGATTTGCTCCTAATCAATCAGAGATGATAAAATTTCGAGATAATTTATCGGAGAGCGGGTATTTTACAGATTTAGATATTCCTCTTCAATCAATTGTTCAACAAAAAACACAGGTCGAATTTAATTTAAAAGGAAAAATCAAATTATAAATTTATGAAAAATCCTCAAGAAGAAGAAACGTTTGTTTTAATAAAACCGGATGGAGTAAAAAGGGGTCTAACCGGCGAAATTATTTCTCGTATTGAACAGCGAGGTTTAAAAATTATTGCCTTAAAAATGATTTGGGCGACAAAGGATCAAATAGACGAACATTATCCTAAAAATGATTCATGGATTAAAAGGTTAGGAGAAAAAACATTAGCAACTTATGAAAAATATGGTTATGATGCCAAAGAAGAAATAGGAACAGATGATCCAATGGAGATAGGAAAAATTGTTCGTGGTTGGTTGATGGATTATATGACTTCTGGGCCGGTAGTAAAAATTATTGTCCAAGGCATTCATGCAGTAGATATGGTTAGAAAAATGGTTGGCAATAGTATTCCTGCTATGGCGGAAATGGGAACAATTCGAGGTGATTTTTCGGTTGATTCTTCGGTTTTAGCTAATCGTAGTAAAAGAGCTATTCATAATTTAATTCATGCTTCAGAAACAGAAACAGAAGCTGATCATGAAATTAATTTTTGGTTCGCTCCGGAAGAATTATGTGAATATAAAAGAGCAGAAGAAGATATTATGTTTTAAAACAAAAAACCGCTATCAGCGGTTTTTTTGTTGACTCTGCTTTCAAGAATTCCGGCTAAAAAGCACAGATTGGGTAATCTCAATTTCAGACCACGGTCTGAAACGCTATTGATTTCCCTTGGTATGACTATTTGACCCGGAATCTTATAAAGCAGAGTCTAATTATATTATAATCAATATTTTTAATTTTGAATACAAAAACAAAAAGTTATCCACAATTAATTTTAAATTAAAATTAAAAGTGATAGACGAATATAGAATAACCAATTCTAGCAGTTGGATTTTTATCTTTTAACCAATTATAAGTATCTTTGGGATTAATATGAAATCCGGGCACTGGTTTTCCTTGAGAATTTTGAAGAAAAGTTAAAGAAACAGCCAGCCATGAATTTGTCTCGGGTTGTCCTTTTGCTGATTGCCAATGTTCAAATTTTTCTTGAAGATAATAAGTTGGAGAACCACCACCAAAATAATCCAATTTAATTTTATTGATATTGTTTTCTTCAACGAATTTAGCTAATCGTTTTAAATCTTGTCCCCAATCTAAATTAGAATCAACTACATATTTATAGCCATTTTTAGCACCACCAACAAATTCATTGAAATAAGCAATAAAATGCGGAGAAATAATTAGAGCTTCTATTATGTACCACATAATTAAAATTAAAATAAGAATGGTTTTAATTCCTATTTTTTTTATTTGATTAAAGTTTATTAAAAGAGAAAAAATGGATTGACTATCTACATTATTTTTTACTCCCCACCACCATTTTTTTATTTGATCAGCGGTTAAAATATAGATTAAAGGAATAATTACTGTCAAATGACGATAGCCGATATTTAAAGGACTTCTAATTGAAAAAATGGAATAAATAATTACAAAGATAAGAATGCAAAAGAGGAGAAAGTTTTGAGAGAGCCAATTAATTAATTTTGTCCACCAATTTTTATTTTTAATATTATCAATTGTTGATTTAATAAAATTTTTAAATGACCAAAAAATGGCTAAAAATATTAAAATTAGTGAAGGAATAGGTTCTTTAATTAAAAATACTATTGGGAAATATTCGTGCCAGCCACTATTTGAGATATTTCCTAAAAAATATCCAGTATTTCCGCCAGTTGATCGTTCGACAACCATTAAAGCCCCTAAAAGATATTGAGCAAATGGTTTAGTGATTTTATTTTTAGATAGAGCAATATCAATTTCTGCAACGCATCGCATTTGTCGGCTTATTGATCCTGTCCAATGTCGGCAAGTTTCTAATTGAGGATCTGGTCCGCCAGCAAAAGAATATAAAATTTGTTCAGTATCATAAACTTGCTTTTCTATGGGGTAATTAATGTTTTGAGGTAAATAAACAAGATAAATTACTCCAAAAGAAATAATAAAAACAATAATAATATTACCAAGAGTTTTTAGAATTTCTTTTAATGGTGAAATTGTAAGATGAGATTTTTTTTGTTTAATTATTTGAACAATTTTCCAAATAAGAATAAAAATAATAATCAAAGGATAAAAAAGTAATAAAGAAAATTTAGTTAATTGAGCAATTCCTAAAAAGAGGCCAGCTACAAGAAGATTTTTTTTAGAAGGTTGCATCATTTTGGGTATTACTATCAAAAAAATAAGTATGGCTCCAAAAGCAGCAGCAATATCGGTAGTAACGTAATGACCATGAGCTAAAAATAATGGTGAAAAAGAAAAAAGAATAAAAGGTAAAAGCGCCCAATAAGGACCAACAAATTTTTTAGCCAAAAGATAAACCAAAAAGGCAGTAAGAAGGGTTAAAATCATTGGAAAAATTCGAGCCAATTGAATTATTTGGTCGGCATTATTGCCACTTTCGTATAAAAATACTCGGCCAACATCCCATTGTCCATTGATATATTGTTGCCAATAATTTGATTCAATGGGAAAATTTAAATTTAAAAAAACAAGAGGAATAGCGGATAAATCTTTTAAAAGAGGAGGATGTTCAGGGTTGAGACGATTATCGCCAAATTTTAAATAAGAATAACCAGCGGGAATGTGAGCTAATTCATCCACTATGGCTGATTCTCGAAGAGAAGAATTTAGCATTAATAAAGCAGCAATAATTAAAACCAAACCAATAAAAATCGGAATTAATTTTTTATTAAAAATATTTTTGATACTTTTAATATTAGAAAAAGGAAGAGAGATAGGATTTATTTCCATATTTATTTTTTAATTAAACGACCGTTTTTTTTATTTATTTTATTTAAAATGATTGAAAAATTCAAAAATAACGATTTTCTTTAAAAGAAATATTAGAAAGAGTTGATTCAATTATTTGTTTTGTATCATTGTTTTTCTCTAAGGGAATAATAACAAAAGAATTTTTAATATTATTTAATGTATTAGTGGATAAAGCCAAAAGAGCATTATTGTCATTTATTGCTTCGTCTGGATATAAGCCGGGCAGTATTGTTTTAATATTGGAAAATCTAAAAAAACTTGCTATAATTAAAATAATAAACAAGGCTAAAATCGTTTTGTTTGTTAGTGTTAATTTTTTCATTATTTTTATTATACAAAAATATGGCTGAATTTAAAATAGAAGAACCAAAATTTAATCCGCAACAAATCGAAGAAATTTCCCAAAGAGCCCAAGAACTCATTGGAAATACTGTTGAATCCCCTCAAAAAAGAGAGGTCTTAAAAGAGGTAATTAGAGAAAAAATTCAAACAGCTTATCCGTCGAAGGTTAATCCTCAACAACAAGAAGAAGAAATA
>Ga0209506_1002952_pt1 | contig 14319 bp, 12 predicted proteins | sample AD_JPNHG2_MetaG_FD_184409 | JGI IMG/M metagenome (GOLD analysis project Ga0209506, IMG submission 184409) | Active sludge microbial communities of municipal wastewater-treating anaerobic digesters from Japan - AD_JPNHG2_MetaG (SPAdes) (version 2) | ecosystem: Engineered > Bioreactor > Anaerobic...
TCACCGAGTTGGAACCCGGCGGCTAATAGTGGTAATGGCAATGCGACAACAACGCCGGGTGCGGTTTTTTCTTTCCGGGTGATGTCTTCAGGCACCACTTCCAATTATAACTCTAATTGGTGGGGAGTAAACGATAATGCCGGCACGGCTAAATATGGAGGAATGCCAATTTCTTCAACTAATATTGTTGTTTGCACGAGCAGCGTTTGTCAAAATGGCACTACCACCTCTATTATTCAATATCGCGCTGATGCGCCCATTAGCCAACCTGTTGGTAATTACACCGGCACAGTGACAATCACTGTTTTGGGTAATATTTAAGACTAAAATTGTATCTGTGGATAACTTCTTTATTGAGTATTCAAAATAATTATGCTATATTTATAATAAGGTATTGAAAGGTCGTTCAACAAAAATTTATTTTAAAAGAAAAATGGAAAAAGATTTAAAAATATTTATTGCTGTTTTTATAGCCGGCTTGTTAATGGTTGGTGTTTTTTCTTTTAATACTGGTGTGCAAGCCGATGATAAAACACAAACTCTTAATCTTGCGGTTACAAGCACTATCACTTTTAATTTGGCGACAACGACTGTTGCTTTAGGCACTTTAACACCAGGAAGCGCTATAATATCTACAACTTCGTGCACAATTACTACTAACGCCGCTAATGGTTGGCAATTATTGGTTAAAAGAAATAATGCGACTGCAACTTTGATGCACAGCGATCTGACAACGGCTTTTCCTGATGCTACAGCTTGGAACGGAAGTAATGCTAACATAAGTCCGGGAAGTAATTTATCCTTCCGAGTTTATCAAGGCGGAACAACAGCAGGATATAATGCTACGTGGTGGGGTAGTGATGATGCTCAAGGAAATGCTAAATGGGCTGGTTTTCCAACGGCATCTGTTAATGTGGCAACGACAACGAGTTATGCAGCAAGTGCTGCCACCGTGGTTTATGGTTTTCGCGTTGATGCGCCTGCAACTCAAAAAACAGGAACTTATACTGGTGGTATTACTTTAACAGCATTAGCGCAAATTTAGGTCAGGAAATTGAAAAGTTGTGAATATTAAAGCAGAAAATTTTTAAATTTATGTTGTTTAAACAAACAGCAAAAATATTTATTTCATTGTTTGTCTGTCTTTTAGCTTCGTTTTTTATTCTTGTTCCTCTGGCACATGCGGATATCGGCATAACTATTTACCCGCTTAATTATAAATTAACTTTAAATCCCGGTCAGGAATGGGAAGGAATAACAACGGTGGTTAACCCTAATAATTTCCCATTGACAGTAAAACCAGAAAAAGAAAATATTATCGGTGGAGCCGAAGGTAATGTTTCATTAACGACTGAAGAAATTTCCCAATATGGATTAATGAATTGGATTTCTTTTGATGAAAATGAATTTACATTAGAGCCAAATGCGAGTAAAGAATTTCATTATAAAATTAAAATTCCGGATAACGCGCCGCCCGGCGGTCATTATGCCGCTATTTTATTTCGAGGAATTCCACCCGAAGAAATGACCGGTATCGGAGTATCGGGTCGTACAGGCACCATTATTTTGGTAGAAGTCACAGGCAATGTGATTAAAAAAGCGGAAATTACTTCTTTAAACACACCTAGTTTTATCGCTCACGGCCCATTAGCCGTTAATTTTAAGATAAAAAATGATGGAAATAGTTACATCTTTCCTGAAGGGAAGGTGATCATTTCTGGTTGGTTGCAAAAGCAAGAATTAACGTGGGAACCAAGAGTAGTTTTCCCTGGCTTTGAAAGAACTATCGATGTTAAATGGGATAAAAGATATCTTTTTGGCCCGCTGACAATTACAGTTAATGCTTTCATTCCTAATGGTCCGATGCTGGAACCAGTGAAGATAACGACTTGGGCCTTTCCGTATCAAGAAATCATTATTATTTTACTCATTATTGTCTTAATTATCTGGGGAGTGAAAACCTTTAAACGTAAATTCAAAATTGTTAAAGTAGGTAAATCAGAAGAATTAAATTCCAGCAAGGAAACTAAAATTTAAAAAATTTCCATATGGGAAAAATGAAAAAGTGGCAGAAATATGCATGGGTGTTAATTTTTGCCTTATTGATTTTTTTTATTGCCAAAGAACTTTTTGCAGCGAGTCAAAATTTAATTATTGAAGTGGTTATTCCTTCGGGAATTCCTACGCCAACACCGACTTCTACCCCAACCGAAACTCCCACACCCACTCCTACGGAAACCGTGATTCCGACTCCAACCGAAAATCCAACTGTTACTCCTACTCCTACACCGACTCCCTTTACAGCCGGTGGTTTTATTATTTCTACTATTATTCCACTACCGTTGGGACCTACTTTGTCACCAGAATTATATTTAAGAAAAAAAACGCCCGATTTTAATAATGATAGAAAAATTGATATTGTGGATATGTCTATTTTTTTGTATTGGTATGAGGGAAAAAATATTGATATTAATCGGTATGATTTAAATGATGATGGGATATTGGATGTTGTTGATCTATCAATTATTTTATATTATTGGCGAGGGTAAAATTGAATTCAGAGCATATGGAAAATTTTAAACTTATTTTTAAAAAAAGTACCGAGGCACATCGAAAAAAAATGGAACAAAGGAAAAAAATCCTCCTTCTTTTTGTTATAATTGGAGGTTGTTTTATTTCTTTTTCTTTGACTCAAGCCAAAACAACTTTTTATTTTGAAGGGCAGCAGCCGGACAAGCAATCACTAGAATTTTTAGTGTCAGTGAAAGTTGATTCAGACAAACCGTTAAATGCCTATGATTTAATTATTCAGTTTCCCAGCAACCTTATTCATTTTAAGCGTTTTGATGTGCATAATTCAGTTATTGATGTTTGGAAAAGATTGGATTTGATTTCTGATAGCGAAATAAAAATCCAAGGCGGTTCTACGAAACCTTTTGAAGGAGAAAATGGAGAATTAACTACCTTCGTTTTTGAAGTCGTGGCGCCCGGCAAAGATAATTTTGTTTTTCAAAAAGCCTCGACTTATTTAGCTGATGGTCAAGGCACTTTGGCGGATGAGGTAATTATGCAGAATGTGCCTTTAGTTATTTCTCAAGTGGAGATTCAAGGACAACCGAGCGGTTTGGTTGTTTTGGATATGATGGTGCGCCCTATTCTTAAAGAAGATAAAACAGCGCCGAAGGTTGCTATTTTTAGAGTAGAGCCGAATTTTTTAGAACCGCAAAAGAAATTTTTAATTTTTGAAGCTAAAGATGATGAATCTGGTATTGCTAAAACTTTAGTGCGAACGAAAGGCGGAATATCTTGGAGTGCTTGGCAAGAAACCAAAAATCCATATGCCTTTTCTAAAAATATTTGGGCCATTCAACTTTTAGTTGTTGATAATTTTAATAATGCCGTAACAAAAACGGAGTATTTTTGGGATAAATTATTAGAAAAAATCGGTATTTTTATTGGTTTAATAACATTAATATTTATTTCTCTTTTGATTGTCAGAAAAAAAATAAAGCGGTAAAATAAAGGTAAAATGGCAAAAAAGATTTTACTCATTTTTATTATCGGATTATTTTTTGTTTCGGCTCTTTCTGTTAAAGCTGAAGGTCTCAAAGAGGCAACTCTTTTCCTTTCACCTTCTACGGGTACTTTTCCTATTGGTAGCACATTTACCGTTTCAGTTTATGTTGATAGTGGGGATCAGTATATTAATGCCGTTAAAACAAAAATTCTTTTTCCCGCTGATAAATTACAAATTATTTCTCCATCGGCTGGTCAATCAATTTTACAAGTTTGGCTTAAACAGCCAAGTTACTCCAATATTGCTGGTTGGCTGGAATTAGAAGGGGGCGTGCCCGCGCCAGGTATTAATACTAATGCCGGTGTTTTACTAACAATCACTTTTCGCGTCAAAGATACCGGTTCAGCCATTATTAAATTTAGTGATGATTCAAAAGTGCTTTTAGCTGATGGTTTAGGTACTGATTTTTTGGGCGAAATAAAAGGAGGAATTTATCATTTAGTTTTTCCTCCGCCAGAGGGTCCAATCGTCATTTCTAATTCCCATCCTGATTCTTCAAAATGGTATAACAATAATAATGTTTCTTTTGAATGGGGATTTGAAAAAGAATCAGACTATCAAAACATCCAAGGTTACAGTTATGTTTTAGACGAGAATCTATTGACAATTCCTGATGATATCATAGATGGTAAGGATACCAAAGTAAATTATAGTAATCTACCTGATGGCAAATGGTATTTTCATATTAAAGCCAAAAGAAGCGGTTTTTGGGGCGGAGTAACCCATTATTGCGTAAAAATTGATACCACGCCGCCGGCTAAATTTCCAATTGAAATTTCTCCCTCAACGCGAACATCTCAAAAAAATGTAATACTCACTTTTTTAACCACTGATGTTTTATCTAAAATCGATCACTATGAATTGAGGATTATTCCTCTTAATCAAAACGCCCTAGCCTATGATCAAGATTCTCCTTTTTCTACTTCTTTTATAGAGGTTCAGAGTCCCTATTTATTAACTCTGGAAAATGGAGATTATGATATTTACGTTCTGGCTTATGACCAAGCCGGTAATTTTTACGAAGCTCAAAAGAGATTGCATATCGTTTCACCCCTTTTTAAATTGATTGGAGATGAAGGAATAATAATTAATGAAGCTGTTATTATTCCGTGGATTGGGGTATGGCTAATTCTCATTTGTCTTTTAGCGTTGATTGGATTTTTTGTTTATAAAGCACGAAAATGGTCTAAACACAAAGAGAGATTATTGGCAGATGGTATTGCAAAAGATTCCGTTATCAAACAAAGAATAGAAGAGCTAAAAAAGAAACAAAAGGAATATATTAAAACCCTTCTTTTATTCTTTGTGATTGGCGCAACGTTATTTTTGACTCAAAAATTTGCCTTAGCCCAAGAGATAACTATTGTTCCTCCTATTGTTACCGAATTCCCTCAAAGCATTACTAATAAAGAATTATTTTATATTGGCGGAAAAACAAACATTCCTAATGCTCGCGTTATTATTTATCTCCAGCATATTGAGACAGGAGAAGTTTTAGCTTTTAATGCAGTATCTGATAATTTTGGTGATTGGTTTTATTCTCATCCGCGTTTTCTTAATAGTGGTCAATATATAGTGTGGGTTCAAGCTCAAGTAGATAATGAATTGAGTCCACCTTCCGCTCAGTTTAAATTAACGGTTGAGCCAGCGGCTATTAAAATTGGTATTTCTCAATTAAGTTATAAAGCCATCTATTTTATTATTTCGCTTATCCTTTTCGTCGGGCTTTTAATTCTAATTGGGTATTTAATTTATTATGTTTCTCAGGGAAGAAAGAAGCACCAAATTTTAATAAAAGAAATAAAAGAAGCAGAACAAGCGCTTGCCTACGGGTTTTTAATTTTGAAGCATGACATTGAAAAAGAGTTAGATTCCATTGATCGTTTAAGATTGAAGGGGGAAGTGATTGATGAATTAGATGGACGCCGACAAAAATTACTGGCAGATCTTAATTGGATTCAACAAAATATTGGTAAAGAAATAAAAGATATTGAAATGAAAGAAGAAAATTATTGACAGAGAGCAAAATTATATTAAGATTATTCTCAGCTTTTAAAAAATCTAATATCTAATGGAGGTTTATCATGAAAAACATGAAAAAGATTCCCTATGCTAAAATTGGTGATGAAGGGAAATTTATTTTGATTGAAGGATTGAATGGTTCAGGTAAGACGACTCAGGCAAAATTGCTGGAACGGGCTTTAGCTGAAGAAGGAAAAATAGCTTTATACAATCATGAGCCGACTGATGGCTTGTTGGGAAAAATAATCAGAGCAATTATCGAAAAACGCCCAATTATTGAATCAGAAGTAGAAATCGACAATTTCTTGGAGAAATTTTTTCCCAAAAGCAATCCCCATAACGATGCTATTTTGCAAGCTACAAAAGTAGTCTTAAAACAATTCCAAAATGGCAAAGTGCGAAATGAAGAAGCAAAGAGACAACTCCTTTTTATTATTGATCGTTTATTTGATATTAAAGAGATTATTCAGCCAGCTCTACGGCAGAATCACTGGGTAGTGCAGGACAGGTATGATATTTCGTGTTACCTGCATGGAATGGCAAACGGATTAGATTTTAACTATCTGATCAAACATCACGCTCGAATTTTAGGCGAAAATTATCTAGCTCCCAATCTAGTGATTTTTTATTGGGTACCGGTAAAAGTAGCCCTACAGCGGTTGGCTGATTCAGGGAAGACGATTGATCTTTACGAGAACACGCAGACATTGAAAAAAATTGAAAAGGCAGCAAGGTGGTTATTTAGTTTTCGTTTTCAAAGTCCTTCGCCCGGCCATTCCTTGAGACGGAAATTGCAAGTAGGAGATAAAAAAGTTAGAGTTTTTATTGTTAATGCTGAAGCGCCGATAGCAGAAATTTTTGAAGAAACATGGGGAATTTTAGAAAATATAAAAATATGATAACAATATAGCCCTGAAATAATCAGGGCTATTTTTTATTAAAATTTGGCAAAATAATAAAAAACTATATAATATTAAAAAGATTAAATTACTTGATTATGAGACATTGCAATCACCAAAGTGTAGGGGTTATTATCAAAAAAAACGAAAAGATGCTTTTGATTGATCGAAAAAAATTTCCTTATTATTGGGCTTCGGTGGCGGGCCATATTGAAGATGATGAATTACCAAATGCAGCAGCAAGGCGAGAGGTTAAAGAAGAGGTTGGATTAAAAATAAGAGGATTGGTGCCTTTATTGAATAAAAAAAGATTTAATAATCCGTGTCATCGAGGAAGCACCTTCCATTACTGGTGGGTTTATTTGGCTGATTGTACCGGAAAAGTAAGAATTAGAAAAAAAGAAGTAAAGCGGTTTGGTTGGTTTACAAAAGAAGAAATTAAACAGATGATTGCTAAGAAAAAAATAGAACCCGTTTGGGTAAAAATTTTTCAGAAAACAAAAGCATTTAAGTAGGATTAGAGTTTTAATTATAATCTTAGAAAGGCGGAAAAATTTCCAAAGGAAATTTTTCCGCCTTTTCATCTCTTCCCACTTGAAAGCAAGCCGAATGATTTTATATGTTAGTTAATTTTAAGCATAATCTTATTTTAAGCATCGGCAATCGTTAGGCAATTATTCAGAGGTACATTTTTTACTTATTTTGAATTTTAATCCGGCGCTTTTGTTATTTTATTTTTAGTTTTGTTATTCTTTATTGCAGTTTGGGAAAATTTTTTATACAATAAGAATGTAGTATGAAATTGGTAAAGCCGGAGGAGCCAGTAAAAAAAATTGTTTTTTGTTCCAGTCAACGTTTTCGTTTAGATCTTCTAGAATTTATTAATGAATTTCGAGAAATCGTTAGAAAAAATCAGAAGCCTTTTATGATTTTAGAGCCTGATTTTGATACGACGCCCAAGGAAATTTTAAATCTTTCAGAGAAAGAACGTTTGCAAAATAGCGCGGAATATCGCGAACGATTAATCTGGGATGCCGCCAATCATTTATTTCGCCGCGTCAAAATTGCTGACATCGTCTTCATTTTTAATAAAAATGGCTATATTGGTGTGAATACAAGCGGAGAATTATTTGCAGCTGCTGTTCTTGATAAAAAAATATACTCTTTAGAAAAGAAAATACTTATGGGGCACTACCCTGATGATTTATATGAAGAACCATTTGTTTCTTTTCTTGTTTGGGACATAGTGCAGACTCCTCAGGAATTTTTTAATAAAATTTGTAAAGATTTTGAAAAGAAAAAGAAAATCAGGTAATTTGCATTAAAAATAAACAATGATTAAATACACACCCACAATTGGTTTAGAAATTCATATTGAACTCAAAACAAAACAAAAAATGTTTTGTGATTGTTTGAATGACCCAGAGGAGAAAAGGCCAAATTTAAACATTTGTCCGATTTGTTTAGCTCACCCCGGCGTTTTACCGAAGCCCAATAAAGAAGCGATGGAAAAAGTTTTACAACTTGGATTGGCTTTAAACTGCCATTTAGCTAAAATTGCTAAATTCGATCGCAAAAACTATTTCTATCCTGACTTACCCAAAGGTTATCAAATTTCTCAATACGACAAACCATTTTGTCAGAATGGTTATTTAGAAATTAGCGATATTGAAGAAGAGCTCTATCGGTTTAAAAAAATTTCCATTCGGCGTATTCATCTAGAAGAAGATACTGCTCGTTTAATTCATGAAGGAAGCAGTTCTTTTGTTGATTTTAATCGCGCCGGTATACCTCTGGCGGAGTTAGTTACTGAACCTGAAATTCATTCTGCTAAAGAAGCAAGAGGATTTTGCGAGGAATTGCATCTTATCATCAAATATTTAGATATTGGAGATGCTGATATGGAAAAAGGGGAGATGCGTTGCGAAGTAAACATTAGTATTGCCGTTGATGAACCGAACGGCGCTTCTAAAGTTTTAGGCACGAAAGTTGAGGTCAAAAATCTTAATTCGTTTCGAGCGGTTGAGGAGGCTATTGAATATGAAATAAAACGTCAGACAGAATTGTTAGAGAAGGGTGAAAAAATTATTCAGGAAACGCGAGGATGGAATGAAAAAGAGAAAAAAACTATTTCTCAGCGCATTAAGGAAGAAGCGCAGGATTATCGTTATTTCCCCGAACCGGATTTAAAACCAATAAAAACAGCGGAAGCATTTGATTTAGATGAGTTGCAGCGAGCTATTCCTGAATTGCCCAACGACAAAAGATTAAGATTTCTAAAAGAATATGGATTAAAAGCTAAAGAAGTGGAAGAATTAATTTACAATCCTCCAATAGCCGATTATTTTGAAAAAGTCATTATGGAATTAGATGGGTTAAAAAAAATTGAAGGAAGAGAAAGAGAAGAAAGAATTAAATTGGCTTATAACTATTTAAATACTGACTTGAAGTCGTTGCTTCTTCAAAATAATGTTGCAGTGGAAGAAATTAAAATTTCCCCCCATCATTTCGCTCTGCTCATTGATTTTTTAGATAAAAAAGTGATTTCCTCAGCGGCTGGCAAGGCTGTGTTAGCAGAAATTTTTGAAAGCGGCGCTAGTCCCGAGGTGGTGATTAAAGAAAAAAACTTACTCCAAGTTTTTGATACCAAAGAAATTGATGAGATTGTTAAAAAAGTTGTTGCTGAAAATCCGCAAGCAGTCGCTGATTTTCAAAAAGGCAAAGCCAATGCGTTACAATTTTTAGTGGGGCAAGTGATGAAAGAAAGTAAAGGTCGATTTAATCCTCAATTAGTTCAAGAGAGAATTAATGCTCTCTTGACAAAGTAAAATCGTTTTGCTATAATATAAATATATGGAAGAAATACGTCCAATCAAACCCGATAAAGATCCATTAGAAGAAGCCCGAGAAAAGGAAGAAGAGGTGATAAAAAATGCGCCACCTTATGGAGGCGATTGGGAAGGAGAGTACGATCCTTTAACTGGTAAGATCAGGATTATTGAACCTAAAAGCGAAAAACAGAAAATCGCTGAGAAAGAATTTGAAGAAGAATGGAAGCAATTAGAAGAACAACACCAGAGAATTCTTAAAGAGATTGAAGAAAAAGAAAGGGAAATGAAGGCGCGCGTGCAAGGCGGGTTATCTGCTAACGATAGAAATCGTTTACAAAAAATGGCAGAGGAAGCCAAAGAGATGCTTGCTCATATTGAAGAACTGGAAAAACAATTAAAAGAAATTGAATTGAGACTGAAAGAAATAAAAGAATCTTAATTTTTAAGAAATCGGCGAACAAGTTTTAATGCTTGAGAAGAAGAAGAAATCCAATGAATTTCTTTATCTTTTTTGAACCAAATCATCTGGCGGCGAGCATATTGCCAGATTTTTGTTTTTAATTGATTAATCATTTCCTCGTAAGAAATTTTATTTCGGAGATATAAACTAATATAACGATATTCCAAACCAAAATTATCCAAGCGCTTCCAACTAACACCTTTTTTATGCAGTGTTTTAACTTCCTCAATCATTCCTTGATTAAGTCTTTCTAACAAGCGTTTTTCTATTCGTTTTTTTAATTCTTGTGGGGAACGATAAACTCCAATTTTTAAAACTTCATAATGCGAAGATTTTTCTAATGGTGGCATAGGCTTTTTGAGAATAGAAACAATTTCAATAGCGCGAATCAGCCTTCTTTTATTGTGAGGGTCAATTCTTTTGGCGTATTGGGGATCAAGTTTTTGAAGTTGAGCGAATAATTCTTTAGTATTTAATTTCTCCAACTTTTTTCTTAAGAGCCAATCAGGTTTAACCGGAGGAAAGTGATAATCGTAGAGAGCGGCATCAATATAAAAACCCGTACCTCCGCAAATAATAGGAAGTTTTTTTCTTTTTAAAATATTCTTTATACATTTTTGGGCTAGTTTTTGATATTCAACAACGGTAAAAAATTTTTTGGGAGAACAAACATCAATCAAATGGTGTCTAATTCCTTGATAAAAATACAATTTTTCGTTTGTTAATGTTAGATTTTTATTAAATTTTTTATTGTCTCTGGGTACTTTTCCTGTACCGATATCCATTCCTTTATAAACTTGCCTTGAATCAGCCGAGATGATTTCGCCGTTAAATTTTTTAGCTATTAGAACAGCCAAGTCCGATTTGCCAGAAGCATTAGGTCCCAAAATTACGACAATTTTTGGTTTTTTAAAATCACCGACTGAAAAAGCCGATTGATTATTTTTTTGTAAAAAAGAATTTATTGAATTTTTTGTGGTATGGGAATTTGATTTTTGCACAATTCAATAAATGCTTCGGGCGAAATCAATTTAATTTCTTTGCTGCCTCGTTCACGAATAGGCAAGTTTCCCGATTCCAATTCCTTTTGACCTAAAACAATAATATAGGGAATTTTTTCTACTTCAGCATTGCGAATGCGTTTACTAATTGTTTCATTGCTATCATCCACCTCAACGCGCAGCCCTTCGTTTTCTAGTTTATCTTTAAGTTTATAAGCAAAAGGCGAAAACTTATCAGTTACGGGTAATAATTTGATTTGAATGGGCATCAGCCAAAAAGGAAAGGCACCGGCATAATTTTCAATGAGTGCGCCAAAAAATCTTTCTAATGATCCCATTAGAGCGCGATGAATCATATAAGGCTGTTGCTGTTTGCCATTTTTATCTGTATATTTCATTTGGAATTTTTCCGGCATATTGAAATCAAATTGGATAGTAGAACATTGCCATTCTCGATCCAGCGCGTCTTTTACTTTAATATCAATTTTCGGCCCATAAAAAGCACCGCCTCCTTTATCAATTTTGTAAGGTAATTTAGAAGTTTGGATAGCTCGCTCTAAGGCATGAGTGGCCTCATTCCAATGTTTTTGAGGGCCAATAGAACCTTTTGGCTTGGTAGAGAGATAAATGCTAAAATCATTAAAACCAAAGCTTTTCAAAATATAGAGTGAGAAATTTAGTACTTTTTTAATTTCTGAGGGCATTTGTTCTGGCGTGCAAATTAAATGAGCATCGTCTTGTGTGAACCCGCGGACTCGAAGCAATCCATGAAGAACGCCCGCCTTTTCATATCGATAAACTGTTCCCAATTCAGCCCAACGCAATGGCAAATCGCGATAGGATCGCGTTCGCGATTTGTAAATTTGAATATGAAATGGGCAATTCATGGGTTTAATATAATATTCATCTGCATCGATTTTCATCGGTGAATACATATTTTCTCGATAAAAGTTTAAGTGGCCGCTAATTTTCCAGAGATCAGATTTGCCGATGTGCGGTGTAAAAACAATTCCATAACCATTTTTTAAGTGTGTTTCTCGCCAGAAGTTTTCCATCAGCACTCTAATCAATCCGCCTTTGGGGTGCCAATAAACCAGACCTGGACCAAATTCTTCATGGAAGCTAAAAAGATCCATTTGTTGACCGATAGTTCGATGATCGCGTTTTTTTGATTCCTCAAGCAAGTGTAAATAATCGTTAAGTTCTTCTTTGGTATGAAACGCCAACCCGTAAATTCGGGTGAGCATCGCATTTTTTTCATCACCCTTCCAATAAGCGCCTGCTAATTTTTCTAATTTAAAAGATTCTTTATCAATGATTTTCGTAGAAGCGACGTGTGGCCCGGCGCAAAGATCAACAAAAACCTCTTTTTGACCATAAAGAGTTCTATAAATAGTAAGCGGTTTTTTCTGTTTTTTGAATTCTTCAAGCAATTCCAATTTATAGGGTTGATTTCTGAAAATTTTTTTTGCTCGAGCATAAGAGACAATCTCTTTTTTAAATTTGAGATTACGGCCAATTAAATCTTTCATCATTTTTTCTAATTTAGGAAGCAGCGATTCATCAATTTTTGTTTTTCCAAAATCAAAATCATAATAAAAACCATTTTCAATAGTTGGTCCGATCCCAAACTTTACATTGGGATAGAGTTGCAGAACAGCCGCTGCTAACAAATGACTCAAAGAATGTCTGATTTTTTCAATATCATTTTTCGACTTTTTTACGCGAGGTTTTTTAGAACGAGCTTGTTTCATAGGTTATTTAAAAGCTAAAATTTTTTCGCAAACAATATTCAAATGATCATTGTTTTTGTTTACACGACCTTCAAGAATAATTATACTATCTTTTTGCCAAAATGTTAATGTTTTTTCAAGAGTATCTGGGAAAACTGTAATTTCGGCCGTATCAGATGTATCTTCTAGGATAACAGCGAGCATAGAACGACCATTACGCGTTAGAATTTTTTTTATTTCTGTGATAACGCCACCGACGCGAACTTTTTTATTGACTAATTTTTCGGAGATTTCGTTCAGAGGCCGTACATTTAATTTTTTGAATTTTGCTTCATAGCGACGAACCGGATGGTCAGAAATATAAACACCCAAGAGTTCTTTTTCAAATTTTAACTTTTCTTCAAGCGGCATAGGTTCGGTTTCTTTGAGAGTTAGAGTAGGTAGGGCTAATTCTTTTGAGAAAAGATTAATTTGAGGACTAAGGCTTATCCGCCTCACTTCTTGATTATAAGAAAGTAGATTATCTAAATTAGCGATGAGCTTTTCTCTTTCGGCAAGACTGTCAAAAACTCCGGCTTTTGTTAGGCTTTCCAATGATTTTTTATTTAAATCTTTATGACAGATTCTTTGAAGAAAATTTTCAATGTTTTCAAAGCGACCATTTCTTTCTCTTTCTTTAATAATTTCTTTAACAATATTTTCACCCACGTTTTTAATTGCTAAAAGACCAAAACGAATAGCATTTTTTTCTTTTACTACCGAAAACTTTTCAAAGCTTTCGTTAAGATCTGGCGGCAAAACAGTAATGCGCATTCGACGACACTCGTTTATTAGTTGAGCGGCTCGTTCTGTTTCAGTGGCCTCGTTATTCATTAAAGCCGTCATAAATTCTAAAGGATAATGAGCTTTAAGATAAGCCGTGCGAAAGGCAATTTGAGCATAACAAGCGCTATGACTGCGATTAAAACCATATTGAGCAAATGGTTCTATAAATTCCCAAATTTTTTCGGCAATATCTTGATTGATGTCACGTTCTATCATTCCTTGAATTAATTTTTGTTTTTGGGCATCAAGAAGACTTTTGATTTTTTTCCCAATGGCGCGGCGCAACAAATCGGCTTCTCCTAAACTAAAACCAGCTAAATCTTTAGCAATTTGTAATAATTGTTCCTGGTAAATAGCAATGCCATAGGTTGATTTAAGGATGGGTTCCAGTTTTGGATGAAGATAAGTTATTTTTTCTTTGCCGTATTTGCGAGCAATATAGTGGGGGATTAAATCCATTGGACCCGGCCGATAAAGAGAAATCATTGCAATGAGATCTTCCATGTCAGTAGGTTTTAATTCTTTGAGATACCGTCGCATGCCCTGACTTTCTAATTGAAAAACACCCACGGTTTCTCCTTTTTGCATTAATTCAAATGTTTTTTTGTCTTTCTCATCAAGTTGGCTAAAATTAATTTTTTCACTAGTCGTTTGTTCAATAATATTGAGCGCGTCCTCAATAATAGTTAAATTTCTTAATCCCAAAAGATCCATTTTCAAAAGACCAAGCGATTCCAAAGAATACATATCATATTGAGTAATAATAGAGTTTTCATCTTGAGGCGCTCTTTGTAGCGGAGTGTAATTAACAATTTCTTCCTTAGTAATAACAATACCGCAAGCGTGAATAGAGGCATGCCTTGCGACACCTTCTAATTTTTTTGCAGCGTCAATTAATTTTTTAACATCCTGATCACGTTCGTATAAATTTTTTAGTTCAATAACATTTGTAAGCGCTTCATCCAGCGTCG